>Ga0310786_10001466_pt1 | contig 38049 bp, 36 predicted proteins | sample AusTroGonzalo_MG_FD_203881 | JGI IMG/M metagenome (GOLD analysis project Ga0310786, IMG submission 203881) | Bovine rumen microbial communities from tropical cattle in Woodstock, Queensland, Australia - Gonzalo_03 (v2) (version 2) | ecosystem: Host-associated > Mammals > Digestive system >... | reverse complement strand
CTATGCCACTGTGTGGGGCAAGAACGATACAGGACACCGCTCGTCCAAGCATTATTTTGGTGCTCCTTATCTGGACGGACGCAAGCCCAGCATCTTCCTCGGACGTGGTTGCTACACCCAGCATAAGATGTGTGCCCTGGATGTTGACCCTGTCACCCACCAGCTGACACAACGCTGGCGCTGGAATGCCAGCAACGGCTCCAGTCCTTGGTTCGGCAACGGATTCCACAACTTCACCATCGGTGATGTCGATTGGGACGGACGCGATGAAATCATCTTCGGTTCCATGATGATTGACGACAACGGCAAGGGACTCTGCACCACAGGACTCGGACACGGAGATGCGCAGCATTGTGCTGACCTTGACCCCTATCGCAAGTACGCAGAACAGTTCACTTGTAACGAGAGTCAGCCTGCCTGCACATACTATAATGCCACTACGGGTGAGATTTACTACCGTCTGAAATCGACCAGCGACGACGGACGTGCCCTCTGTGGCAATTTCTCTAATGACTATGTGGGTAGCATCGGTAGAAGTACGCAGACAGGAATTGTCTCCACCGTCAAAGACGCTGTGGTGGCTGATGGTCCTGGCGGCACTAACGATGCCCTCTATTGGACACACCTCAACCAACGCATCTACTGGGATGGTGACCTCTGTGACGACGTCTATGACTCACCTGGCAGCTCCAATGACGGACGTGCTGCTGCCATCTACAAATATCCTTCCGGACGTCTCTTCAATTCCGATGGCTGTCTGACCATCAACGGAACGAAGAACAATGCCAGTGCCATCGCGGACATCTTTGGTGACTGGCGAGAGGAAGTGGTGATGCGCACGGGTGACAACACCAAGATTCGCATCTTCACCACGTCATACGCTACGACTTACGGCATCCCTACCCTATGGTCTGACCACCAATACCGTAATGCGATGGTGACACAGCCTATTGGCTACAACCAACCTCCTCACAAGAGTTACTTCTTGGGTGAGCTGGAGGGCATCACGGTGGCTCCACCTACCAACACCATGACGGGACGCACGGAAGTGAAGAACGGTGGTACCATCGCCACCACTGATGAACACCTCATCGTGTGTGAGATGAACGACACCAAGGTGAGCATCCAAGACGGAGCGAAACCTTATATGGTGACTTTCAACGTACCGTCATGGGTGCAGGGCAACGCTGGCAGCAACACATCGACAAAACCTGCCCCAACCTATCAGTACTTTACGTGTGAGGTGACAGGAGGGGGATTGGCTGGTAGTACTCGCCTCGTGAAGCAAGGCGACGGCATTCTCACACTGCCTAACGCTGTGATGAAGCATACTGGCAATACGGACATCTGGGCAGGAACGCTGAACTTCGATGGCACCTTGGAGACCTCTCCGCTGTGGCTCAACCGCTTTGCAGAACTGAATTCTAAGGATGGTCAGTTCTTGGGTGGCATCAAGGCTGATTATGCTTCCATCATCCGTCCTGGTGGCGCAAACACATTGGGTAACATCACCACCACCACCTATACGATGGGCTTTGGTTCACGTCTGGTGCTGGATCTTTATGCCGATGGTTTGAAGGCAGACCAAGTAATTGCCAACCAACTGACGATTGAGACCAAGCTCAAGGAGAAGATTTGGATGGACTATGGTCCTCAGTACTTGCAACCCGTGCTGGAAGTGGTGGAACATTGCAAGGAGGGAGCCAAAACCCTCGAACCAGGCAACTACATCATTGGACAGGTGACAGAAGTAGTGGGTGACCTCAACGACATCAAGATCGAAGGTGTGACCGATCATCGTGTTGCCCTTTCCGTCAACGACAAGAAGCAGCTCGTGTTGACCATCAGCGCTGTACGTACTGCCAGTGAGATTGTATGGACAGGTGCTCAATCTTCTACATGGGACTTCGCCAAGACAGAAAATTTCTATGTGGCTGACGACGCTTCGAAGACGGCGGACATCTTCGTCAAGGGCGATGTGGTGAACTTCACTGATGACGCCGCTCAGACCAATATCGCCATCACGGAGAACCTTGACCCCCAAACTTTCAAGGTGAATACTTCCAAGAACTATACTTTCTCTGGTAATGGTGCCATTACATCGGGTGCTTTGGTGAAAGAAGGAACTGGTACGCTGACTCTCTCTACAGAGAATTCATATACAGGTGGAAATGCCTTGAAGGGCGGTACTGTTGTGGTTTCTTCCCTTGCCAACGAGAACAAGGCAACGGGTAACCTAGGTGGTGTGACCACTACCGCCAACAAGTTCACAATGGAGAACGGCGCTATCCTAAAGACAGCAGCCAATGTCACCAACGGGTCACCCATCAGATTTGTGGGTGAGCAAGGTGGTGTCATCCATACAGATGCCAACAAGGATTTTATCCAGAACAAAGAGTTCTCTGGCACTCTGCTCACCAAGAAAGGAACTGGATGGCTGAAGACTTACGCAAATGGAAGCAGCCTTGATAGGGCCATCATCGTGGCTGGCGCTATTGATAATTTCTTCGGCAATGCAGCCAAAGTCGTAGAATTCCAAGGTGGAACCCTCATTGACGAGGTGGGCACCAGCAACGAACTGAATATAGCAAAGGACAAGAAGGGTACATGGAACACAGCCAATCGTGCCAGTTACACGAACAAAGTGACAGGCGAAGGTACGCTTGACATCTACTGTGCTGGAGAGCAAGGCAGCGGTTGGGTGGCCACACGCACGAATCTCAGCCTGAATCTGTCTGGTTTCAAAGGCACCATTGTACCACATGCCACGATTGAAGCTGACGGACGCTTTACACTCGACACCAGCAGTGGCTCTGAGAACTGCACCTTCAACATTCCAGAGAAGGTCTATGTGCAGAACTCTGGTAAGACCTTCCGCATCGGCAAACTGACCGGAAAGGGAAGTCTGGGTGGCTTCTGCTCCTTCCGTAATGGTGTCAGCGAACAGACCAATACTTGGCAGGTGGGCAATGACAAGGACTTCAAGTTTGAAGGTATCTTCACCAGCAATGACAACTTCACTAAGTTGGGCACAGGCGAGATGACGGTGACGGGTGCATGGACCAGTACTGGTGCTGTGACGGTATCTACCGGTGGCATCCGCTTGGGAGCAGGTGGCACATTAGGTACAGGAACATTGACCGTTGCCAAAGATGCTTCATTGACGGGTGTGAGTGATGCGAAAGTACCACTGGCCAACAGCAGCATCACCATCAATGGTACTGTTCAACCTGGTGAATCAGCGACATCAACTTCTGGTAATATCAACTTTGGTGGGAAGAATGTTACGGTCAGCAAGACGGGTAAGATAACGATTGGCATCAGAAAGAGTGCCACCGACATCTCCATCAATAATTCCTATCTAAAGAATGTTGGAACACTCAAATTGGCAGCAGGCACCACCATCAGTGCCGTCATCACCCAGAAGAACATAGAGAAGTTCACAACTGACGAAGCTGTGGCAGACTCCTTCTATGTATGGACGGACGTGAAGAAGGTGAACATCGCAGGTGAGCTCAACTTCGACCTGCCTCAGCTGCTTCCTTATAACTATTGGGACACCAGCCGCATCAGCGAGGGTATCCTCTATGTGCGATGCGATGCTGCCAAATACGAAGAATACCAGACGGGCATCTCCACCATCCCTGCAGCAGAGACTGTCAGCGTGGAGGTCATCAATGCCAGTGGCGTCAGCGTAGAGACATTTACTTGTCCTATGGGCCATGTATCCGCCACTTTCGACAAGAAAGCCCTTTCCAAAGGCATCTACCTGTTGCGCATCCAAAGCATGACAGGCAAGAAGGTAAGCCTCAAAATGATGAAATAAACTACTATTTATATAACTATATGAAGACAGACATAGAAATTGCGCGTGAATGTAAACTCAGTCCAATTGAGGACATTGCACAATACATTCAGATTCCCACAGACGAACTTGAGCACTATGGCAAGTACATTGCCAAAGTGCCGATCCATCTCATTGACGAGAAAAAGGTGGCAAAGAGCAACCTCATCCTCGTCACAGCTATCACCCCTACCAAGGCTGGCATTGGCAAGACGACCGTCAGCATTGGACTTTCCCTTGGACTGAATAAGTTGGGGAAGAAGGCGGTGTGCGCCCTGCGTGAACCCTCATTAGGCCCTTGCTTTGGCGTAAAAGGAGGTGCAGCAGGAGGTGGTTACGCACAGGTGCTGCCCATGGAGAAAATCAATCTTCACTTTACAGGCGACTTTCATGCCGTCACCACTGCCACCAATATGATTGCAGCCCTGCTGGACAACTACCTCTATCAGCATCGCGATGATGGCTTTGCACTCAAGGAGGTGTTGTGGAAACGTGTGCTTGATGTGAATGATCGCAACTTGCGCACCATCGTGACGGGACTCGGTACCAAAGCTGATGGTATTCCAGCCGAGACTGGATTCGACATCACACCTGCGTCTGAAATCATGGCGATTCTCTGTCTGGCAAAAGACCTCGATGATTTGCGCCGACGCATTAACAACATACTCCTCGGCATCAAGATGGACGACACTCCTTTCTATCTCAGCGACATGGGGGTGGGTGATGCCATCACCGTCCTGCTGATGGATGCCATCAAGCCCAACCTTGTGCAGACCACAGAGCAGACACCTGGTTTTGTGCATGGAGGTCCCTTCGCCAATATTGCACATGGATGCAACACTCTCCTTGCCACCCGTATGGCAATGACATTCGCTGATTATGTGGTGACAGAGGCTGGATTCGGCGCTGATCTGGGAGCAGAGAAATTCTTCGACATCAAGTGCCGAAAGAGTGGACTTCAGCCCAAACTCACCGTCATCGTCGCCACTACCCAAGGACTTAAGATGCATGGTGGGGTGCCTGTCGAGAACATCAAGGAGCCTAACATGGAGGGACTCGCCAAGGGATTTGACAACCTTGACCGCCACATCCGCAACTTGAAAGGTTTCGGCCAAAGCGTTGTTGTGGCCTTTAACCGATTCGACACTGATGCAGAAGAAGAGATAGAACTTGTACGTCGCCACTGCGAAAGCATCGGCGTAGGATTTGCCATCAACAATGCTTTTCACGAAGGAGGAGAAGGTGCGAAAGAGTTGGCACAGTTAGTGGTGGACACGATTAAACAGCAACCTTCCCATCCACTCACCTACACTTATGCAGACACAGACTGCATCAAGACAAAGATTGAGAAAGTATGCCGTAAGATATACGGAGCTGCCAGCGTCACCTTCGGCAAGACAGCAGAGGCATCGTTGTTGCGCATACAGAAGCTGGGGCTTGAGCACTACCCTGTTTGTATCGCCAAGACGCAATTCTCGTTCTCTGCTGACAAGAAACTCTATGGAAGTCCCACAGGTTTCAACATCAAGATTCGTGATTTTGTCATCAACACAGGTGCTGAGATGATTGTAGCTATAGCTGGCGACATCATGCGAATGCCTGGACTGGCAAAGTCACCTCAGGCAGAACGCATCACCCTCAACAACGGACAGATCGAGGGGTTGTCATAAAGACACACGGAAATAATAAGTTCACGCGAACAGAATTATTAGGTCACACAGAAATCACAGAAAACACAGAATTTTTATTTGAACACGAATCGCACGAATCACACGAATTAGAGACAACAGCTATTCGTTAGATTCGTGCGATTCGTGTTCGTACTTTTATATGTGTTCGGTAAGTTATTATTCGTTTTCTTCGTTTCATTTGCCGCTAGCGACGATATTTTCTTAAAACAATTTCTGTGCTGTATGTGTGAGATAAATCGTTGTTTCTGTGTGACAAGCACACAAAAAAGGTGTGGAGCGTGGCTCCACACCTTTTCATATAGTTTGTTACGTTAGATCAGATTACTTGATAGCAACACCAGCAGCGTTGTACTTCACGCCGTTCTTCACGATAACGATCTGACCGTTGATGAAGTACTTGCCATCCTTAACAGATTCACCATCCTCAACACCGTTGATGTTGGTTGGAACTGGAAGAGCTGGCTGTTCGCCTACATAACCGAGCTTCATTTCTGTAACAGTTACATCTGCCCAGTTAGCGCCCTTAATAGCCATCAGGTGAGCAAAGCCCTTGTCAGCTACGATAGCAGCGATGTCAACAACATAAGTGGTTGAACCATCACCATTGTCCTGAGAAGTGAAGTACTTAGCAGACCAGCCACCCTTTGTATTATCAATCAGGTGAGAATCAGCTTCAGTTTCACTCCACTGACCTTCAGCCACGTCGCGGTTGAAGAGGAAGCGAGGAGAACCTGCTGTTGCAGTAACTTCGAGAGTAGCATACTCAGAGAGGTCAGCATAGTTGTTCACACTTGGATCACCATAAGGCTGTCCGCTTGCTTCATTAATCTTATATTCGCAATAAGCAGAAGTAGTAGGTTCAGCGTCTGTCCAGTCAGTCCACTGGAAGAACATCTCAGGAGTCAAGTCTGTGTAAGCGAGTTCAGCAGGAACCTTGTGCTTATAGATACCATAAACATCCATGTTGAGAGGCTTAGCAGCACCCCAGAGTGTCAAAACACAAATCTGTGGGAGAACGCCGTCCTTAATAGCGCACTTAGCATCGTCAGCGAAGACGTACTTGTATTCAGTTGCACCTGCAGGGATTTCTACATTGTCAGTACCACCCTGTGCCCAGAATGCGATGCACCAACCAGCTGGAGCTGGCTTAGCGAACTTAACTGTTACATAGTCGCAACCTTCTACGTCGATGTCATACATCTTGAATGCAACCTGGAGGTCTTCAGAAGCAGTGTAAGTATTGTACTCCTCACCTTCTACGAATGCAGTACGTGCGAAGTCGTCAAGAGATGCACCCTGATCCTGTGCGATTTCAGCGAACTGAGGATAGTCAGGATCTGTCTCTGGCTTAGGCAGAAGCTCTTCAGCAGCACCTGTAGTCAGACCTTCGATAGCGTCAGTGATAGCCTTAGCAGCAGCTGCGAGAGTTTCCTTTGTAGCCTCTGCATTAGCGAGTTCAGCCTTACCAGCAGCGATAGCGTCGGTGAGAGCCTTCACGCTTTCGTCAGTGTAGCCCTTACCTTCAATCTCAGTAGTGCGACCTGCATCAACAGCCTGGTTGAGTGCGAATGTCTCATTCCAAGTAGAAGTACCATCCCAAGTTGCTGTGAATTCCTTGATAGCAGCTTCATCGTCCTTCACAACCTTGAATACGAAGTTGTCGAAGTAGAACTGACCACCTTCAGTAGCAGCTGCGAGGTTGAATGCGATAGAGCGCATGTCAGCTTCAGCCTTGAAGTAACCAGAGAGTGTCTGAGCGTCACTACCAGTAGCGATAGAACCTACACCCTTATTACCCTTCCATTGACCTGGCTCACCGTGAGTCTGAGATGGGATATTAGCCACCTTGTTGCTCAAGTAGTCAACAGAGAAGAAATAAGTAGTACCAGCTGGCAGAGCGTATGGCAGACGTACGAAGAACTGAGTATCGTGATCGTTACCGAGGTACTTAGTTTCGTCAGCAGGATCTTTCTCACGAGCAACAGACTTCACCAAAATCTGGTTAGAGCCCTTGAATGTCTTGCTACCTGCAGTAAGGAGCAAACCATCAGCGTCGTCGTTCACCTTAGCGATGAATGCGCTCATGTCTTCACCTTCGATGTCACCATTTGTGAAGAGGTTGTCAGTAAATTCAAGAGTAGATGGGTCGATGTACTCAACAACCTTATAGTCGTCGATATAAACTGGCTCGAGGCCGTCAACTGTACCAGCAGGAACCTTGAATGATACGTTATCGATGTAGTACTTGTTAGCATCAGCAAATTCACTCATGTTGAATGCGATAGAGCGGAAACGTGCAGTACCATTATCGTCACATTCTGTTGGGATCTTACCTTCAAACTTGAAGTGTTGCCACTCAGTAGTGAAGTTAACGTCGTTGATAGCAGCCCAGTGGAGATAAGCACCAGGAGCATTGTGAGACTGAGTACTTGCCTTAGCAGCTGTTTCAGCCTTATAGTCGAACTCAACAATAATGCTAGTACCACCTGGCAAAGCGTATGGCTCATAAATCCAGAACTGGTTGTCCCAAACCTGAGACTCCTTAGCACCAGCTGCAACCTCGATTACCTTACCATAAGTTACATCACCAGAGTCAACGTAACGAGACTGGTTGGTGTTAGAACCATCAACTGGAGTTTCCTTAGAAGCTGCAAATACATGTTCAGGAGCTGCTTCACAGTTACCGTTAGAAATCAACTCAACCCAGTCAAGAATTGGAGCTGCCTCAAACTGAACAGAAACGTCATCAATGTAATAAGTGATAGGATTATCATCCGCAGTCATATTCATTGAGTAGTTGGTAGTCTTAGGATCACCGATTTCGAACAACTGCTCGATATCTGTCCACTTGCCAATAACGGCCTTACCAGCAGGAGCGCCTGCGAACCAACCAGAACCACATGCTGTGTGGAGGTTACCACCCAGTGAGAGTTCTGTATCAGCATCAAGAGTCTCGCTAACAGCCATAATTCTGTACTTGAGAGTCACCTTGTCATTCATCTTCAAAGCCTTGCTTGGAGAAGCGTCAGCAATCTGGAAGAAGAACTGAGTATCCCAAGGATTAGCCTTCTTACCGTCAACAACAACTTCAAATACACCATTACCGTCAACAACCTTGTAAACAGGGTCATTTACTTGATCTTCACCAGCAATCCACTTAGTCTCATCAGCAGGATCCTGAGTGAATGGAGTAACCTTGACACCATATTTAATTGCTTGCGTCCATTCCTCTACACCACTTTCAAATGTTACCTTAACATCCTTGAAGCGATAAGTGATTGGCTTAGAATCGTAAGAAAGGTCGAGTGAGAAGTTGGTGATAGCGTCATTGTTGATAGTGAATTCCTTTGTAATTTCTGTCCAGTCACCAACCTTGATAGTAGCACCATCAGTACCAGCCAACCAACCAGCACCGTCATAAGACTTGTGGAATCCACCGCCAGCCTGAATCTCTGTATTAGTTAACGTAGATTCTGCATCGAGAGTTGCCATAGCCTGGAACTGGAGCGTAATCTTATCGTTCTTCTTAAGCTTGCCATTAGGAGCAGCATCAGCAATCTGGAAGAATACCTGATTGTCCCAAGTGTTAGCATTAGAAGTAGTTACGATTTCAGCATAACCTTCTGGCTTGAATTCAGCAGGCTTGTTATGGTCAACACCATCAACCTTCCACTTATCAGTAAGTCTCGTGCTAAGATACCATTCAGAACCACCTCTTGTTATCTGAACATCGTCGAAGTAGAATGTTCTAGCAACACCGCCCTTGTCAGCCAAGTTGAAACCGATGGCTGTTAATTTACCAGCATCGCCTGAACCTGCAATAACAGTGTATGATACAGTTTGCCATTCTGTTGTAACATCAAGTTTCACTGACTGATTGCCCAGATAGCTTCCAAACTTCCAACCATCCTTACCAGTAGCAGTGATTGAGTTAAATGAACCAACCAGGCAACCAGAATAATTGCCGTCAGCCTTTACTTTGAATGAAACCTTGAATCCAATACCTTCTGCGAATGCGCCGTTCATCAAGTCAGCGCCATCATACTCGGCACCTCTAATCATGAACTGGAGATCGTGATCATTAGCGGCATTAGCAGCTGAAGACAATGCGATACAGCCGTTTGCTGCATCGTCTGGATCAGCTACCCAAGGAAGCTCCATACTTCTGCTAACATTGTTTGCAGCGTCCTTGTAGCAGAAAAGATTATCAGTATACCAAGCATCCTTTTCAGGAGCTGGAGCTGCAGCAGGCTCTACGAGAGTAAGAGTAAAGCCATCGCAAGAGAACCAACGAGCTGCCATTGGAGTGGCGAAATTCTTCACGCCAACACGAAGTGTACCATCAGTCACTTCGATTCCATCAGTTTCATAATAAACATAGTTTGCTCCATTAGCGTCAACAAGCTTAGAAACAGTAGTTTCGCCTACAGTAGCATACACACCACTGGTAGCAGCAAATTCTGTATAATCACCACCTTCGTTGTTCAAATCATTATACATATAAGCACCTACTGTATAGGTTCCGTTTGGAATACCTGTAACTTCCTGCCAGTAGTCGAAAGAAGCGGCTGCACGGTCAGAAGCATTACCAGCCCAATACTCAAAAGCGGTCGTACCTAACATTGGACCATTACCACCAACAGGTCTTTCAATGGTCCAACCATCAGCGTTACCATCAATAAATGGATTCACAATTGCACGAGTGAAATCGGAACCAGCCTTTGTCTGTGTTTTAGCAAGAATAGGAAGAGCTGCTTCTACTTTCTGAGCATCAGCAAGAGCATCAGCAGTTGTCTCAGGGTCAATACCTGCAATAGCAGCATCATACTCAGCTGAAGATGCACCATTCTTCTTCATGTTTTCACCTTCAGCAAGGAGCTCCTTCAGAGCAGGAACATATGTCTCTGTGATAGTCTCAACAAATGACCAGTAAGTAGCTTCTTCTACATGAGCAGAACTATTATTGTAACCTTGGTACTGTCCTGTTGCAAGATTCTGAAGAGAATAGCCTTGACCCTCTACATAAGCAATCTTGTAAACAGCACCATTAGCACAGTCCTGTCCATTCTGATTGTTCAGACCGAGAATGAAACTAACACCTGGATTAGGCTGAGTGTTCAAATAGCCTGGGCTACCCCAGATAGAATACTCACTACCATCAGGTTTGATGAGACGAAGAAGGTATTCACCTTCATTCAGACCTTCAGCTGTCTGGATTTTCCAGAGGTAGCCAGAATTGCTGCTCACAAATGCATCAGAGAATGCACCGTACGCCAAATTCTGGTTGTTAGTACCATACAGAGCTTTACCGTCTGTGCGGTTGACAATCGCAAACGTCTTGCCTACGATGTCAGCACCTGTATAATCCGCACCAAGCTGAATGGTTGGTTTAATGGCCGCACTAGCTGCGATAGCCACCACCATTGTCAAGAGAAATGTAAATAGTTTTCTCATAATTTGGTTTGAATTTAAGTTAATAAAAAAATTAATAATAAAAAAGTGTTATTTAATAACATTGGTTGTTTTTGGTTTCGGTTGTCTCTTACATATATATTAATAATGTGTAAAAAGATTAGTATGTGAATGGCGTCATCCCCCTTTCAGGACTGCGGCATGAGCCGCGCACCAAATCGGCGGTAAAGTTACACTTTTATAATTTTAACGCATTCAAATTTTGTAACAAATCTTTTAATTTATGATACATTTAGGCATTTTTGGACGATTTTGGCATGTAGAGTGAACAAAATAGGGGTATAAGGAGAGTTGACAGTTGATAGTTGACAGTTGATAGTTGATAGTTGATAGTTGACAGTTGACAGTTAAGGGCTGAGAGGAAGGGGAGAGGAAGGGGAGAAGAAGGGGAGTAAGGAGATATTATTTTGCACTTAGGGGAAAGAATTACTGTGAGCAGGGGAAATTTATGTTCCAAGATTTGGAACGTATATTTCAAAGCGTGAAACGTATGTTCCAAAGTTTGGAATGTACGTTTCAAGGTTTGGAATATAAAAAAGATTAGGGGGTTAGAAGTTTTTGTAGGTAGCAACGGAAAGAATGTAGCCCTTGTCGAGATGTTCTTCTGTGTGAAGGTACACATTATTATATTTAAAGAGAAGATTGGGGAGATCGTCATCGATGCCTCGACCAGTCAGCTTGACGATCGCCTCTTTCTGTGTCCAGAAGCGAGTGAAGGGGATTTGGGGATCGGGAGCAGAAGAAACGAGGGCAAATTCCTCTGGAGAAAGGACATGACGGGCGAGGGATTCGCTGTAACGACCAATGGATTCGACATCAACGCCAACAGGTCTTTCGGAGATGACGCAGGCAATGGCTTGGCGGCAATGGGAAAGGGTGAAGTGGAGTTGACAGTTGACAGTTGACAGTTGACAGTTATGGTTGGGGGTGTGAGGGGAGAGAGACGAAGGGAGAGAAGTGAGGGGTGAGGTGAAGGAGAGTTCGGGTTTGCCGTGTTCTCCTATGATGAAGGAAGGTTGTTCGTCGATGCCATAGGCCTCTTTCAGGGCTTGGCAGAGAAGGAGATAGGCATAGGTGCATTCTTTGCGACCTTGTTCTTGCTTGAAGCGCAGGGCTTTTTCGCGTCGCCAATCAGGAAGGGAAGCGATGGCCGCCTCGAGTTCGTCAGAAGTGATGGCGGCGAGGTTATCTAAAACATAAAGTTTATAGTCTTTCTCCACAGTTCTTGCAGTAGTTGGCTTTGAGATCTGTTTTTTCGTTACAACGAGGGCAGCGTCCGTTCTTTCCTTTACGCTTGGTCTCGTCTATCATGGTAGCAGACACGATACCTGTAGGAACAGCGATGATGGTGTAACCAAGAATCATAACGATACTGGACAAAAGGCGTCCCACGAGGGTGACAGGGGTGATGTCGCCATAACCAACGGTCGTGAGGGTGACAATCGCCCAATAGATGCTGGTGCCGATGTCTGTGAACTGCGTGTTAGGTTGTGTTCCCTCGACGATGAACATAAGCGTACCGATGATGGTGACGAGGATAAGGACGAAGAGAAAATAGACAAGTATCTTCTTGAGACTCATACGGATGCTCTGGAGAAGCAGATAGCCTTCGTTGATGAACGAGAAGAGCTTGAGCACCCGGAAAATACGCAGAAGTCGGAACACACGCAGGATAAAAAAGTAGCGTGCAGAGGAGAGGCACGGAATGAAGGATAGATAGAGCGGCAAGGTCGCCACAAGGTCGATAACACCAAAAAAACTGAGAGCATAGTCCTTGGGACGAGGTGAACAATAAAGTCGAAGGATGTACTCAATGGTGAAGAAGAAGGTGAGGACATACTCCAGAATCGTGAGCACATCTTTAAAACGTCCCATCACTGCTGGCTTCGTCTCGATGAACGCCACAATGAGGCTGAGGACGATAGCAATCATCACAGCTATGTCGAACACCTTACCCGCCTTCGTGTCGGAATTGAACACGATATTATAGAGGCGTGGCTTATCTTTGAGTAATGCGAAAAACTTTTTCATGTGGCAAAGGTACGAAATAATTGAGAATTGACAATTGACAATTGATAATATTTTAGAGAAGCCCTAGCTTTTGCACATCTTTTTTTGAGGTGTGCAGTTTTGTCGGGCTATTTTTACACACAAAGCTAAAGTGTGTGTAAAATCCTCATAATTACACGATTTTTATTTGTCCAAACCATATATTGTTCGTAATTTTGAACTCGAAAAGCGGCACACCTCACAAAGAGTGTGCATTTTTCATGGAATAGATTCGAAGAAAGAGACAGAATAAAATATGACCAAAACAATGCTTGATAGGTTCCTGAAAAAGTCAACCTTCACCTCTCAAGAAGATTTCGAGAAGCACTTTGAGTTTGTGGTTCCCGAAAACTTTAATTTTGCCTATGACGTGATGGACGTATGGGCAGAAGAAACGCCTGATCGCCTGGCGCTGCTGTGGTGCAACGACAAGGGGATTGAACGCCGATTCACTTTTGCTGACATCCGTCGCGAATCGAACAAAGTGGCAAGTTACCTGCGTTCATTGGGCATCGGGAAGGGAGATTTTGTGATGCTGATCATGAAGCGCCGTTACCAGTTCTGGCTCACGATGCTGGCACTGCACAAGCTTGGCGCTGTGGCGATTCCTGCCTCTTTCCTGTTGACGAAGAAGGACATTGTGTATCGTGTCAAGTGTGCAGACGTGAAGGCGATTGTGGCTACAGGTGATCCTGAGATTCTGCACCACATCGACGAGGCGCACGCTGAGTGGCCAGCGCTGAAGCATCGCATCAGCATTGGTCCTGTAGTGCCCGAGGGATGGGACGATTTCAAGGCTGGCGTGAAAGTGGCGAAGGAATACAAGGGTGAACGCGTGACGAAATCATCGGATTTCCTGCTCATGTACTTCACATCAGGCACGAACGGTCAGCCAAAGATGGCGATTCACGACCACACCTACCCACTCGGACATATCGGCACAGCAGCTTTTTGGCACAACCTGCACATGGGAAGCTTGCACCTGACTGTGGCTGACACAGGATGGGCAAAGGCAACGTGGGGAAAGATGTATGGACAATGGATTGCAGGTGCGACGCTCTTTGTGTATGACCACGAGAAGTTCCATGCTGCCGACATTCTGGAGAAGGTGGGACAGTACAAAATCACCAGTTTCTGTGCACCTCCAACGATTTACCGCTTCATGATTCGTGAGGACCTGAGCCGTTTCGACCTCAGTTCTTTGGAACACGTGACAACAGCAGGCGAGGCATTGAACTCTGCCGTATATGATAAATTCCTCGAAATCACAGGATTGGAAATCAAGGAGGGCTTTGGACAGAGTGAAACCACTTGTCTGATTGCCACGACCCCTTGGATGAAGACAAAACCTGGTTCGATGGGCAAGCCAATGCCACAATACGACATTCATCTGTTGACACACGAAGGGAAGGAAGCCAAAGTGGGCGAAGAGGGACAGATTGCTATCCGCACGGACAGGGCAAAACCCATTGGTTTGTGTTGCGAGTACTACCACAATGCGGGCGAGACGAAGAAGGGTTGGCACGACGGTTTCTACTTCACGGGCGACTTGGCATACAAGGATGAGGACGGCTATTTCTGGTTTGTGGGACGTGCTGACGATGTCATCAAGTCGTCAGGTTACCGTATCGGTCCTTTCGAGGTGGAGAGTGCGCTGATGACTCACCCATCTGTGGTGGAATGCGCTATCACAGGTGTGCCAGACGACATTCGCGGTATGGTGGTGAAGGCAACGATTGTGTTGGGCAAGGAATGGAAGGATAAGGCGAATGAAGACCTGATCAAGGAGTTGCAAGACCATGTGAAGAGGACAACTGCTCCTTACAAATATCCACGTATCATTGAGTTTGTGGACGAACTGCCGAAGACACATTCGGGCAAGATCAGAAGAGTGGAAATCAGGCGGAACGATGCGGAGAAATTTAAAAGTTGAGAGTTGAGGGGCAAGGAGCAAGGGGCGAAAGGTTATCGTTAAGGTTAATAGATGACAGAACAAGAGTGGATTGCGAAGGGCAAGGAAGCGTATGCCAGGCAAGATTGGAAATCTTGTCTGGATGCTTATACTGAAGCCATCAAGCTGAATCCGGCATCAGAAGCAGTGGAACTGAGGAAGATGACGATGGAGATTGTGGAGTTTTACTGCAAGGACAGGTTTAATCCGTGAGGGAGGAGAGGGGACAGGTGACAGTTGACAGGGGACAGTTGACAGGTGACAGTTGACAATTGACAGTTGACAGGTGACAGTTGACAGGGGACAGTTGATAGTTGACAGTTGACAGGGGACAGGGGACAGTTGACAGTTGAGAATTGGGATTTGAAAGTTAAAAGCAAAAGTATATATAATTATGGCAAAAATGAGAGGCGCTATTGTTGTGGACATTGAGCGTTGCAAGGGATGCAACCTCTGCACGATAGCTTGTCCGTTACATCTTGTCACACTGAGCAGCACGGTCAACCACAAGGGTTACAACTATGCGGAGCAGACCGATTGGGAGAAGTGCAACGGTTGCACCAGTTGTGCGATTGTTTGCCCTGACGGCTGCATCACAGTTTATCGTAAAAAGGAGGAATAAAGATGGATAACGGAGCGAAAGATTTAGTATTGCTGAAAGGCAATGAGGTGATTGCCAAGGCCGCCATCCGCTACGGTTACGATGGTTTCTTTGGTTACCCTATCACCCCACAGAGTGAAGTGTTGGAGACACTCGCTGTCGATAAGCCTTGGGAGACCACTGGTATGGTGGTGCTTCAGGCAGAGAGCGAGCTGGCTTCTATTAATATGCTGTATGGCGCTGGCTGTACGGGTAAACTGGTGTTCACCTCCAGTTCGTCTCCCGGCATTGCGCTGATGCAGGAAGGTATCAGCTATATGGCTGGTAATGAACTCCCTGGCGTGATTGTCAGCGTAGGTCGTGGTGGTCCTGGTTTGGGCACCATCCAACCCGGTCAGGCAGATTACTTTCAGGCGGTGTATGGCGGTGGTAATGGTGACTACCACACTATCGTGCTGGCTCCTAACAGTGTGCAGGAAATGAGTGACTGCATGGGTAAGGCTGCTGAGCTGACCTTCAAGTGGCGTATGCCCGTGATTGTGCTCTCCGACGGTATGCTCGGCCAGATGATGGAGACGGTGGAACTGCCTCCTTATCGCCCACGTCGCACTGAGGAAGAGATTGGTAAGCAGTGTCCTTGGGCCACTAACGGTATCGGCTTGAAAAACAGAAAGTACAACTTCATGTCCACCTTGGAGTTCGACCCTGCCGTGATGGAGGAGCGCAACCAGAAGATGGCTGCCAAGTACCGTCAGGTGGAGGCTGAAGAGGTGGACTACGAGCTGTACCGCGTGGATGATGACACGGAATTCCTCATCGTGGCATACGGCATCTCCTCACGCATCAGCATGAAGGCCATCGACCTGCTGCAGGAGACAGGCATCAAGATTGGCATGCTGCGTCCCAAGACGCTGTGGCCATTCCCCAACAAGATCATCAGCCAGCTCTCAGAGCGCATCAAGAGCATCCTCTGCGTCGAGCAGTGCGAGGGTCAGATGATCAACGACGTACGCCTTGCCACAGAAGGTCAGGCCACCGTGTTCCACTCCGGACGTTCGGGTGGTATGGTATCCTCCCCTATGGAAGTGGTTGAGGACTTCAAGCGCATGGCACGTGAAAGAATGAGTAACAACTGGCCTAAGGGCTACTGGATAAAGTAAGGCAGACCCTCCCCTCACCCTCCCTGAGGAGGGAGGGAGTGGTTTCCGATAAATAGAACAATTAAAAGTAGAAAGCTCCCCCATAAACATTCTACTCCTCCCATTCAGGGGAGGCGGGGGAGGGGTCTTTATGACACGAGAAGAACTGATAATACCTGAGAATAGGATTTATGGCAAGCCAACGTTGATGAACGAGACGCCGATGCACTACTGCCCTGGCTGCAGTCACGGTGTGGTGCACAAGTTGGTGGCAGAGATCATCGAGGAGATGGGCATGGAGGAAGACACCATCGCCATCTGCCCCGTAGGTTGCGCCGTGTTTGCCTACCGTTATGTGGATGTCGATTGGATTGAGGCTAGCCATGGACGTGCTCCTGCCTGCGCTTCAGCCATCAAGCGCCTCTGGCCCAACAAGCTCGTCTTCACCTATCAGGGCGACGGCGACATGGCTTGCATCGGCACTGGTGAGACCATCCATGCCCTGAACCGTGGTGAGAACATCGCCATGATCTTCATCAACAATGCCATCTATGGTATGACAGGCGGTCAGATGGCACCTACCACCCTGATGGGCATGAAGACTGCCACTTGTCCTTACGGTCGCCAGGCAGACCTCCACGGATACCCACTCCACATCACCGACCTCGCCGTCAATCTCGAGGGCACTTGCTACGTGACCCGTCAGGCGGTCAACACCGTGGCAAACATCCGCAAGGCCAAGAAAGCCATTCGTCAGGCATTCGAGAACTCCCTGAACAAGAAGGGCACATCCCTTGTCGAGATTGTATCCACTTGCGCATCAGGTTGGAAGATGACGCCCGAGCAGGCAAACCAATGGATGGTGGACAACATGTTCCCATACTATCCGCTGGGAGATTTAAAGAACACAGTAGAATAAGAAAGACTATGACTGAAGAAATCATCATATCAGGCTTTGGAGGACAGGGAGTCCTCTCGATGGGCAAGATACTTGCCTACGCCGGCATTATGGAAGACAAGCACGTGAGTTGGATGCCTGCCTACGGACCCGAGCAGCGTGGAGGCACAGCCAATGTCACCGTCATTGTGAGCGACGAGGTGGTCAGCTCCCCCATCGTCAGCGCCTACGACACAGCCATCGTGCTCAACCAGCCCTCTTTGGAGAAGTTCGAGCCCCAGGTCAAGCCAGGCGGCTGCATCATCTACGACGGACACTCCATCATCCAGCCACCCAAGCGTGACGACATCAACGTCTATCGAATCGACGCCATGGAAGAGGCGGCACGTACGGGAAACTCCAAGGTGTTCAACATGCTCGTCCTCGGAGGATTCCTCAAGGTGCGACCCATCGCAACCGTGGAAGACGTGGTGAAGGGACTCCACAAGGCACTGCCCGAACGCCACCACAAGCTCATCCCCATGAACGAGGAAGCCATCCGCAGAGGTATGGAACTCATTCAGAAAATGAATTGATAATACATTTTTGAATGAGTTGGGATGGTAGTAGCATTCTGCAAGTCAAGGAACGAAGACGAAGCAAAATGCGAACGGACATCGGGGGTGACATTCAGAAGATGAACTGATAAAGAGCAAGCAATAAAATGATAAAAAGCAAAAGACCACGTCCCCGTGGTCTTTTCTTTTTCATGACACTCCCGTCCCCCACTCGCCCCCTATCCTGCACCAAGGAGGAAGGAAAAGACGATGAGGAAGGTGCCTGCGGAGGTGAGGAAAAAAGGTGTCGAATTGAGAGTTGACAGTTGAGAGTTGACAGTTGACAGTTGAGATTTGACAGTTGAGAGTTGAGAGTTGACAACGGCGTGGAGAATGAGGAGGAAGCCGATGAGGACGAGGGTGATCAGGTACCACATCTCCCCGAAGTCATTCCCCAAGAGCCAGTGGACAAGATATGCCACGAAGAGCACTACAAAAGCGATGGTGCTGCCCAAGAGCCGAGCCGAAGCACGTGAACGCACACCGACATCCTCCACTGCGCTGATGACATAGAGCGTGCCCAGCACACGGGCCAAGAAGAACAGGGCAATGCCAAACACCAGCACCCAAACACTGAGCAACTTTCCCCCCTCCAACAACATGGCCAAACCACTGCCCACCAGCACAGGACCCACGAAACCATTCTGCACCAACAGCCCCTGCACCGTTCTCTCACCATGTCCCTTCCCTACCCTGTTCCGACACACATAACCCACCGCCTGCACCACAAACGACAGCCCGACCATCATCCACAGCCACCGACTCTCCACTCCCACAAAGTCCATCCACCCCACTAGGCAACCGATATACAATACACCGCCGAACACGACCAGCGCAGCGAACGTAAACATCCACTTCCTACCCATCGCATCGACCACCAACCGCCGTCCCTCAGCATCACCCCCCAGCGAACCCACCAAGGAATATGCCCCCTGCACAAACATCAGGCACACCAGCAACGCGCCCACCAGCGACACGACCAACCACCAATATTCTTGATAATGAACATCCATAGCTGCAAAGTTACAACTTTTTTTCTATACCTTGACCTTCACACCCCTATTTTTTACGAAAGTGTCAATCAGGGATTCAACCCCGTGAGTCGACTCATTCGATCGTTTGAGTCGACTCATTTGATCGAATGAGTCGACTCACCTGATTTATGGGGGTAAAAAAGCGGCTTATCCAATCGTGTTGGATAAGCCGCTTCATTAATGTTGAATTCTTAATTGACTACGTCGAGCTAAAGGTTCTTAACTCTTCCGCTTGTCAACGAATTCATAGTCCTTGAACTGACTGCGGGGGAAGGTGAAGGTGGCGTCGGTGATGCCGCCTGCCTGGAAGTTGGAGATATCGACATTTGCCCAGATGAAGGCGACTTTGATGCGGAGCTGGAGCGGGTCGCGGGTCTTCTTGTCGAGCAGGGCACGGATTTCTTTCATGCCCTTCATGCCTTTCTTCACATGGAGCGTGATGAGGTAACCGCGCGGGTCGGAGGCGATATTGTAGGTGTAGTTCTCGGGCTCGAACTTGAAGTCATCGCCGAATCGGCTCTGCTTGGGGTCGTCGCCACGATAGATTTCCACGCGCTTCTTATCCTCTTTCACCACATAGGCAGTCACGCCGTCGTTCCATGACTTGCTGGACTTCGAGGCGTACTTGCTCTTCTTGCCCTTGTACCAGATGGTGCCATCGGTCTTGTAGAGATTGGCGACATTCACCTTATAGTGCAGGGAAGCGCCTTGCACACCGAATACCTTCTCATACACCTCATCAAACATCTTGCGTGCCTGACGGGTGTTGGCATTCTCCTGTGCCTGCATGCCGAGCACGGACAATAGGCACACCAATCCAAGTATCAATCTTGTCTTCATTGCTGTTCGTCATTAGACCAAAAAAGGACTTCTGCAAATTTCTTTCACAGAAGTCCTTTCGTTGTACCCAGAGCCGATACAAATTTTCAAATTTAATTATCGGTAAATCAAATAGTTATATATTTATGGGTCTAAAATATAGTAGATATGCTGTGAAACACCCCTAAAAATAGGGTAATTTACTCATTTTGCAACATTGACTTTGCAAAGTTATAGCTTTTCCCCCACTCCACCAAATCTTTGAGTGTTTTTTTTTCTTCGCTGCCCAGAAAGTCTGTTTCAACCTCAAATATCACACATCCCGCATGGCGTGAGCAAAGCGAACACAGCGAGGTTTCTGCAAGGTGGGCAGCGACCACCGCCAGCAAAACTGAAGCGTACCAGAACAAACTTGAAACGGCTGGCACCACACATAAGCGAGGATGCGGCCAGCCGTCCTGTATAAGCCTCAAAAAACAAAGTTCTCCTGGGGCATTTTCTTTTGGCAAGTACGGTTGTATGACAAGCCTTGTCTCGTTGATGCCGCAGAGGACGCAAATGGGGGTCTTGGGGGCTGTCCCCTAAGCCTAATAATTGACCGCTGAGCTTGCTCACCATCCGTAGTGATGGGGCGGTTTGTCAGTTTGTGGATTTTGTAAAAAACCAAAACTGACATATTAGGCTACTTCATTTCACTACTTCATTTCACGAAATGACTTCACAAAAAACTATAGAGGAAGTAGCAAGCTACCCCTGTCAAGGGCTTATATCGTTTCCGTACTTTTCCCTTAAAATTAGTTAACATCTGATTCTTTGCTATGCTGGTGTAAATTCGTAATTTTGAAACAAAAAAACAAAAAAAATGGCAAGCAAACAGGTAATAGATATCCGCCCAGGCAAAAGTATGAGCAGAGGGCAAAGTAACGAGCATTTGAGAGTATGTGCCAATGGTGCATACCTTCAGAAGTTGAGTAATAACTTTGACCCAACTCGCGAAAAGCTGAATTTCGAGATTGGACGGGGTGGGGTGTTGACGGAAGTAGATAAGACCAGGAGCATCCCGCAGAGAATTGCAGCCAATCTTTCTGCTCGCGGAATAAAAGACCCCAACAAGGGTAAAGAAAACCCCTATCATAATACGATAGCCAACGTTATATTAGGGGGGTCTCGTTCCCGAATGCACGAATTAGCCTATGGTACTCAGCATGTCAATTTGGATCATGGCTCTGACAATTCGCACATCACCCGATGCCCAGAAATTGAAAAATGGGCACAGGACATGTACAAGTTCATGAGCCGTAAATATGGTGAGGAAAACATTGCTGCATTTATTGTGCATCTGGACGAAACGAACCCCCATATACACTGCACACTCCTCCCTATAGTGCATTGGCGCGACCGAGAACGTTTCTCGTACAGAGAACTGTTTGAGGGCACGAAAGTCGAAGCCTCTCAGAAGAAAAAAGCCCTTCATGATGAACTGGCAGAGGTCAACAAGAAGTGGGGACTGGAACGTGGTGATCCCATCGCACTCACAGGTGCGCAGCACAAGTCTTACAACCAGTACCTCCGAGAAGAGAACAAGAAACTTGAAAGCCAAAACTCTTCTCTGCAGACATCCATCGTGGAAGGCAAAGACGATTTGCGCAGTATCAACAAAAGTCGCAAGAAGGCGCAGAAACGTCTCAAAGGTCTCTCCACCATGTATGAGAACTTGTTGCAGAAAAAGGATGCGTTAGAACAGCAGATGAAGGTGCTGGAGCAGCAGTTGGAAAAGGGTGCGATTGACTTGAAGACATATCAGGACCGAAAAGAATCACTCCAGAAGGAATGTGATGAAGTGATTGACAAGCTGACAGCCAGAAGACAGCAAATCGCCGAGGCGAAAGAATCACTCGATCAATACCTTCTCAAACAGATAAACACCGAGGAGGAAGTGGAGAAACTGAAACAAAAGGTTATCCAATATACCAGGGAGGCAGAAGAACAGGGAAACAAGGTGGATAAAAGGTTGGAGAAAAAATTAGATGCAACAAAAAGATTTCTGGAATTTGGGTGGCCTGGCATCACCAGAGCAATAGAAATTTTAACCAATCCCGCGCTCGATGATGACTGCATGAATGCGGAACAGCAAACAGATGTTCTGTCGGTTCTTCGCACAAAGCCTAAGGAAAGGATGGATGACGTGAAAGAACTTTTGGCTTACGCCAGCGAGATCCGTGAGGGAATCACCGTCGAAACCAAAGCTGAAGTAGTAAGACTGGCAGCAAGAGATGTGGCCGAGAATTACAAGGATATTACCGGTAATTTTGCTGACCAAATCAATGATATTGCCTGGAGCCTCAGAAAAGGGACAGAATTTGTCACTGAAAGTGCCAATGCTATAGCTGTGTGCCTCATGGTGGGCTACAATGAGGGGGTTTCATTAGTGGCATCCAAATGCGGAGGTGGCGGCGGCCAAGATACAGGAGGGTGGCGAGGCAAAGATAAAGATGAGGACGATCGCCAATTCTTTGGACGATGCCTGAGTGCAGCTGTTGGAATGCTAAGGCCTCGAAAAGTAATTTCTCAAAAAGAGGCTCCTCGTTTCAGCCGATAGAATATTTCTTGGCTTATACGCAAGGCTGGCTTCATCTTCGTTTGGGTGGTGGCCAGCCTTAAAGTTACCTTTTGGACGGACAGTCTTCGCTACGGCCTTTCTCTGGTCGCCCTACGAAGCATGCTAAAGCTGTCCTGTGTTCGCTGTGCTCACGGCCATGCGGGATTGGCCGGCTAACTAAAAAAGCTCTTGCTTTCCTGTCCCACCAATCCGCACCCATTGCGGCAGCAGCAGCAAAAGCAGAGCTTTATTGCAAAACGGGGCAAACAGCCGCCCCGAAAGAGAAGAATGGGGCGAACTCAACTGCGGTCCAGTTCCGCCGACGTGGAACGCCCTCATTCTTGTTGTCTTCACGTGTGGTTGATGCTCGTTCAATGAACGCCCCCAAGCTCACGTCTCAACCTGTAAATGTCGCACAAAGGAATTCTCTTCCAGAGGAAACAAATACAGGAACCGTTATCACGTCCTTCGACATTGTGATGGGAACTGCCAAAGTCGAAGAACACGGCCGTAGCCGCACGATCCAATGACAGTCCCTTCTTCACGGCTCTTGAATGGTTGACTCAACAGCGAGCCAATCCCGCTGAGGTGGACAAACCTATTAAGAACCTTGAAGTTGCTGCAAAGGTACAACTTCTTTTTGACGATGCAAAGAAAAAGTCGAAAAAATCACCCAAATTTCTCAAACATCCTTTCTGCATCGAGGAAAAGTTCTATGATGGGTTTCCCGTCTTTTCCGTTATCCATCATTAGTAACTCACAAGGGAAAGGTTCGCCCTGTTCTTTGGGCTTCACATCCATTTCTTCAAGGAATTTCTTCATGCCGAAAAGAGGGCAGCTGAAATCATTGTCCAGGATGACGCGTATACTTCCCAATTTGCGTGCGTCATGCAATTTGGCAACCACGCTCCCGTCGTCGTCCGTCATCTGCGTACAAAAGGACATGTCTACTTCCACTTTGGGATCTGTGGATTCCGTGTCAAGCGTAAAGCATTCATTGGCACTTTGCTCGATGGCGGTGCGTACCTTGTCCATCGAAATCATAAATTCACGTAGTTTCATAATGATAAAATTTTAATAATTAATAATTGGGTTAAAAAATTTATTAATTCGTGTGGCGAAAATCAAGCCACCATTCATTCACATCCTTATAGCCCTGATAACGACAAGATTCATCAGTTACCTTACCAGGCAATGCCTCCATTATTTTCTTCGTGGCGGCACGCCCAGCATCATCGTTGTCAAGGAAGGTGTGGATGCTATCATAATCATGGTTCTTTAGCTGCTTGATGGCCTTGTCGGCACCACCCACCGAGTTAAGCACGATGTAGTCCTGCAGTGCTCGTTTCTCGGCTGGCAGGTAGGACAACCATGCCAGATAATCGCAGAACCCCTCAAACAAATAACAACATGCCTGTCCCTTTCCGATCAGACTGATATCTTTGATATACATACAGCCTTTAAAATGAGCAGCATTACGTATCTCCCATCCATCAGACATGTTAGGGAAGGCAACACCGAAGTAACGCTTACCTTTAAAAGTGTAGTACACTTCACGGCACTCGTTCTGAGCCACCTTCACGTCAATGCCCCTATTCGTAAGATACTGGAGCAGAGCAGGATGATTGAGAGGCTTAATCTGTACGTTCTCGTATTCCACAGCCACAGAAGATTTTTTCTTGGGCTGAGGAAAAAAAGAAATATTCATGGTTGTGGCGGTGACGGGTACCAGAGATGGGTCTATTCGCTTCAGGGCAGATCTTACATCACTGCATCCTGTAACCGCAATCACAAGATCAAGGATATTACCTCCCTTGCTCAAACCAAAGTCATACCATGAATTGAATTCAAGGTTGACCTTGAAGGATGGAGTGCGCTCATTACGGAGAGGAGAACAGTACCACAGTTCACGTGCTGTCTCCTTCTCAGGATGATAGCCGAGCCGTCTGAGGTAATCGACTATCTGTATTGCTTTAGCTTGTTGTATATTCATAACCAAAAATACTTATTTAATATTCAATATTCTATGTATCACATATAAAGGCTAAGAAAAAATGGGGGAATTTGGGGAATAATGTTAATTCATTGCAAATTAGTTAGTTAACATCTCCCTATTTCTCCCCAATTCCCCACTTTTTTTTCTTTTCCTCAGTAGAAAATGTTAAATTGGGGAATTTGGGGAGAAGTGGGGAGACTTTGGGGAGGCTTAATCCACTGATTATAACTGATTTACAAGCTCTCCCCATTTTCCCCACTTTTTTTTTGCCTTTTCGCCATTTACTCCGTTAACGATTGTAAAAAATCGGGCGTAATGGTGAAATACCTGCCTGCGCTCTCGATCGTGCGATATGACGTGCTATTTAGCACCTCATAGGTCTGATAGTTCCACTTGTTGGGTGCTGGGGTGAGATCCCATTCGTTCTTAAGCAGTCTACGGATGTCATTCTCGCCAACTTTGAGGTGAGGATATCTCATATTTATTATATTCATCAAATCACAAGAGCGAAATTTCAGCTCATGTTTTCCCTCCTGTTCCATGATAGCCTCCAGAACATCAATAACTGCCAACTGCAATTTGCCACGATTGCAGCAAATTATTCGATCCAGGGCCTTAGTACGGTACAACTCAGGGGCAAACCACATGCGGCTTTTCTTCTCCGTAGACATTTGACGGCATGACAAGAAATACAGGAAAGAAGGTATTTCCGCAATCATCTTGTCAAGTAGGTCTGTCTGATCATGGGAAGGTTTTTCGATCTTCCTCACCCAGTACCGCACTTCGCCAGGATCAATTATGATTGGGTCATCTTCACGATTCGAACATATCACAAACTTACCGTAGAAGTCGATTTCTGCGCGGTCAACCCCTTTGCCCTCGCGCTTATACTTCTTCGCCACGCTGAGAGTCTTGAATTTTTCGCTGTCTTCGCGCCGATTAAGCAATGCTTCGTCCACCATTATGAGAAGTTTCTGAGCCCAGTCAGAATTAAACTGAGACCGGAAATCCTCGTTGCTGTTAATCGTTGCGTTGTTGCCATAGATTGCCTTCAGCAGATGGATGAAGGTACTCTTGCCTGTTTCTCGGGCGCGAGATACCAAGACTATGATTGGAAGGGGATGCGTGGGGAGGACATACAGCAATTGCATATAATCAAGTCCTAACTCAAACTGTTCACCGAATATATGCTTAAGGTATAATGCTATTGTCCCCCAGTCCCCTCCTGCTTGAGGCTTATATTGCAACGGCTGGTATAAGTTAACCCACTTCCCATCAATAATTTTCTGATAGTCAACATGTCCAGGCAGATTTTCGAATCCGACGAATTTCTGCATTTTGCGAAGAATACTTTTACCTTCCTCAACACCAAAATCATTCAGAATATTCTCACGAGACCATTTGATAAGAACATCTTCACCCGAAGGCTTAGTTTCTTTCAAAAAGATTTGCGTTCCTACGCGCAATAAATTGTTTTTATTCATAAATTATGATTTTAGCACCGCAAAGGTAGAATTTTTCAGATTTTTCTCATTTTTTTGGGGAAAAATTTGGTGGGAATAAAAATATGCTCTACCTTTGTGGTGGTTAAACAATAATGCGAAGCCCCACAAGTCACCCGCTGGCTTGGGGGCTTCGTTCGTTACTTAACTCCTTCTGCGCCAAATGGTTTTATGGCTTTGAGCCCATTGTTCAGCCTTCTCCTGGATCTCTTGCTGCGACTGCACTTCAAGAGGAGAACCCTTTATCCAGTTGTCGAGATCTTCACGCGCGAACATAAGAATACGGCCGCCTCTACCTCCAATAGCACAAGGCTTATATGCAGGTATAGTTTTCGCCATTGACATTTTGTGGACGGTCGACAGCGCAACGCCCAGATAATCTGCCGCTTCTCGGGCATTAAGCCATTCTCGGCGCTCTCTTACATCGGCCTTGTAAACTACCTCTAATTTAACCATTAAGGCCTTTAGTTGGTTGACCACCTCACCCAGTTCGCTGAGGTCTTCTTGTTTAATTACTTCCTGTTTCATACTAGCTGATTTTTAAATAGTTAATAATTAGTAGTTAATTAAATATTTATATCGAAATCTGACAAAAGTCCATCGATTGCGTTGCGTTTCAGGCTATCAACAGCCCGCGTGTACTTCTCCGTGTGGGCCAACGAGGCATGTCCCAACAACGCAGCAACAGTCTTAATGTTCGCACCTCCATTCAAGATGTTCACGGCGAAGCTATGACGAGCACAGTGCCAGGTTATGTGTTTGTTGATGCCCGCAGCTTTCACCCACCGACGAAGGGACTTTATAGCCATTGTGTAGGTGGGCAACAGGAATACAGGTAGCTCAAGATGGTTGTCGACTGGCGGCTCACCTATTAACTGGAGTAGATCGTCCCTGAGAGGGAGAACTACTCCACTGGCAGAAGAATGCCCTGATGTCTTCGCCTGGTCGAATTTCAACAGTCTATTGCCATAGTCGATATTAGCGTACTTAAGCTCCACCACATCACACCATCTCATGCCCGTGAAAAGACAAAAGATGAAAGCCCTTCTAACTTCCACGTTCTGTTGCGGCGAATGGGTGGCAATGAGTTGCTTTATTTCTTCCACACTCAGCACATCCTTACGTAGCTGCTCACGGTCGGTTATGCAGTGAACGCCCTTACATGGGTCCCCCATAAAGAGGCCATCATCCATGCCAGCCTTCACCACCTTGCGAAAACGCTGATAATAGCCCAATGGCCCTTCCCCGCGTCCGTGCTCCTGCAAATAATCAACAAACTCCTTAATGAGTTTGGGTGTCATCATTTCAGGACGAATGTATTCCGCCAGAGCTGGATAATATAATGCCAAGAATGCCTTCCACCTCTTCAGGGTACCCACCATCATCCTGAGATCCTTTTTTGGGTAGTTCTCGACGTATTCGCCAAAATACTCCAAGAAATTGCAATTCCGCTTAATAGGCCAGGTATATCCCTGTATGGTTGCCGTGAACTCTTTTTCTCTAATACGCCTCCGCTGTTTGGCCTGCTCATCATTCTCCTTGTTCACGTGCCGTTCATATTTGTTCTTGGGGTTAACATAGCTCTTCAAGTCCTTCAGGGTTTCCATGGTCCGTTTGGCCGCCCCCGTCTCCTGATTATACCAGTGCCAGTTGTAGAGCAAATAATAGCTATAACGAGTGCCATCCTTGCTAACCCTCTTCAGTAGCTGGGGATTGCCTCCTTCAATGAGATCCTTATTAATTCTAACCATAATCTATATTTTTATATATTCTTATTTTTTCCTCCGCACGGAGAATTTCGCGACACAAATTTCCGACTTCGCAAAATTTTTTCAAAAAAAATATTCAAAAAAATCGTGAATCTCTGAAAAGGAGTTTTTTTTATCTCCGAATCAGAGATTTGCGATATTTTGAGGTCAATTTTGAAATTTCTTTCGGTTTCCCATCGCGCTTACAAAGTTACGAAAAAGAAAATATAAAATGTGGTAGATTATTTGAGAACTTTTCGTACAAATAAATCAGAAATGTTGCAAATAGGAAATAAAAAGAAAAGACCTAACAGACTGTTTATAAGTCCATTAAGTCTTTTTTACACCCTTTATAAAAAGGGTTCTCCGTACCCAGAGCCGATATTGTACCCATCCATAAAACGAACCTAAGAGAAACAAAGAGCAAGTAAATACAGCATTTACAGGTGGTTATATTTGCACTTGATTTCTTAAAAAAGCATATATTTTGCCATTTTGTTACACCTATGTTACACCCAAATCAAAAATAATTCGTACCTTTGCAACCAACAGAAACAAAAGGCAAATAATATGGCAAAGAATGATGCAAGGGTAACAGATAACCCGAAACTCAAACAAAAGGTGTTATCCGATGGCAATTACTCTCTCTATCTTGATTATTATTTAGGGCGAGTAGATGTCAAGGATGAGGAAACGGGAGAGATTACAAGCAAGGTGCAGCGCAAAAGAGAGTTTTTGCACCTTACATTGTTGGCATCCCCAAGAACCCCCATTGAGAGGCAACAGAACAAAGAAACACTCAACCTTGCACAAAAGATAAGGTTTGAGCGTGAACAGGAACTAAAAGAGAGCCTACACGGATATAGGCTCAAAAGAGACCGAGATATAAATTTCCTTGATTACTTCCAAGCCTATATTGATGGCTACACAAAGAAAGATATTCGGATGGTGCAGATAGCATTAAGCCGTTTTCGTGATTTCCTCAAAGATACCCCCGAATATAGCAAGTTTAGATTGAAGATAAAGCCTGAACAGATAGACAAAGATATGATAGAGGCTTTCACAGAGTATTTGCAGAGCAGGAGTGTTGGAGAGGGAGCAAAGAGCATCTACCAACGATTTAAGAAAGTTATCAAATATGCCATTGAGCATGATGTGATGTTGAAAAACCCCTGCAATGGCATTGTGATAAAGATTGATGAGAATATATTGCGCAAAGATGTGCTTTCGCAAGATGAGATACAAACACTAATTGCAACCCATTACGACAACGAAAACCCGAACATTCAGAGGGCATTTATATTTTGCCTCTATTGCGGTTTGAGGTTTTGCGATGTGAAAGACCTTACATTTGCCAATGTGGATTACTCTAACAAATTGCTCAAATTCGAGCAGAACAAGACAAAGGGGCATTCAGCAAGCAGCGGTGTAGTTATACCATTAAATGATGGCTTGCTGAGGCTGATAGGAGAACCGACAGACGAACAAAGCAAAGACAGCCTTATATTTCCCCTACCAAGTTATGAAATGTGCCTGAAAGCCATAAAACGATGGGTAAAGAGAGCGGGAATAAACAAGCACATAAGTTGGCATTGCGCCCGACATTCATTTGCTGTCAATATCCTGAACAATGGAGCAAACATTAAGACAGTTGCAAGCCTTTTGGGGCATTCAGGATTGAAACATACAGAGAAATACACAAGAGCTATTGACAGCCTCAAACAAGATGCTATTAACAGCCTACCCGAATTAAACATTTAACCGATATGAATACGATAGCAGAATACATAAAGCAGCATCCCAATAGTGGCAAAGTGATTGTCTATACTGAGACATATTTGCAGATGAGGTACACGCTGATGGAGCAGATAGCGACCATTGAATACAACATAAAAGATACCTTGTTGAACAATGATGCAGATATAAGGCAAAAACTATTACCGAACCTCAAACGAACACTCAAAGGATTGGATAGGAGGTTTTTGCGTGCAGGAGGTATGCAAGACCCTGTATATTGCGCCCGATTGATTGCAGAATTTGAGAGAGAACAAATAAAAGAGCCTTTGCTGTATTGTCGATATTATACAGGAAATGACAATAAAGCCGAAAGCGAACAGATAGGAGTGCTTTACGATTATGAGCGGATTTGGGCGCAATTTATTCTCAAAGGTGGTGATGAGCCGAATTTCGTGCGAATGATAGCCGAGTATATTGGATATGGATTGATGTTTTTTCCTGAACATTGGAACACCCCAATATCGCTAATGGCAATACTTTTTAATAGGTTTAGCCATTGGGATAGAGCCGATATAGAGAGTTTTAAGGAGTGGTATTTTGTACGCTATAATAAGAACAGACAATGATACATGATGTTTCCACAACCGAGTTTATTGCAGCCGTTAAGGATGGCAGTTGCAATGAAAACGATGTGCAGCGTTATTGCAGCATTCAACCGAGTTTAATGCCATTGTTTAAGAGCCTACACAAAGCAGCCTCAACCCTGATTGCATCAAAAGGCACTCAGGGCGGTTTTGTATGGAACTTGACAGAAAGGCGATGGGATTTTGACAATACAAGTGATTTGCGCCTTTATACCGATAAGGAGTTTGTAAGGCTACAAAGTGCGATGGGCATTGTATGCGACCATATAGAGGAACAGGAACACACAAAGCCTCAACACGGCAAAGAAAAAGCCATTGAGCAATATATTACAGGCAACCAAAAAGAAACGACCATACAAGCCATAAAAAGCCTTGTTTGCGGCAAAAAAGGCAAACAAGCAGCCGTTTATATTGCGGTTGCTGTTTCTGATGGGTATATGAGCAAGCCGACATTCGATTTACTCAAAGATGCTTTCGGCATTGAGGGAACAAAACAGGCATTCAACAATGCCTATAAACTATACACCGAAACCAACAGCACCCGAAAGAGCGAACTTGATGCAGCAAAAGCAGCACTAAAAAGAGCCATTGAGAGTGAAGAATAACGGCTATTAGTTTCCTTTTGTATCTTCCTTTAATTGTCTGTAATTGTCTTTATTTGTCGGCAATTACAGACAATTTCTTTTGTTTGCTTTTGGTGGTTTTGTACCATAACTTTGCACTTGCATTCAGGATGGATGCAGGGCAAATGCGCATACCCTATTGTTTCACTCAACAGCAAACAGGCAATGACAAAAGAAGAAATTAAGGAGATTGCAAAAGAGGTGGTAAACAACACTATATTTTGCACCAAAGTAATGCTAACAAGTGATGAGGCGGCAGCATATATGGGCATATCCAAAAGCTACCTCTATAAAATGACTATGCGCAAAGAGATACCATGTTACAAGCCGATGGGCAAAATGTGCTATTTCGACCGTGCAGAGCTTGAAGAATGGATGAGGGGCAACAGAGCCTCAACCGATGCAGAGATAAGCCAACAGGCGCAAAGTTACTGCATAAAGAAAGGAGGTGCGATATGATACCGACACCCCCAACAAAAGGCGAGTGCAAAGGTAGTGAAAATTTGCCACGTCTGCAAAAGAAATTGTATGATTTGCTTTCGATGGGCGGCAAATACTCAGCGGCTGACATTTCAATAAGGTTGCACCTTTGCGACCCAAGAGGGCATATTTCTGTACTCAGGGCAAAAGGATTTAATATCCGTGATGAGTGGAGAGAGGGCGATTATGGAGTACGATATAAAGTGTATTTCTTATGACAGGAACGGCATTTAACTTTTATGCGGATTGGGTAAAATTCGGAGATACTTTGCAAGATATGCAGGAACGAATAAACTATTATCGTGCCATTTCAAGATATGGTGCGTATAATGAAACACCCAAGAATCTAACAGGCGATACACTTGCATACTTCAATGAGAAAGTGCGCCCGATGATTGACAAACAACGTAACAAGCACTGATTATGGCAGCAAATGACAATGCAGATACTTTTGTTTTTTATCCTACATTTTTAACCTCAATAGAGGCTATTAAGAATGCAGCGATGAGGCTTGCAATGTTTGAGGCTGTTGCTAATTATGGTGTATATGGCACTTTGCCCGACTTCACAGATGCAGACCCAAACGGCTTGCTTGATGGAATGTTTTTGCAAATGCGGTTTTCCATTGACGAGGCTAAGGCTAAACGCTCAACGAACAGAGAGAACGGCAGCAGAGGCGGTGCGCCAAAAGGCAATAAGAATGCTTGCAAAAACAACCGAAAACAACCCAATTCAACCGAAAACAAACAAAACAACCCTAATGTAAATGTAAATGATAATGTAAATGCAAATGTTATATCCTCTAACGAGGATAAGGCAAAAAGCGTTTCACGCTTTGTTGCACCCACGCTCGATGAGATACAAGGGTATTGCAAAGAGAAAGGCTTTAATGTGGATGCAGCATCCATTTACGACCATTACACGGCAAATGGATGGGTGCAGGGTAAGAACAAACCAATAAAGGATTGGAAAGCAGCCGTGCGCCAATGGGCAAGGAGAGAGGGTGAATTTACAAAGCCTCAACTTCAAATCACTAACGATGCTCGCAGGGGCATTGATGATGTTTCGCACAATTCAGGCGATGATTACGATGGAATGTTTTAACCAATTTAAAAAGTATATTTATGGAAAGTACAACAACTATTTCAGAAGAATTAAGCAAACTCGACAAGCAAAGAGAAGAATCAAACGGAATTTTTAACACATACAAAGCACCTGACCTTGACAATGTGAGAAAATCCGCAAACCGAACAATTAACAAACTGAGAAAAATTTGGGGGAAAGGGAAAAAACGATGAGACAGAAAATGACAAAAGAGGAATTGGAAAAGGTTACTTCCGATTGGCTCGACAAGCAGAACCCCGAAACATTCGACAACCCTGCAACACGCATTGCGGGTAAAGATGGGGGCGAATTTGATGCAGAGGCAGATGCCAAGCAATGGGCGAACACTCTACCCGATAAGAACACACAGCCATTTGTATATGGCTTTGTACCACGAACAAACTAAAATAGTAACAAAGTAGTATGGCACGACCAAAGAACGATGGCAAAGGCAGGATGGGAGGCAGGGCAAAAGGCACACCGAACAAGGCAACCAAGAATATGCGTGAATGGCTCACAAAGTTGCTCACGAAGAGCCGAAAACAGATAGAGGCAGACTTGCAAGCACTTGAACCCAAAGACCGCATAATGATGCTTGAACGGCTGATGCAGTATGTACTACCCAAACAACAGGCTATCAAAGCCGAAATTGGCAACCTGACAGATGCCGAACTTTCAGAGGTTGCAGACCAAGTATTAAACCAAGTTTATAACGATGGCATCGATGAAGATTGAACTAACAAGAGACCTCAAAGTTACGCTTTTGGAGGCGGTTAAAAGTGGCTCACTCGATTTGTCTATATTCGACAAAGCAAGAGAGGAACAGACGCAAAGCATTGAGGAAATAGAGCATGAAATTGTGCGCCTTGAAATGCTCGAACCAAAAGCATATTTGTTGGCTTTGTCCGACCTGATGAGACAATATGCCAACGGAGAAATAACAGCGAGCGAGTACACCAAACAACGTATAACCCTGATAAAGTCAAAGTAGAATGGCAAAGACAGAAACAAGCGGATATGAGGTTAATGCTTTATTATCCAAGAACGATTACAAGATAAATGCGCAAAATGCGGATTTAACCGAGTTTTGCAAGTTGCTCAATGAGTTATTTGCAGACCTTGTAAAGCAAGGTTTTATTGAACTCAAAGCCATAACCCCTGCAATGGTGGAGGCTGTTGCTCAATTCGATGCAGCACCTATTATTGAAGTAGTGCAAAAGGCATATACCTATGAGGCTAATAAGATAAAGTATGAACGTGCAAAGCTCGAATTTCTCAAAGGCAAAGACAATGCAGCCAACGAGATACAAGCAGCCGTTGAGGAATTACGGAATAAATACCAAAGAGAGGCGGTTAAGTATTACAAACCAAGCGAGGGCGGTTATTGGCGGTTAAGGTATTTGCAGGTTGAGAATGGATTTGTTACTTTCAATCGTGCATTGCTGATAGATGATAACACAGACAAGATACAGAGCAAGCAGCATGAAGAATTTGTGAAGAAAGCAAGCGACCTCTACACACAGATACTTGCTTTCAATAAAGAGTGCAAAAGACTCTCAGGCGGTGCAGTTGGCGGCATTGATTATGTGATGGGCGGTGATGCCCTGATAACGATAAATGAGATTGGAGATTGCATTTTCGATGCCTCTTTAACCTCTCAAATGCGGTTTGATGATTGATTTATGATTTCTTAACAAGGCTTGATAAGCACCTGATTTATGGCAGATATAGGAAGGGCAAAAAGGGCTGCAACAGCCTTTGTAAAGGGGAGGAGACACGCATTCTCGCATTTTGATGACAACACACAGGATTTGGCAACAAATATAGAGAGGTTGGCAGATGAATTGGAAAATACCGATGAGCCGACAGAAATAATAGGGCTTGTTGATGAGATAGATGCTGTTATTGATACACTAAATATATAAAAACTCTTTCGTTATATTCTTGCACGAAAGAGGCTGATGCTGTTCTATAACCTCAGAGGCTCAACGTAGATAAAAGCAAAAGTATTTTCGTAGTCCTCTCTTTCGGGTGTGGCGGCTGATGTAGATGCAGTGCGCCACACCTTTATTTTGTGGCTGCTTAATAGGCACTTGCACCCTGTTTTGCTGATTTGGAGGCTATCCGAAAAGAGCCTATCTTTGCAGCGACAAAACCAAGTTTAACCGAGTGGAAACACTCACAAACAAAAGGCAATATGAAACAAGTAACAATTACAGACAGAGCCTTTGCAATGATAGAGGCTTACAGGGATGAAGAACACACCGACCATATAAAAGCATCCTTGCTCGATGCGGTGTGTGGCATTATTGACGATGCAAACGATAATGACATGATGAGTAGTGACACCTTGCACATATTAGCAGGAATATCCGACCTCAACGAACTAATAACCGAACTAAGCAAAACAAGCGACCTATGAATATACAGATAACAGGCAATGAGAATGATGTTTGTGTTACAAATAACACCACCTTGCAGAAACTAATAGGCACGATAGATAAACAGACACAAGAGATAAACCGACTAAATGAGAAAATAAGCCGACTATATGACACAATATCGGCTCAGAGAGAGGAAATATATAAACTATCACAACGCAACTGATAACTATATATGTTTGCATCCATCCTGCCATATTGGATGCTGAGGATGCGCCTTTCGGGGTGCATCCTCTTTCGATATGAACCCAATAATAACTCATAATAACCTCAAATGTGGAGCGTGACAGCCTGATAATAACAATAGTTATTGAAAATAGGGCAAAACTCTAATTTTTCATTTTTGTTACTCGTTTGTTATTTGTTACTTGAAAAATCCTTGTAACTTATTGATATTAAGAGAGTAACAAAACACATAAACATTCCCCTATGGAAAGTAAGGTAATAACAACGGAAAGCAAGCGAAAAACACGGAAAATAAAACGAACTTTGCGCCCTGCCAACGATGGGCAAAATTGGAGTTTTGGTTGGATTGTTACACCTATGTTACACTTTTGGAAATAAAAAGTGCCACAAATCATTGATTTGCAGCACTTTCGCACTTTGAGTTAAGTACCCAGAGCCGGGATCGAACCGGCACGGATTGCTCCATTGGTGTTTGAGACCAACGCGTCTACCAATTCCGCCATCTGGGCTTAGCGGGTGCAAAGGTACGGCATTTTTTTGATTCGACAAAGAAAATGAGTGAAAAAGTGAAAACATTTTTTCACTCCTTACTTCAGTCCTGCCTTGAGCGAACGGATGACGGCTGAGTTGAAGCCAGCGTGGTCGAGTTCGTTGAGTCCCTTGATGGTGACGCCGCCAGGTGTGGTGACCTTGTCAATGGCCTCTTCTGGATGCCAACCCGTGGCCTTGAGGAGGGATACGGCTCCCTGCATGGTCTGAAGGGCAATCTGCTTGGCTTGCTGGGGATAGAAGCCCATTTCGCAACCACCTTCCATCTGTGCACGGATGTAGCGCATCACGTAGGCAATGCCGCAGGATGCCATCATCATGCCAGGTCCCACGAGGTTTTCTGCCACCACGAGGGTGTCGCCATCAATGGCATAGAGGTCCTCCACCGCCTTGAGGCTCTCGTCGGTAACGGCTGGAGATTTGGCAATGAAGCTCATGCTGGCACCGAACTCGGCGGCGATGTTGGGAATAACATAGAAGAACTGACCGTCAGCTCCCAACTCCTCTGCCAACATACCCGTGGTAAAGTTGGCTGCATCGGAGACGATGATTTGCTTGTCAAGGTCCAGCGCGTGCTTCACCTCCGCCAGCACCATCTTCATCAACCAAGGTTTCACGACAAGCACCACGATGTCAGCACCCTTCACAGCCTCCACATTGTCTGTGGTGATGCAGAGAGCTGGATATTCCTTCTTGAACTGGGCAAGCAGGGCCTCGTTCTTGTCGGCCACTGTGATGTTGTCAATCTTGCCACTCTTTGCCCATCCCTTGATGAGCGCGCCGCCCATATTGCCAGCGCCAATAACAGTTAATTTCATATTCTTAGTGTTCAATTCGACGAATTTGTGTAACTTTGCAGCAAAGTTACGGCAAACTCTGCTTTCTGCAAAATAAATTGCGGTTTTTCTCGTTTTAAGAAGTGATGAAATATGCACATTATTATATAATAGGGTGTCTTTGGACACTGATGATGCTTCTCCCCTCCCCTTCTGGTGTGGCTCATGCCCAGAAGAGGAAGGTGATGAATCGTCCCTACATTGACCAGCGCAAGTTCCACTACGGATTCTTGACAGGTATGCATCTGCAAGACATCGAGCTGGAGCAGAATGGTTTTGTCAACGAGAATGGCGACCAATGGTTTGCAGAGGTCCCGAACTACGAGCCTGGCTTCTCAGTGGGTATCTTGGGCGAGTTCTATTTGACCAAGAACTTGGGCTTGCGCATCATCCCCACCATGCACTTCGGCACGAAAAACATCACGTTCCGCAATGAGCAGAACGGTGACAAGCAGTATCAGAACATCAAATCGACGTACATCACAGTGCCCATCGACGTGAAGTTTACGGCAGAGCGTTTCAACAACTACCGCCCTTACCTCATGGCGGGTGTGGCTCCTGCCCTCGACCTGACGGTGAAGAAGCACAAGCAGTATCTGCTCACTCAGACGGACATCTATCTGGAAGCAGGTCTCGGTTGCGACTTATACCTGCCTTTCTTCAAGTTCATTCCCGAGGTGAAGTTCATGTACGGACTTTCCAACGTCATCAGCAAGAAACGTGGAGACATCCGAGACGAGGCTGATCTCATCTTTACACAGTCGGTGAACAGTGCCAAGAGCAAGATGATTGTCTTTACGTTCTATTTTGAATAAGCATGAAACATTCTGTCATCATACCCGTGTATAACCGTCCTGACGAGGTGGACGAACTGCTCGAAAGCCTGACCCATCAACAGGTGAAGGACTTCGAGGTGGTGGTGGTGGAGGACGGTTCCACCGTACCTTGCAAGGAGGTGGTGGAGAAATACATGCCAACGCTCAACATCCAATATCTCACGAAGAAGAATGGCGGTCCTGGTCCTGCAAGAAACTATGGCGTGGAGCATTCGAAGGGCGAGTACGTGCTGATTCTCGACAGTGACTGCGTGTTGCCAGAGGGCTATCTGGCTGCCATCGAGAAGGAGCTGACGGAGAATCCTTGCGATGCCTTCGGAGGGCCTGATGCGGCACATGAGTCGTTCACCAACGTGCAGAAAGCCATCTCCTACAGCATGACCTCGTTCTTCACGACGGGAGGTATCCGAGGGGGCAAGAAGAAAGGCGCGATGGACAAGTTCTATCCACGTTCCTTCAATATGGGCATACGCCGTGACGTGTATCTGAAGCTGAAGGGATTCAGCAAGATGCGTTTCGGTGAGGACATTGATTTCAGCTACCGCATTGTGGAAGCCGGCTATACGTCAAGACTCTTTCCTGAGGCATGGGTGTGGCACAAGCGAAGGACGGATATGGACAAGTTCTTCAAGCAGGTGTTCAATTCGGGTATCGCCCGCATCAACCTGACCAAG
>Ga0310786_10001465_pt1 | contig 38065 bp, 32 predicted proteins | sample AusTroGonzalo_MG_FD_203881 | JGI IMG/M metagenome (GOLD analysis project Ga0310786, IMG submission 203881) | Bovine rumen microbial communities from tropical cattle in Woodstock, Queensland, Australia - Gonzalo_03 (v2) (version 2) | ecosystem: Host-associated > Mammals > Digestive system >... | reverse complement strand
ATATCAGCAACCCTGCTGTCAACAGCTGCCTTTGCGGTCTTGGTCTTATTAATATACCTCGCAATGGAATATGTCAGGGCTGAAGCCAGGATTACGATTATGAGAATTACCAGGACCATCTCGATCAAGGTAAAAGCATGTTTGTTCAATTTATTTAATCTGTGCATACGTGCCTCCGATTGTCGTATTCTATCACAAATCCCCAACTCTTTCCACAACGGACCATTTTCTAAAAAATGGAGGGAGAAGAAATCTCCCCCCTCCATCTACATACACTGTACTAAGAGATATAGATCTCCACAATGTTCTCGAGTAACACTACTATTAGATGTTAGCCTCGATCTCTGCAACGCCTGCTTCAACCTCATCCTTGTGAGAATTGAGAACGGACTTAGCTGTGTTAGCATACTTGATGTAAGTAGCTACACCACCGATCATTGCAACTGCAAGGATAACGATGATAGCGATAACGAGAACCATCTCTACGAGTGTGAAACCCTTCTTGGACTTTGAAATCTTTTTCATAAGAAATTCCTCCTAAAAATGTTTTATTGAGTTTGTAATTTGATTATAACACCTATTTTTCAAATTGCAATAGCAATTTTGAACTTTTTTTCACATTTTTTTCGTAATTGCGTCTAAATGTGAACCGGGGCACTTTTTTAGTCTCCGTTTGCCGGCTGATTATCTTCTTCACCAGCGTTAGCAGGATTCAATCCCGTGCCGTCAGCGAACTCAAATTCGAACTGATAAGGGATCCTCTCGAACGGATCTTCATAAAGTGTGCCGTACTGCTTGTAGATCAATACCATCATAGCATTTGAGAAATATGAACAGTATGGTCTGTTGGAGAACTCTTCGATTCCGTCACCTGCGATCTGATACATATAGAAAGAGTTCTTCTCGTTGAAGTTGAAGATCGGAACACCGATCATACCGCCGGAACAATCAACATTCTCATCGCCGTCCCATTCGATCTTGACCTGCTCTTTTTCCTTAACAGCAAGTATTCTGCTGGATCCGAGATCAGTACCATAGCAGTCGATCTCTGCCCTGAGATATAAGAAACCAGTTGTTGAATCTTCAACAGTTACACTATGTACTTTAATACAATTCTTATAAGTATCATTATTTGCGATCGTCTTAAGGCCGTCTATGAACTGTGTATAACCCGTGATCTGATAATATGCAGGATCACCCATATGAGCAACGGCATCTAAGATAAGATCCTTTTCGAGCTCAGTACCGCCGGTATACCAGGCAGGTTTCTTGTTGAATTCAGGAATCGTGAATCCGTCTGTTGTTGCATATTCTACATAAACTCTCTTTAAGACAAGCTTCTCTGCTGCCATTGATCCGTCAGGAAGATATATATCGCTTGTAGGGATATCTTCTACCTTGATCTCGGAAAGGTACGGACAATTGCTGCTCTCAAATACTCTCATTACATAGTCTGCAACAACATCGCCGTCAATATGAGCGAACAAAGATCCTTCTTTTGCCTTGATATCTTTTTCCAATTTCGAGATGTTGTCCTTTGTGCTCTCATTGGAAGCCTTAAGAGCATCGAGATACTCCAAGCGTGACTTTCTGTCATCGAGTTCCGCATTAGCCGAATCGATCGCCTTACCCAAAGGTCTGAGTACTGCTACATATACAATACCTACTATGAGCAAAAGGATGACAACATATATCAATACCTTTTCTCTTGTTGATAAATTATTCATATATTATGCCTCCTCCTCTGTTGTTGTAGCTTGTGGCGTATACTGCAGTATGATCTCAGCATCGGCAGTAACATGAATTGCAAACTTATCTGCACTTATTACACTCTGCAGATCCTCATCACTTATGGCCACGCCGTTAACGGATACTGAAGTCAGGTCGTATTTCTGACCGGAAACCTCGATCTGGGCAACTTTGTCTTTCTCGAACGGAGCACCGGAGTCGTACATCTGTGAATCATCAAGTGAAAGGATGGTTCCGTCTACTGCTACAGACATGATAGAAACGCAATACTGTGCATCGAGATTAGCCGTGATCTCGAATTCATACTTTGCATTGATAAAATTCAATGCCATATCGTTCTCATCCATATCCTCGGAAGGATCCCATCTCTTCTCGGCAACGTTAACGTTCGTGAAGAAATTATATCCGTTCAGCATGTGAGCGACCTGGGTCATTGCATAATATGTATGAGCTTCACCCGTTATCTTAAGGGTTCCTTTATCGATACTGTAACCCGTAAGTATAGTACTTGACGGAATGTGATTGTTGATCTCATCGATGATCTGGAACTTAACGCCTGTTTCCTTATCAGCTTCAGCTCTGATAGCCGAAATTATGTAAGCATATCTGTTATTGGTTTCAGCCTTCTTGGCAAGTTCCTCTGCCTCAACCTGAAGATTTGCATAATCTTCGCTCTGGAAGAGCTGATCATAATATTTTACTTCAGTCTTGATTACACCCCATCTGATGAACTGTACTATCGCAAGAGTAACCAGCAAAGCAGCTACAACTATGCCTCCTATGATCATATAACCCATTATTCGGGCTACTGCTTGTGAAGAAGCCGCAAACTCCGAGAAGAAGTTCATGTCCTTCTTAGCAAATTCCTTTTTGCCTATACTAGCCATTTTTTACCTCCTCTTATTCACGGATCAAAGCGCCGCAGCAGTTAACGAACTCGGAAATAATAAAGTTCTTAGGTCCTGTTACAGTACTTAATGTGTGCAAAACTTCTACCTGAGTGCCGAGCTGACGTGAAAGCTCTTTGTCGATCTTCTTGTATCCGGATCCCGAACCATAGAGGAAACATGTGCTGATACTGTCAACATGGAACTTGGAGATAGAGAACTGAGCTGTTCTGGAAACTGCATCCGTCAAGCTCTTGAAATATGCATTAACGGCACTCTGGAGTGAAGGCTCGTCAGCAAGAGACTCGTGCCAGACATCAATATCCTCAACAGGAACTGTCATATCGGCATCACTCTTTGTGATGTTAAGTCTTCTAGCAAGAGAGGACTGCTTCTCTCCGCCGCCCTGCATTTTCTTAACGGTCTCAGCAACCTGACGGATATTTCCGTGACCAAACTGAAGTCTTCTCGAAAGAACCGGGAACCCCTTATCAAGAACCGTGATCGTAGTTGTCTTACCGGAAAGCTCGATCAGAAGAAGAGTCGAATTGGAAACATTAACGTTACCGTTGATCATTCCGCCGTTAAAGAGCTTCCTTATGGCATTAGGATTAACATCCAATGCATAAGGTGTAAGATCAGTATTCTTAAGAAGTTCTTTATAATCATTTGCTACATCGATCGGGATAGCAGTAGCTCTAACCTTGAGTTTCTCTGCCTTTGTCTCCTCGTCCAATGTCTTGCCGTATACGATGTATTCTACGATCATATCTCTGTTGGAGCTCTGACCTAAGATCTCGTACTTAACCATATCCTTGAGCTGTTCAGGTCTTACTGAAGGGAGCTCAAGATCACGCGTATGCATGAAACCGCCCTCGATCGTGAGGATGGTGCTCTTTACATTGATATCAAGCTTAGCCAATGCATGCTTGAGAGCCATAACAACACCGAAAGAATCGGAAATCGCACCATCGTTGATCGTTTCTGAATCCAGCGGGATGATACCTGCCTTATCAATGTTTACTACACCGGTCTTGTAATTATAGCTGCCGACTGCCACTTTGAGGTTGGAGCTCGATGCATCTATAACCAATTGCTGTGCACTTTTGCCAAATCCTGGAAAACCCATTATTTTTTCTCCTTTCGGTTACTGTTAGATATTAATGAACGATGCCATCTTGAAGATCGGCAGACCACAGGCAGCAACTACGAGACCAACTACTATAGCCATGATGATGATCATACAAGGCTCAAGAGCAGCGGTAAGCTTTGCTGTCGCCGAATCCGCTTCATCCTCAAAGAAGTCAGCGGCTTTATCCAAAATCGAATCAAGAGTACCGGACTCTTCACCGATAGCAACCATTGCATAGATCATAGGCGGGAACTCCTTGATAGGTCTTATAGCCTTTGAAAGGTTCATACCTTTACGGATGTCGATACGAGCATCGTACAAGCGCTTCTCAAGGATCTTGTTATCCAATGTCGCCGATGTGATCTCAATAGCCTGAAGAACACTGATACCGCTTCGGAGAAGCGTAGCCATTGTTCTTGTAAATCTTGCGGCTGCCGTCATCTTGGTGGATTTACCGACGATCGGGAACTTGAGCATCAACTTAGCCCAAGTCATCGAACCTGATTCGGATTTTTTCCATACCTTGAAGCTGACAACAATTGCAGCCACAACTAAAATATAGATGTACCAGAACTTAACGAGGGACTGGCTGAATGCCATGACACCCTTTGTAAGAGCAGGAAGTTCTCCTCCGAGCTCATTGATCGTATCTGAAAGTCTAGGAACAACAAAGACCATGAGGCCGACTGTAACAACTGCCGTAACGAATGCGAGGATCTTCGGGTAAACCAACGCGGAAGAAACCTTATTCTTGAGCTTAGCTTCCTTCTGGAAGTGATCTGCAAGCCTGAGCATAACCTCGTCGAGCTTACCTGATTCTTCACCTGCAGAGACCATGGTAACCATGATACTCGGCAAAGCCGCACTCTGTTCCTTAAATGCTTCTGACAAAGTCTTACCTGACTGGATAGACTCGTAAATAGCACCTACGACGTTCTTGGCTTTTTTACTCTCAACCTGCTGATAGAGCATATCCAAAGCACGGATGATCGTAATACCGGCAGACAGCAATGAAGCAAGCTGTCTGGAGATGATAACGAGATCCTTCGTCTTGAGCTTCGGGCTTGAGATATCAGCGGTCAAGATACTTGCGCCAGTGTCAGCCTTGATTGAAGCAATGTATTTGCCGTCAGCCTTAAGAAGCCTTGAAGCATCATTGACGTTGTTAGCCTCAATGACACCCGAAGACTGTTTGCCTTTGGCATCAACTACTTCGTATCTGAATTTTGGCATACTATATAACCTCCTGAACAGTTCTTATGCGAAATCCAAATCGCCGAACAGAGGCGATGTGCCTGCGATAGAATTGGAACCGCCGGCGTTGGATAAATACCTCTTCAAGTCATCCGGATATCTGCATCTGTTAAATGCAGTCTCTCTCGAGATAACATTACGCTTGCAGAGCTCTGCCAGATAGAAATCCAAAGGACACATACCATCCTTAAGGCTGGTAGCGATCGAACTGTCAATCTGGTATGTCTTACCCTCACGGATAAGGTTACGGATAGCATCGTTAGCGATCATGATCTCGAAAGCCGCAACACGTCCGCCGCCGATCCTTTGAACGAGGGTCTGGGAAATAACTGCGATAAGGTTACCGCCGAGCTGTACTCTAACCTGATCCTGCTGATGAGGAGGGAATACGTCGATAATACGGTTAACCGTATCTGCTGCACCGGAAGTATGAAGTGTGGACATAACCAGGTGACCCGTCTCAGAAGCTGTGATAGCAGTACTGATCGTATCAAGGTCACGCATCTCACCTACGAGGATAACATCAGGGTCCTCACGGAGAGCTGCTCTGAGTGCATTGGCGAATGACAATGTATCTTCGTGAACTTCTCTCTGGTTGATCATGGCCTCACCGTGCATATGGAGATACTCGATAGGTTCCTCAAGAGTAAGGATGTGGCACTTTCTGCAAGTGTTGATGTGTCCGATCATCGCAGCAAGTGTCGTGGACTTACCTGAACCCGTAGGACCTGTAACAAGGATAAGTCCCCTCGGCTTCAAAGCCAGATCCTTGAACAGATTAGGCAGACCCAACTTCTCACATGTAGGGATCTCGTTGGTAATGGTTCTTGCAGCAAGTGCATATGAACCTCTCTGCTTAAAAATGTTGCATCTGAATCTGCTGTAATCCTTAACGACGTACGAGAAGTCGATCTCACCTCTCTCATTAAGGTACTGCTGTCTTGATTTGTCGATCATTGACTTACAAAGATATTCTGTATCCGCCTGAGTCAAGATCTGATTGCTCATAGGGATCAAGTCGCCGTTAACACGGATCATCGGAGGAAGACCGACGGTAATGTGCGTATCGGACGCTTGTCGTCTGACAGCTTCTGTAAGGATCGCTTCAATCGTTAATGTAAAACCTTCCACAATATACCTCCTTTAGTTTTCATCAATGGAATAAGCTACTCTATTCATCTCATCGATCGTTGTAATACCCTCTACAACAAGTGCTGCCGCAGAATCTGCAAGCATCTGCGTACCCTCGCTGACTGCGAGCTTACGCATCTCTTCCTCACTTGCTCTCTTCTCGATAAGAGTCTTCATGGCTGACGTCATGACAACGATCTCGTGAATAGCAATACGACCCTTGTATCCCGAGCCGTTACAATCCTGACATCCCTCGCCCTTGTAAAGCTTCTGGCCTTCTTCGATATGAACTTTCTGACGCTCATAGTCAGTAGGCTCATAAGCTACACGGCAACCATTGCATATACGACGAACAAGACGCTGTGATACAACACCTACCAATGCCGAACAAACCATGTAAGGTTCAAGTCCCATATCGATCAAACGGTTGATGGACGATACGGCATCGTTGGTGTGGATTGTACTGAAAACCAAGTGACCGGTGATAGCAGCTCGCATAGCGATCTCGGCAGTCTCACCGTCACGGATCTCTCCGACGAGGATAATATCAGGGTCCTGACGGAGAATAGAACGAAGACCGCTTGCGAAGGTCATACCTGCTTTTGCATTGACCTGAACCTGGTTAAGTCCAGGGATCTTGATCTCGACAGGGTCTTCAACTGTAATGATATTTGTATCAGGTTTATTCTTCTCAGAGAGAAGTGTATAAAGGGTTGTTGTCTTACCGGAACCGGTAGGACCTGAGATAAGGCAGATTCCCTGAGGAACTCTGATGATCTTATCTATAAGTGCATTGTTATGATCACTTATACCGAGGTACTTACGGTTAAGGTTTCCGTCATTCTTTGCAAGGATACGGATAACGGTCTTTTCTCCGTAGATAGTAGGAAGTACGGACACACGCATGTCGACTTCCTCGCCGTTGATGATAGTCTGGATACGGCCGTCCTGCGGGATTCTCTTCTCAGCGATATTCATTCCGCTAAGGATCTTGATTCTTGTAGTAATAGCATCTCTGGCATTTACAGGGTTACTCATGATCTCCTGCATGACACCGTCGATACGGATACGGACACGTACACGGTCTTCCATAGGCTCGATGTGAATATCTGAAGATCCTGCTCTGATAGCATAATCGATCATTGAGTTAACGAGCTTAACAACAGGAGCACTGTTGACCTGCTCACTGACTTCTGCATCGAGACCTGCGATCAAGTCCTCATCGAAGTCTTCGTTAAGTTCCTGAGCTGCCTTCTCGGCACTCTCTTTACCGTAGTTAACGCTTATGCATGTCTCGATAGCAGTCTTGGTAGCAAGCATGAGGGATATCTCTCTGCCTGTTATGAACTGAAGATCATCCTGAACAAGAACGTTAAGAGGGTCATCTATCGCAACTACGAGCTTCTCATCGTCAAAGCCGATAGGAACGATCGTGTTGTCCTTACAGTATTTCTCTGATACGAGAGCGGTAGCCTTAGGGTCTACCTCTACGTTATTAAGGTCTATGATAGGATAATTATACTGGCTTGATACTGCACGGAGGATATCGAACTCCGACATAAGTCCCATCTCTATGATTACTTCACCAAGGCGTTTACCTGACTGTTTCTGAACACTCAAAGCCTCAGAAAGATCTGTAGCAGAGATAAAACCGCTGTCAATAAGGATATCACCTAATCGCTTCATTAAACCCTCCGTTTAAGGACACAAATGTCCATAAATATATTTTATGTGCATTAAATGTCCTTGAATGAACATCTGTGTTAGTATTTTATTACAAAAAACCGACAGTAAAGCACGAAAATATGACACAATGCGCCGTTGTGTCTTAGAAAAATATACAACAGGGGACACAAAAATACAAGATTTTTTGAAGAATTGACAAAAATAAAATAATATTTTCTGATAGAAAAGAAAAGAATATAATACAATAGACTAAAAAATCTGAGTTGTTTGATTTTCAAACAATTGTGAGGGATTCGTGTTATGAATATTTTTATGATTTTCAACATCTTCTTTGTCGTGGTTTCCACGCTCTTCGGAATCGTCATCGGAAGCTTTCTGAACGTGGTCATCTACCGCATACCGGAAGGAAGGACCATCGTTAAAGGTCACTCGATGTGTATGAGCTGCGGGCACGAACTCGGGGCACTTGATCTGGTTCCGGTCTTCAGCTGGCTGTTCCTGGGCGGAAAATGCAGATACTGTAAAGCACCCGTTTCTTCCCGTTATATCAAGATAGAGTCATTTACGGGACTTGTCTTTCTGCTTTATGCCGTAACCCATCTTAAATATCAGCTTGATATCCTCGACCTTTATAAGATCCCGGGTCTCGTAGTCTTCTGCTATTACTGCATTACATTGCTGGTCCTGGCTTCTCTCGTCTCTGCCATGATGATCTATTATGACAAGCAAAGATCGTATTATGGTTATTCCGTGTTCACAGGATGCGCGGCAGTTGTCTTATCTGCCCTGACACTTGCCGTTGAAAAGCCTTCATCAGTAGCGGCATATCTCCTTATCGCCGTTTCGGTATCCCTCATCGGCTGTGGTATCACGGCTCTTTTTTCCAGGATCCTGAGGAAGAAATATACGGCCGCTGATTTCTGGCTGGATATACCGTTTGCTTTCTTCTATGCATATTACGGAAGGTTAAGTTCCAATTATGATTATGCGATCATCGCCATGATCCTTCTTCTTATCCTTCCGAGATCCATATTGAAGGACACGAAGTTTGATAAGTATTCCGCGATCGTATCGATGTGCGGTATCGTCCTTTTTAATGTTATAGGGTTTATTCTTAACAGACTTTCTGATAATCTGTTCTGTAGCGCATTAGTTTTTTAAAAACAGGAGGTATTTATGTCAGGTCATTCCAAGTGGAGTAACATCAAGCGTAAGAAGGAGGCTTCTGACGCGGCTAAGGGCGCGATCTTCACAAAGATCGCAAAGGAGATCGCAGTAGCGGTAAAGGCGGGCGGTCCTGATCCTGACGGTAATTCCAGGCTTAAAGACGTTGTAGCCAAGGCTAAGGCTGCCAATATGCCTAATGACAATATCGCTAGAGCGATCAAGAAGGCGGCAGGTGCAGGCGAAGGCGATGATTATGAAGAGATCACATATGAAGGTTACGGCCCGGGCGGAGTAGCGGTCATCGTTAAGACGCTTACTAATAACCGTAACAGGACCGCAGGTGACGTAAGGCACCTTTTCGATAAGTATGGCGGAAACATGGGTGTATCGGGAAGCGTATCGTTCCTTTTCGAGGATAAGGGCGTGATCGTCATATCCAAGGAAGAGTATGAGGACGAAGATCAGGTTATGTCTGATGCCCTTGATGCAGGTGCTGAGGATTTCTCGTCAGAGGATGAGTGCTATGAGATCACGACTTCTCCGGATGATTATTATGCCGTAAGGGACTCTCTCGAAGACAAGGGATATGTTTTCCTTGACAGCAGTTTGGGACCTGTTCCCGTTACTTATGCCCAGATCACGGATCCGGCTTTGCAGGAGCAGTTTGATAAGATGCTCGACAAGATGGACGAGAACGACGATATTCAAGAGGTATTCCATAATCTCGACGATTGATTAAGGTGATAAATTGGCTCCCAGAGACGACAGCGATAAGTTCAAGGGCACAATAGAGCCCGAGAATAAGGTATCCGAGAATACCGGCAGGCACGGTGTGCTTATTCCGGAACTTCGAAATACCCTGAGGATCTTTGACAGGGCCGGTGAACCACGTGTACATAAGCAGGAAGTCATCTCAACTGAGATGATACTTACGAGTGAGACCGCGACCAGGGAGGTTTTGTCTTCCATCGCGGTTGTTGCTTTTGTCGGGCCTTCAGGTACGGGTAAAAGTACCAGGGCAATAAGGGTCGCAAGATCCAACAACATCTCATATCTCATAGATGACGGTCTTCTTATAAACGGAAGCAGGATCGTAGCAGGAACATCCGCAAAAAAAGCTCCTACGAAGCTCGAATCAGTGCGTCAGGCACTCTTTGCCGACGATACAAGAGCCCAGGTAATGAGAAGGGCGTTAGTCGAGAATATGCCGACTTCCCTCATGATACTCGGCACCTCAGATTCCATGCTCGAGAAGATATGCAATAATCTCTGGCTCAATCAGCCTTCGATGCTCATCAGGATAGAAGATGTAAGTTCTGAAGAGGAGATGCGTCAGGCCAGAAATACCCGTATGACGGAAGGTATGCATACGATCCCTGTCCCTTCCATGGAGATAAAACATGAGTTTTCCGGTTATTTTACCGATCCGCTGAATAAGCTTCGACAACGCTTCGATAAGGAAAGAGGTGTCTCCCCTGTCGTTCCCGACATCGAAAGGACGATGGTAAGACCTACTTTTTCTTCCCTCGGTTCTTATTCCATCTCAGATGAAGCTCTTCTGGATCTTATCAAGATAGTCCTTAATAAGGTGCCGGGATATGCCGAAGTCGTTTCCTTTAAATCCGAGAAGAGAACATACGGCGTTGTCTTAAGTCTGGAACTGGCAATATTTTACGGAGCCGACGCGCAGGAAGTACTCTATGAAGCCCAGCAAAATATCGGACGGTCCGTTGAGGAATATACATCCATTACGATGATCGCCGTCAACGTAAGAGCAAAGCGCGTCGTAAAACCTACCAATAACGTTTGATCAAAAGGAGATAATATGGAAAAGATATATACCATCCCTGTAAATGATGCATATAATGAGCCTTCGATCTGCCCTTTGTGTTTCCTTCGAAACAAGGCGGAATCCGATTATCTCGATTATTACCTCGGTCCTTCACTGATGGAACCCGATACGAGAAAAGTAACTAATAAGACAGGTTTTTGCCCCGATCATATGGGTAAGCTCAATAAAAGGGAAGCTAACCGTCTGGGATTAGGACTTATGCTTCATACACATCTTATCGACATAAAGGCGGATATCGATCCTCAGCTCAAGAAAGCAGCTCCGGGCAAGGGAAATCTTCTTAAGGGAAGAAATACCGAATATAAGGCAGGTCTTAAAAAACTGGCCGACAAGATCGATTCCAGAGTAAGATCCTGTCCCATATGCGAAAAGCTCGATTACACGATGTCCAGATATAATGACGTAATCTGCTGGATGTTCTCGCATGACAAGGAGTTCAGGGAGAAGTTTTCTTCATGCAAGACGTATTGTCTGCCGCATATTGCATCTCTTCTGAGAGCATGCGCGGAAAACATGAGCCAGAATGATGCGGCGGATTTCCTACCTCTCCTCGCGGAAGGTGTCGACTCTTCTCTCACGGAACTTATTTCGGATGTTGAATGGTTCACATTGAAGTTTGATTACAGGAATAATGATAAGCCTTGGGGCAACAGTAAAAATGCTATCCAGAGATCTATGAGGATCCTATCCTCAGACAGGAGTGAATTTGATGAAAAACAGGGAAAACAAAAGCAGTAATGACAAAGGTTCTTATCATGAGCTCTATGCGGCAGGTTCATCTACCGCTTCTGCAGCCGTGATCGAGGAGCCCGAGACAGACCTGAATCTGTTTCCGGATCTTATACTTGATGATTCAAACGGCAGTCTTACCGTTTTGATCAAGCACGATTATTATTCTTCTGACACAGAACACGGAAGAGAGTTGCTCGGTGCCTTTCTTGATGTCCTGGCAGACGAATTCTCGAAAGTATCCCGTATATTCCTTATCGATTCGGGAGTAAAGCTCCTTGATCCGGGAAATCCGCTTCATGCTTCCTTCTGTATGCTCGAAAAGATGGAGTATTCCATAGTCTGCTGCAGGGAGAGCATAGATGAATTCGAAGTTGAATTTGAAAAGAAGGATAACGATTCATTAATGTCGATGCACGAGATCGCGCTGGAACTCATGAATGTTCCCTATCTGTTTACGATCGATTAGTGATCTGATCTCTTTGAATACTTTTAAGCCATGCACAGCATGGCTTTTTTTTGCGCAAAAAAACAGGTTGCCACAAATGTGACAACCTGTGAAAGTTCTATCGATCAGATCAGTAGAAATATCTGAATCTCTTGGCTGCGTACTTCGATTCCTTAGGTGTGAAATCACTTGCAGGTGTATCATCAAATGCACCCGGGCACCAAGGGAAGTCGGAATTGTTACCGTTGTTTGTATCAATATCAGTACAGGTAACTCTTCCGTAGAATGTTGACTTACCTAAAATGTCAAACTTGGAACCGGCTCCGAACAATCCGCAATATGCTTCAAATATCTTATTATCATTGTGGACATTTACGGTAGTTCCCTCATAACCATAGATAAAGCAATGTGGCTTATCCTTCTTACCGCCGGAAACATTAGCAGACTGGATTCCTCCTACAGAACTCTCGTTGTTACCAACATTCAATGTAGCTCCCGGTAAGAGGATGAACGTAGCCCACTTGGATGTGTCATTCGTTCCGTTCTTAAATCTGAAGCCGGCCGTTTCCTTGATCGTAAGAGTACCCTTGACGATGATGACATAAGGTCCATTGGAAAGATCAACATCATACCAGGAAGAGATGGTCTCTGTATTAACAAAGTAAACTCCTTTGCCACCTGTCTTAATGCTATTAAGAGATTTAGTTCCCGTCTGAGAAGATTTTGTTGAGATGCACTTCTCAGCAAGTTGCCTGATAGCGACGAGCGAAGGATCAGCGTTCGTATCATCGGCAGAAGGAAGATTAGCAAGGAATGCCTTGGAAGCCTTTTCTACCGTCGGGAACTTATTCTCCTCTTTAATGGCATTAAGTGCTCTTTGCTTGATCGAATCCTCGAGTTCCTTCTTCATTGCAACGTTCGTAGCATTCGTTGTCTGGCTGTAGGTAGAGTAATTATTGTTACTTGTCTGCGAAAATTTGTTGTTTCCGCCGCCGTTTACGAATCTTTCAACACTCCTGAAGAGAGTATTGATCTCAAAATTATAGAAACATGCATTCTTAATACTACAGTCGATCGTAAGATTACCCGTCTTACCCTGTGTTCCGTCAGGAGCTACGAAGAATACCTTCTCTGCATGAACATTACCGGTCATCTTATTGATCGATGCATCCTTACCCGCAAAGATCAGGCTTCCCGTGATATTAGCAGTATTGTTGAAGTCAACAGGTCCTACTGTAATAATATCGGAATATATACTGTTAGAAGCTGTACGTGTCAAATATGAATGTCCGTGGAGGAATACTGTGTTATCCGGTCCCGGATCATGACCTGCACCGATATTAACACCACCGAAGTCACCGCCGTCACCGACTTCGATAAGGTTCTGGAAAAGATCTACCTTATCCGGCTGCGGCTTCTTGCCCCAGTAGACCATACAGTTCTCTGTTGCATACTTACCGTCAGACTTAACTCCGAGAGTAGTCGTGAAAGTAGCTATGAGATAAGCACCGTCCTTGTCAAACTTGATCTTGGTCGTCGCACCACCTTTACCGAGACCGGGAACGTTATCAAGAGTTACCGTGGCAACATCCTTGTTAGTAGTCCATTTCTCAAATTGATCATCCGTGATCTCCTGAATGTCTAATGCCTTGACAAAAGACTCAGCAACTGCGGTACAGACCGTTCTAGCTTCGCTTGAATAAACGTTGTCATAATATCTTGCTCTCGTGGAGTTCGTGATCATAACTGCCGACGTTGTGAAGATCAACGCCATTGCTACGACGATCAAAACGAGAGTAAGCATAGATCCGCGTTTATTGGATCCGACCTTTCTCCTGAATGACTTAATCATAGATAAACTTCCTTTCTACGTTACCTCATAAAGAGTCATTAAAATACTACATGCATTATAACCGCATCAAATCAGTTTGAGAAGTGGTTTTTTGCCGTTTTGGAGGCAAAGTTCACACTTACTTCACATTTACATCAGAAATTTGTCACTTTTTACTTCATAATATCACATTTCTGTCATAGCCTCTGAAGGCGGTGAAGACGGCTCTCCTTTGCTCCCAAACTTCTTGAATTCTTCCGATTTATCAGCTATCAGATAGTAGTCTGATTGCGCTGCAAAGCGCATTACCATGGCTGCAAAGTACTTGCCCTGCCTGCTCCTTTTAACCCTGGTCCTGCAGAAGAAATCACCGTGTGCTTTACAGGAGTAAAGCGCGTATACAGACTTCCTGATCCTGAACGGTTTTATCTTCGCGTTAAGCAAATCTTTACAAATTGGACATATTTGAGGAAAATCAAACGCTGTCTTATATGCCTCCTCCAGATCCTCTGTCTCACCGCTCATAAAAGTAAACTCTTTTACAAGATCAGGATTTCTTAATGAACTTCCGATGACCGCCAGGAGCTCCTGCGCCTTGTTATGTTCAAACATACTCTTGAAGACGAGACCCGTATAATGACTGTCTGCCCAGGCGCTGTGGAAGGTATCGTCCTTGGGGATGGAATAATAATCGACGGCAAATTCAACACTCCTTTGCTGTCCCCTCTCCCCCGCGAATCTGGAGAATACCGGCTGGAGGTCAAAGAACGGATGGTCGATCTTGTCGTCAAACCCGTAGAACTTCATATTCTGCTTAAGGATGTCGGGATCGGAATTGCCCCAGCAGACAAGGATATAGTCGTCACCGCAGAAGGACAGGTACTCGGGGAATGCTTCCTCAAACGGAACTCCGTTCTTGATCTCCCTGTTCGTCTTGTGAGTGAGCTTCTGGACATGATAATGGAGCTTGCGGTAGACCTTGGGCCTTACCTGCATGGAAAAGCTGCCTTCACGGACGAGGCCGCCGAAGCAGTAGACGTATTTTTCCGCGCCGATATCGATTATCTCGCCCCGCAGGGTGGAAACATCGATGCCGTAGTCCTTGCCCGGAAACGGCTGATTCCACTCGAGATCGAGGATGATAAACTTCGTCCCCTCTTTTATCTGACAGTCTGCTGATATGTTATAGTTCAAGATCTTCTCTCTTTCACGTGAAACAATAATATTACTACTATACTACATATAACCGAAAACATGACCACACAAAGCGAAATAAAGAGGAAAATATCCCATGTCTCGATCGAGACGGTGACGGGCTTGTCCGTTTCTATGTCAAATGCGAGCTTGCCGCCGATGTCATAAGTCTCGACCTCCTGCCCGTCCACCTTGACCTTTACCATGTTGTCGGATTTCCTTCCCGTCAGGACGGTAACATTGCCGGTCACTTCAAAAGGTCCGTCGTAAGTCTGTGCTTTTGAAACAAAGGCGTCAACGACTTCCTGATCGACTGTGTAGAAACTGTAGATCGATCTCTCGCGGATGTTCGGATCATCTATGAGGAACTTGGCGCTGAACGTCTCCGCGCCGCCCAGATCCATTTTCCGGAGGACAGGTCCGTTAAGTTCAGTCATCGTCTCTTCGCCGTCTTTTTCGATAATGAGCGTAACGGGACCTTTGTGGTCGGTATAGACGTAGAGGTCGTTTTCGAGTTCCCAGAATTCGAGCGAATACATCTTGTAGGATACTACCGTCTTTCCTCCCTCGACCATATCCGCGCCGTTAAAGACCGGCCGCTCCCCGTCCCTGAAGATGCTGTTGGAATTCATCAGGGGCATGAATAAAGGCTCATAGACCGAGGAGGCGGAGATGAGGTTGAGCATTTCCGGAAGGTTCTGGTACTCGTTCGAGAATCCGTTCAGGATATAAAAATCGTCATTGTCTTTTTCGAAAAAGTCCATGTTATCGAGAGGTATCTCCGTCGTAAGGGCATACTCCCTGTTATCGAAAAGGACTGCCGCCTCATCTGTGGGCGCGCCGTAAGACGATATGGGAAGAATAAATGACAGATTAAGAAGGAGCCCCGATAAGACAAGGCAGGATGATATGAGAGGATGGATACGCTCCCGCTTCTTGATAAGGAAGTACGTTACGATAACGCATAGCGCCGTAAAGTACATCGAGAAGAAACTCGGGGTGACTTCGTTTCTTGAGTTATTTGAAAGAATGACGAAGGCGATCACCGCAAAGCAGACGCCTGCGCAGAGGGTGTTTGAGATACGGCCGATATTTCTGAGGCTGATCGCGGCCGCAAAGATCAGAAGTGAAGACAGAAACGCAAACCTGGCACCCGTTATGACTCCCGTATTCATAACCGTTGTCGAAAACAGGATGCTGATCTTGAACAGAAAATTCGATGAATAGAATGCGTAATAGGCAATGACGCAAAAAGCCAGGCTCGAACGGAGCCTGATCGGGATCGACGGATTGAAAAAGAACAGAAGCACCAGTATCAGGACAAAGACCGTCATGGAAAGGCCGATGCCCGAAGGGAGCGACATCTGGAATGCTTTGCCGTTGAAAAAGCGGACAAAGAGGTCGAACATCGAGGACCTGAGCTCGAGATCGATCAGATCATCCCCGGTAAGAGGAATGTCGGAACTGAGGATGGTGTTCGCGAGGGTAAATGCGGATAATCCGACAGATACGAGTGTAAAAGGCAGCGTCTTCAAAAAGAGGATTAAGGAAGATCCGAGGTTCCTTCCGACTGCCATCGCCACGACAAGAGAAGTTATAATGACGAACGGGAGCACGGACAGAAGGTTAAGACCGCCCGAGACATATAAAAGAGCCGTTATGATGAGCGACAGGAACATCCCCTTCTTTGGTGAGGTGTCGTCACGCAGATATTCGATGAGGAAATCAAGGAAGACCGGGATAAGTATCACCGTATTCATCGCACATGAATAGGACGAAATGCCGAGGACCGATGAGGAAAGGCTGTAGACCACGCCCAGGAGCACCGTAACGGGCACACTCAGAGGAACATGCTTCTTGAGAAAGCGGTTCATGGTAAAAGAAGCAAGCGACAGCCTGATCACATAAGCCGCGTACAGGAACTTCGATACGTAAGCGGTAGATATGAAGGAAGCGAAAAGTACGAACGGATCGAGATGTCCCAGATAAAGGAGCCTCATGTCCCTGAAAGGCGAGGAACTCACCACATAATCGATGTCCCTCAGAACGCCTCTGAAAAGGTCCATATCGAACTTGCCCGTACGGAGTGTGAGCTCCTTGGGGATCTTTGTATCTCTGATACCGAGCACAAAAGCACAGCCGAAGATGAACAGGGGCAGGAAAAGTGCCGCCCATGTCTCAAGGAAACTGATGAAGACCTTGTCCGTTCTCTTAAGCCTGCGGAGCATCTGTGACCTCTTCTTCGGAAGGAGGGATCTCCTTCGGCTGATCTTCTCTGAATGATCTTATAAAGAGCTTGCCGAACGTAAGGACCGCAAGTATAACGAGGGAAACTACGGAGATTATGACACCCGTATCGAATTCCCTTAAAGTGTAATAGATACTGACTTCATGTGTGCCCGGTGTGAGCTTGACCGACATGAGGGCATCCCTGACAGGAATGATCTCCGTCTCCTTGCCGTCGACATAAGCCTTGAATCCTTCGGAATAAGGAAGTGTCAGGAACAGAAGCCCCCCTTCTTCCGTAGTTATGGTTCCCGTGATCGACTTGTCGTCATATTCGGTTACTTCAAGCTGTTCATCGGAAAGGAGCTCGAGCATCCGGTCATATGCTTCATTATCGACCTCATAGGAAAATGCCTTGATCGAACCTCCCGGACTTGTAGGAAGCGAGATCGTACACTTGATCGTGGTTCCGTCAAATATCCCCAGAGGGATTATCTGATAATATCTGTAAGCGATACCCGCGGTGTGGCTCGTCTCATTGCCCTCTTCGTCAAAATGCGTGATCGTGTAGGTTCCGCCCTTGGAACAGTCAAGATAGATATAGACATCCGAACCTACGGTGGCTTCATCTATCACGATCGTCAGCTTTGAGGCCTTATCGGCATTTATTATAGAGAAGGAATCTTCCCCGAACGTGTCGGAACTTAATGAAACATTCTCGAACTCTTCCCCGTACGATTCGATCCTTCTGTAGACATCCTTGTCGAGGCCCATGCTCTTTACCCAGAGATTAGTCTTCCTGAACGGATCCCTGTCATTCGGATCAGGCTCATAATCAAGTATGTCATCGGATACTATATATCCGACCGACAGCGCGTCCTTGTTGCCGTAGGACTTGATATAACCGTCATCATATTCGAGTTCGAACATCGGAGGAACGCTGTCCGTGATATCCGATGCGATAAAGTTCCTCTCACCAAGGAGAGTAGCCGTGACCTTGGTCAGGCCCATGCTCCTGGTACTGTTTATCTTGTTATTGTGGAATCCGAAATTCCTTATGTAGGTTACAAAACTCTCGCGGCAGGTCGAAGAGAAAGTCGACATGCCCCTGACATCGTAGATGGACTGGATGTTGCAGAAGTTGTTCGGGTATATCTCCGTTCTCTCGAACTTCCTGTGCCCCTGCGAATTCTCCGCGGAATCCGCGTATTTTTTTACCCTGTCATAATTGATGCCGTACGACTTATAGAGCGGGAATCCCTCATTCATCGACACCGTTCCGATCATGACAAAACAGGATGCGATCATCTCAAGAGCCATGATCACCGACACAAAGATCTCGTAGAAAGTATACTTGTGCTTCGTGTCCGTAACGGTGCACCTGAGGATGATCCCCTCCACGATGACAAATCCGAGGGTTATCAGTATCTGTATATATCCTTCGTTTCCCTCCCCGAACTTCTCGAAAAGGACGAGGAATATTCCGGCGCCTATGAAGAGCGCGCTGATCTTCGCAGGCGAAAAGCTCTTAAGGACTCTTATGGCCTTATATCCGAGGAAGATAACAAGGAACGAAAACAGGAACGACTGCCTGTACGGGATCTGGTTAGGGAAATGAAAACCGTGCCAGATGAAGTTCAGTGTCCTGTTGGTAAAGCTTAAGTACATGACAAGAAGCAATATCCCGTATCCGAGCTTGTGACGGAAGCGGATACCGGTCTCCTTGGAAGCTGCAAAGAACAATATGACCATGAGGATAGGGATTATGCCTGAATAGACATTGGCCATGCCGTCCCTGATATTCGGATTGGCGGCCACGAGAAACCTTCCGAGAAAATCAAAGAGATTTCCTGTAAGTTCGTATTCATGCGGGAACTCGGTACCGACAGCCGAGGATGACTGAAGGATCTTATATGTCGGAAGAACGATAAATGCCGAGATGCCGCCTGCGACCAGGCTTGCAAGAGAGAAGCGGCCGATGCTGATGACTGTATTCTTGAACGAGAACCTTCCTTCGATAATGGTCTCCTTCTTCGTCTGGAACAATGAGAGGCAGAAGACCGGTGCGAAGAGCACGAGGAACAGGCAGATGAAGTAGCCCGTATAGTAGTTACTTATGATCGCAACCGCAAGGGATATGGTGTAAAGAGCATATTTGCCTTCGGTGATGAGCTTACGGAGTCCGAGAGCGATGAGCGGCATCAGGACGACCGCATCGCACCACATGATATTCCAGAAATCGCAGCAGAACCAGCCGCATAGGGCGTAGGCACAGGCAAAAGCCGTTGTGATGAAGTCACGTCTTCCCTCGTCTTCGCCCGTCAGGAACCAGCTCATGAAGAGCGCCGCAAGGCCGGCGCGGAAGGCCGTGACGAAAGCGGCAAAGACCGGCATGGTCTTGGCGTTGAAGAAAAGGCAGAATATGTTAAGAGGACTCGAGCAGTAGTTCGCGTAAACGGCGTAGTATTCCATTCCGAGTCCGTTGTTCCAGGTATAGAACAGGCTCCTGCCCTCGAGCACCTTGTTGCGGAATTCGATCAGGAAGGGAACGTACTGGTGATAGGAATCGACCGTGAGCATGACACGGTCTCCGAACGGGTATACCTTCTGGATGGCAAAGGCCACGATGACCGCCAGAAACGGAAAGATGAAAGTAAGAAGATTCATGAGCCAATCACAATTGGCTTTCTTCCGTCTGTCGACTATGGCTCTGTAGGTGTCCTGCATCCTTTTTCCCTCTCTCATGTCCCCAAGATATCAAACGTGATTATCATATCACATTTTGTATTCAAAATGCCTTATTTCTGCGTTTTATATGTAATATATTATGAAACAAACTGTGGTAAAGTAGTATGGAGTGATCATAACTTTTGTTTTCGAAAAGGTGATGTATGGGATTAAGACTTAAGATAATCATGAATCCGTCCTCAGGCAGGGAACTCGCCAGAGCCAATGTCGAGGATACCATCGCATATCTTACTACGCAAAGGGCGATCGAGAGAGCCGATATCTCTTATACGGCAGGTCCTTTTGATGCGACGAGATATGCCATGAATATAAAGGCGGATGAATATGATATCGTTATGGCCGTCGGCGGCGACGGAACAGTAAATGAGGTCGTAACGGGAATGCTGCGGGGAAATATCGATCTTCCTCTGGCTATATATACCTCGGGAACGGTAAACGATTTTGCTTCTTTCATGAAGCTGCCGTCCGAGCCTTCGGATTTCGCAAGGATGCTCATGTCACATAAGACCGTTACCGTGGACTGCGGCAAGGTCAACGACAGATATTTTCTGAATGTCCTCGCGGGAGGACTTCTGAGCGCCGTAGCTTATAAGGTCCCGTCAGATCTTAAGACCAACCTCGGACCTGTCGCTTACTGGATCGAAGGTCTTAAGGAGATCAACTCCATCACGAAGACCATTCCTCTTAGGCTTACGACCGATAAGGAGGAGTACGACATCGATGCCACGATGTTCCTCATTTCAAATACAAGAAGCGTCGGCGGATTTAAGAATCTCATGCTCGATGCCGATCTTCATGACGGACTTCTGGATGTACTGGTAATATCCAAGGTCAAATATACCGATGCGATCCCGCTTCTGAACAAGATAGCGATCGGAGAGCATCTCGAGAGTGACAAGGTCATCTATTTCCAGACGGGCAAACTGGAGATGACTACTACGGGTGACAAGGACGTGACTCTCGACATCGACGGCGAAGAGGGACCTAAGCTCCCTGCGACCATCGAATGTATCAGAAATGCCATCAGACTGGTGGTTCCCAACGAGGAGGAATTGCTTTAATGTTCGGGAAGAAGAACAACAGGAATAATACTACGAGAAAACCGCAGATAGATGCGTCCGAGCTTCTCGGTCAGGAAGAGGAAGTCTCCCCTTCCGGGAACGAAGTGCCGGAAGTTATCGAAGAGCCGTCCGGCGAGGGATATGAAGTTGCTCCTGCCGAAGAGGCCTCTGAAATATCCGTAAGCGGGGAAGCCGTGATCGAAGAGATGCCGGGTGAAGAGGCTGTGACCGAAGAAGCCGGTGAGATCACCGCAGAACCTGTAAAAGAGGAGATCGCCTTGATCCCTGAAGAAGAGCAGGTCAAGGAGCAGGAGCGTGCGATGATCTATTCATCCATCGATGACATCGACCCTGATCTTCTCACGAATTCGGAAAGCGGCGAAGTTACTTCCAGAAAAGCGGAAAAGAAGAACGTTACTGAATTTATCGAGAACCCTGTCGAGCCTGTCAAGCTCGAACTTGACAGATCGGAAGACGCAAAGACGAAGAAAGTGACTTCGGGAGCACTCGGTTACGTTATCGTGGCTCTCATCGCCGTCGTCCTTATAGTCGGAGTCCTGATCTTTACCGAGGCGGGACTTAAGGAAAAGTTCAAGAGCCCTCTTTCCATCAACAACACGAGCATCTCTTCCGATGAGTTCAGCTTCATGTATCACTATGTGCTCATCGAGAACGGCGTGGATGTTTTCGATAAGGATACAAAGGCAATGCTCGAAGGTCCTTCTGTGGACCCGAACTTCAAGACGAACAGGGAGTATTTCCTGGATCTGACGGCGAAGGAGCTCCAGATCATGCAGCTTCTTTACGATGATGCAACGAAGAACGGCTACAAGATCGAGGACAAGCATTACCAGATGGCCCAGGCTTATATCGACTGGCTCAAGGAGAAGTCCGATGAGCTCGGTGTACCGCTCGATACATATATACAGGGCGTTTTCGGGACGCAGGTAACGAAGGGCACCGTTATGGATACCCTCGCAAAGAAGTATTTTACGGAGGATTATGCCTCCGACGCCAAGCTCGTTGAGCTTCAGGCTTCAGCCGAGCAGGCACAGAGCGCATATAAGTCAAATCAGAATGCCTACGATCTCGTAAGCTACAAGATCTTCAGGATGACTTACGACCAGAGAGACGAGGCGTTCATCTCAACAGCTATGCTCCATGCAAACGAGATAATCGAAGCCATGGGACATGATCCCGCCAAATTCGAGGAAGCTGCCTATGCGTACTTCTCGGGCGATGCCAAGGACAAGCTGGCGGAACCTGATTCACTTCTCATAAGTGACGCCAGATATAACGATGTCGAGCACGAGGAATTCAGGACATGGCTCTTCGACCTGTCGAGAGTACCGGGCGACACGACGATCTTCCAGGATGAGGACGGCTTCCCGATAATCATCTGCTTCGTAAACAGAAAACCTCAGGACACGCCTCTCAGAAGTGTCAGGATCTTTGAGATCAACGCCAATCCGGGCGACGAGAACGGCAACGGCAAGGTGACCTTGAGCGATGCTCAGATCCTCGCACAGGATGTATATGACTACTGTGTCGACGAGACGACGCTTCTGTCGGTAGATCACTACTATACGGACGAAGTCCTGAACGGCACGATCTCCATAACCGCGAGCAGCGATACTTATCCGGGCAAATTCTCGAGCGAGCTCGATTCATGGATCTTCGACCCTTCCAGACAGGCGGGCGACAAGGGTATCATCGAGTCGGAAAACGGCTTTTACGTCCTGTACTTCGTATCAGAATCCGAGAATCCCGAGTGGTACGACAGGGTCAACAGCTTCATAAGGATGAACAATTACCAGGCATTCTTAAACGAGATGCTCACTGAATACTCTTATGAATTCAAGCAATCCGGCTTAAGCCAGATAGTAGACGTTCCGTAATGGATATATATGTTATCCGACACGGCAGGACCGTGTGGAACAACGAGATCAGGATGCAGGGGCGGCTCAACTCCCCTCTTACTCCTGAAGGAATAGAAGGTGCGGCGGAGATCTCTTCCACCGTCGCTTCCCTTCCTATAAGGAAAGTCCTGGTAAGTCCGATGCCCCGCGCACTCCAGACTTCTTATCTTGCAACAAAAGGAAAGTTTCCGACACAGATCGAACCCATGCTCTCCGAGATGGATCTCGGGGATCTCGAAGGTATGCTCAGATCCGAAGCGGAGGTTCTCTATCCTGAGAACTACAGTTATTTCAGGTACGAACCGCATAAGTTCGTTCCGATAGGAAACGGCGAATCATATCAGGATGTGGTCCTGAGGGTAAAAAGACTTCTCACAAAGCTCCTGAACAATGAAGAAGGACCTTTGCTCCTCGTGACGCATATGATCCTCGTTCAGTCACTTCTTTGTATTATCGAAAACAGGAAGTTACCGACGTTAAGATCCACACCATTTATAGAACAGGCAAAGCTCTTCCACATAAGGATCGAAGAAAAAGGCGCGCGTTCCTATTCGGCAAGGATACTCCTCTATAACGGAGAGCCGTGTGACAGGACATTTGAATTCACATTATAAGAAAACCCCGGCGTAGCAGGTTCAGTCTCAGGAGCCCGAAGTCAGTTCTCTGACCGCTTCCTGAATAGGATCTGAATCAGCCGCCTTTTTGAGCTGTTGCTCTCTGATGAACATTATGATGAAGCCCGAGAATAAAGACATCAGCATAACGGCTACGACTATTATGGCAACAAGCCTAACGATCTTTTTTTTCTTAGCTTCACTCATTCGAAATCAGCACTGTCTCCTATCTCTAATGTCAACGTGATCTGTTTGCCGTCACGCTCGACGACCACTTCGATCTCGTCGCCTACTTCGTGAGAATCACGTATTCCAATAATATCATTTGATACTTTTATTTCAACCCCGTCCAGGGAAATAAGCTTATCCCCCTTCTTAAGTCCCGCCTTGTCGCCGGGGCCGCCCGGAGTCATGTCATAGACATAAACGCCTTCCTCTGCTCCAAAATATGCATCTTCTGCGATATAGGATACGACAATACCGAGATAAGGTCTGTTAACGACCTTGCCGTTAACGATGATCGACTCTATGACATACTTGACGGAGTTGATGGGGATCGCAAATCCCAGTCCTTCCGCGGAGCTGATCTTGGCGTTGACGACACCTATGACCTCACCGAAGGAGTTGATCAGAGGTCCGCCGCTGTTTCCGGAATTGACCGAAGCGTCCGTCTGGATAAGGTTCATAGTATAGCCTTTGTTACTTAAAGGTCTCTCGACTCCGGAGATGACTCCGCATGTGATCGTTCCCTGAAGGCTTCCGAGAGGGTTGCCTATCGCTATAGCCAGTTCTCCGTTCTGAAGGACATCGGAATCTCCGAGAGTGACCGTCGGCAAAGGCTCATCGCATTCGACCTTGATGACGGCAATATCCGTCTGAACGTCTGAACCTACGATCTTTGCATCGAAGGTGTCATCATATCCCAGGATCGATACCTTGATGGCCTGCTCCTCTTCAGACTCGACAACGTGTGCATTCGTAACGATATAACCGTTTTCCGTGATGATGAATCCCGAGCCCGCGCTCGTCTCGTTCTTGGAATTGACGAGATAGATCGCAACGGTTGCGGGAGAGACTTTGTCATAGATCTCGACGGTGCTTAATGTCTTTTTGTTCGGATCATGGACTGATGCCGCTTCAACAAGAGAGAAGTTGGGATCTACGACATCCGATCTTTTTTCGGGAACGACGCTCTTTATGGCGGAGCTTTCTATGTATCCTTCCAAAGAGAGCGAATTCCTCTCGAGCTTTCCGCTTGACAGAAGGAAGATAAAGACTGACTGGAACGCGATACATATCAAAGCCAGGATCAATGCGCAGACCAGAATGACGATCGGTGCCTTGCTCCTTTTCTTCGTGACATAGATCACCCTCGGCTCTTCATGATCTGCCACGGGTGCCGCAGAAAGTTCAGCGGCCTTCACAGGCTCCTCCTGTTTTATGGTCTCCTCACGGGATGTATCTTCAAATCCGTTTATATCGTTTTCCATTCCTCTTTGCCTCCGCAAAAATTCTTCTAGCCTATGTTATACACTTACGCACGGTATAAACTTAGGCAATTTTAAGAGAAGTCATCTTCATCATCTTCTTCATCCGTTACGATGCTGATCTCCTCCGTATCCGCTTCGATCTCTCCGAGCCTTACGGGCGTTACCGTCCCCATACTCGTGTCCCTGACAAATTCCGTAAATTCCTCCTCACGGTCAAGCGGGATATAAAGCTTCAGCCTTATGTCCTCACCATATGTCGTATCCGCTATATGATACCCTTTTCCCTTCATCTCGAAAACAAGTTTATCATACATCGCATAAGGAACCTTAAGTTCGATGTGCGCACACATCTCCATTACCTTGGGGACCGCCTCCTTAAGAGCTGATGCGGCTGCCCTGGTGTAGGCTCTGACCAGTCCCCCCTTACCGAGAAGGATACCTCCGAAGTATCTCGTTACGACTATCGCACAATCAGTCACGCCGTTCTTTGTCAGTACCGACATAACCGGAAGACCCGCGGTTCCGGACGGCTCGCCGTCGTCACTGTATTTTTGAAGTCCGGTCTCCTTTTTAAGTATCCAGGCATATACGTTGTGCCTGGCATCGGAATGCTTTTTCCTTATCTCCTCCACGAACGAATTTGCTTCGTCGGGGTTAAGGACCGGCTTACAGTATCCGATGAACCTGGATTTCTTCACTTCATAAAAAGACTCACCGTACTTAGATACGGTGATCCTTCTTTGTGGTCCTGATCTTTTCTCTTTGTCTGAAGATAACGGCATTCGGGGATCAGATAAGCTCCTTATATCTCTGATATGCGATCATAAGAAGAGATTTATCCTGACTGTAGGTGACGGCCTCCATCGCCTCGTCGAGTGCGAAGAACCTGCCGTCGATAAAATCGGCTTCCTTATTATATTGAACCTTGTCGGAATCCGTCTTCATAACAAACCATGATACATTGTTATGGATAGGTTTCTGCCTTGTGATCGAATAAAACTCATAATGAGTCTTGCTGCAGGGCGCCAGGATCCGGGCGTCGACCCCGGCTTCGATCCTGACACGCTCGAGAGCGACGTCCCTTTCTTTTTGTCCGGTCCTGACTACACCCTTCGGAAAACACCATTCGTGCTTGTCATTACGTAAGAGTAAAACAGTATCGTTGTAAAAAACTATACCGCCGGCACAGTTGCGTATGATCATAAAAACACCCCGCCTGTTAATATATTTTGATTGTATCATATTCATGATGTGATTTGTTGTTTTTATGTTATGACTGTATAATTATGTAGTTAATTATCTTAAAGGAAACAGATCATGAGCGATAATAACGAAAACAGAGACAACCGTGTAAGAGTAAGAAACTCCATCCCGATCAGGACTCTTCAGAGTATCTGTGTCGTGCTGGCGTTCTTTGCCGTCCTTCTCGGTATAGTCGTCCTAGGCGGCCTTCTGTCCCGAGTCATCAACGGAACGACCGAACAGATGAACCTGTCGATAACCAAGCCGACGATCTTTACGACAATATATGATCCGTCGCCTACTCCTACTCCGTCACCGACTCCTTTTGTCCTTAAGGAAAAGATGCCGTGGACATCCGAGAAGCAGGAGATGCTCGATAATTATTTCGGACCTTTGCCGGAAGTCACGAATGTCGTTCCCGTAAAACATAAAGAAGTCAAGGGCATATATACGAACGCGGCTATGAACCTTGAAGCCAACTTTGAGCTGGCAAAAAATTCGGAGATAAACAGCTTCGTCATCGACCTCAAGGAGAGCTACGGCGTTCTTTTCGACAGCAAGAATGCTACTGCAAATGACATCGGGTATGTCTATCCGCAGTATGATCTTGTCGAGGTCTGTAATCAGTGCCATGAGAACGGTATCTACGTAATAGGCCGTATCGTATGTTTTAAGGACGTCGCACTGGCAAAAAAATACCCTGACAGGGCTATCTGCGACAGCGCCGGAAACCCGCTGGCGTTCTATAACGAGGGCGGCGAGATATTTGCAAGCCCGTATGACAGCAGGAACTGGGACTACCTGATAGAACTTGCCCAGGAAGCGATCAGCATGGGCGTTGACGAGATACAGTTCGACTACATAAGATTCCCTACCGGAGGCTCCACCTCAGGTGCGGAACCGTACTTCGGCGTTGAAGGAGAGGTTCCTACCAAAGCTGAAGCGATCAACCGCTTTCTGATAACCGCCAGGAGAAAGATCCAGGATCCGACGGGAGTCCCCGTATCCGCCGATATCTTCGGTATCGCCGTATCATCATCACTCGACGGTGAGATCCTGGGGCAGGACTGGGCATATCTCGGACTTACGGGTGTTGATTCACTCTGTCCTATGATCTATCCTTCACACTATGCCAAGGGCACCATGATGAATGGTCATATACATGACTATCCGGACAAGGCACCGTACCAGGTAATGTTTGATGCGTTAACGATCGGCGGAAAATACCACAAGGCGGAAGGCTATAGTACGGTAAGACCGTACTGTCAGGCATTTACGGCGGCTTACCTCGGAGAGGGCAATTATATGGTTTATGACTATGAAGCGATCAACGACCAGATAAAAGCCATAGAGGATTCGGGACTTGACGAATATGTTCTTTGGAATGTCGAAGGCATCTACCCGAACGGCAAATACGGCGGTAACGACGGCTGATATCGGTTGATATTTAGAAGCAATAAGAATAAAATAAACAGGATTAATTTTGGGAGGGATGTCTATGTTGGATATCAAATTTCTCCGCACCAATCCGGAGATCGTAAAGACTAACATCAAGAACAAGTTCCAGGACGATAAGCTTCCTCTGGTCGATGAAGTAATCGAACTGGATAAGGAATTCCGTGAGTGCAAGACACGTGCGGAATACTTAAGAAGTCAGAGGAATACGATCAGCAAGAAGATCGGTTTCTTCATGGCTCAGGGTCAGAAAGACGAAGCAGAGAAGGCTAAGGCTGAAGTTGCTTCAATGGCCAGTGAACTTGAACAGCTCTCCTCTAAGGAAACGGAACTCGAAGAGAAGATCAGGAAGATCATGCTCGTTATCCCGAATATCATCGATCCTTCCGTACCGATCGGAAAAGATGACAGTGAGAACGTGGAGATCGAGAAATTCGGCGATCCGTTCGTACCTTCCTTTGAGATCCCGTATCACGTAGATATCATGGAAAAGCTCAACGGTATCGACCTCGATTCCGCCAGAAAGACATCCGGTAACGGTTTCTATTACCTTAAGGGAGACATCGCACGTCTTCATTCCGCTATCCTCTCCTACGCAAGAGACTTCATGATCGACCGCGGATTTACTTACTACATCCCGCCTTTCATGATCCGTTCCGCAGTAGTCAACGGCGTTATGAGCTTTGCCGAGATGGAGAACATGATGTACAAGATCGAAGGTGAGGATCTCTACCTCATCGGAACATCCGAGCACTCCATGATCGGTAAGTTCATCGATACCATAATCGACGAGGATGACCTTCCCCAGACACTTACGAGTTACTCCCCTTGCTTCCGTAAGGAAGTAGGTGCCCACGGCATCGAGGAGCGCGGTGTATACCGTATCCACCAGTTCGAAAAACAGGAGATGATCGTCGTCTGCAAGCCTGAGGACAGCATGGACTGGTACAACAAGCTCTGGCAGAATTCCGTAGACTTCTTCAGGAGCCTCGATATCCCGGTAAGGACTCTCGAGTGCTGCTCGGGTGACCTCGCTGACCTTAAGGTCAAGTCCTGCGACGTTGAAGCATGGTCCCCGCGTCAGAAGAAGTACTTCGAGGTCGGTTCCTGCTCCACATTGGGCGACGCACAGGCTCGCCGTCTCGGCATCCGTATCAAGAGCAAGGAGAAGGGCAACTACTTTGCACATACTCTTAACAACACTGTTGTTGCTCCGCCCAGAATGCTCATCGCTTTCCTCGAGAACAATCTTAACGAGGACGGCTCCATCAGGATCCCTGAGGCTCTTCGCATGTACATGGGCGGCAAGTCCGTTATCGAAGTTAAGTAAGATACACATAAACAGAAAACTAACGGCGCAGATCCATTCGGGTCTACGCCGTTTTTTTGTCAAAGCTTTTACATCACCGATCAGAAGACCAGAGCATCCAGAACTTCATGGATCTGTTCGTCGGTCATGTTTTCGAAAGTGAAGATACCATAATAGCTGTCATATGAGAACATGACATAAGAATATACTCCCATGTATGTGTCACCCCAATATTCCTCATCATCAATGATCACGAATTCCGTTCCGTTCTTGTTGGTGTATGTCCTTTCATTATACGGATCGTTTACTTCGATCTGAAGGCCGCCGTAATCATCGTCCTTGTCCGGGTAATAATGCTCGGAATAGTAATATTCTGTGTCTTCGTATTCGACTATGGCCGTTGCAGCATAAGATCTTATCTTATCGCTGTCGTCCAATTCCGTTTGCCATAAAAAACTCTTAAGCTTCCCCGGATGGACTTTGAACCAGCGATCCAAAGTGCACTCACTCATGGCTTTATCATAATCATCATAAACATAGTATACGATCCTGTAATTCCCGTAATATGTCGTTTTCTTCAGGAACCACTTATCATTCTCGCCGCCTTCAACTTCCTCTGAAACAGGATCATCCTTGGTTATATGCCAATCATATTTGGGAGTATCCGGATTCCTATAATCCAGATTGTGTATGATTATCTTGTGCTCTTCGATCTCGGGCTTACTCAGAAGTTTTCCTGCCGCATATACCGTTATCGCTCCGACGGCAAGGATTGCCAGTACGCCTGCTGCAATCTTTATTCCCAATCCTGCCGAAACCGGGAGATCTGAAACATTTGATCTTTTCCTGTACTCAAGGGTCTCATTTATATATGTGTCATCTACTGCCGAAAGCAGTTTCTCTATATTCTTATCCTTCATAGTATCCCTCCTTGGTAAGGAAAGACTTAAGCCTTTCCTTTGTCCTGTGCAGATGCACGTTGATGTAATTCTTCGTGAATCCTGTTTCCGATGCTATCTCATCGATACTCATGTTGAACCAATAACGCTTCAGAAATAAAACACTGTCCGTCCTATTGAGTCCTTTAAGGAACGTATTGATTATCTTTTGGGCTTCCTTGGCATCAAGTTCCTTTTCGACATCAGAACTTCCTCTCAGACATCCTTCGAGTTCATCCAGTGAGATGTCGTAGAGATTATTCCTCTTTTCTGCCGTGTTGTACTTGTACCTGTTTACGGAAATGTTCCTTACGAGCTTACAGATGTAGGCAACAAACGGATCGGGTCTTTGCGGCGGGATAGTATTCCAAAGTGCAAGATACGTATCGCTTTCGCATTCATCAACGTCCTCTTCGTTCCTTACTATTCGAAAAGCAACAGTTCTTGCAAGTTTCCCGTACTTAGCGGATGTCTCGCTTATCGCCTGTTCCGAGCGGTCGAAGAACAGATCCAAAATCTGATCGTCATTCATCTTTTTAACCTCCTTCAACCATATAACTAAGCATCGGAACCGGAAAATTACATCCGATAAGAAAAATCTTTATCATTGTCATTATATCATCGGAGCGAAACTCCGTTTTCGGGGCAACAAAAAACCGCCGATCGGTGTGATCAGCGGTTCGGATAATCAGTTTAACTTCATCAAGCTCTCTTTACGAGACCGGAACGAAGGCAGCGTGTGCAAACTTTCATAGTCTTAGGGGTGCCATCTACAACGACCTTAACGCTATGAACGTTAGGCTGCTGTTGTGTCAATGCACGACGTGAAATCTGCGAACGCGTAATTCTGATCTTTCTGCCAAAAAATGTATCCTTCTGACAAACTTCACACTTAGCCATGGAAACACCTCCTAGTTATTTTTTTCACGCTAAAAAATAATATCATACGAAACGTGATTGCGCAACTCTTTTTTGCATCATTCCGTGAAAATACGTCTTACCGATACGATCCTGGCCGCGATATCGTCCGTAGCCTTGAAATTACGCAGTCTGATGGTCGTTTTGGCATTCGATACCATGAGAAGGACACCCGTATCCGTGCATACTGCCATCTCATATATCTCGTTGCTGTCCGAATACGGACTTTTGAGGAAAACCAGATCTCCGGGCTCTATCGACTCCAGAAGAAGATCTCCCGTTACAACGTCATATTGAAGCTCGACTTCCGTTCCCTGAAGCGCCTGTTCCTTCATGCTCCTGGGAAGCTTGACACCGTTCACGTCCGCGCACACATAAACGAGACCGTTGACCGACATTCCCTTCTGTGTCAGGCCGTTGACTATATACGTCGCGTTACTCTGGCTTAAGACAGAACTCACGAAATATCTGCACGATACTTTGTTCGTATCTTCCCTTGTCCCGAGCTCGATAACACCCGAAGATCCTATCCAGCCCTTGTCGCCGTTGGGAAGCGCGACCTGGTAAACACCGTCACGCTTTACATCCGCATAAAGGACGGTGTTCATCATGACCTTCGTTATCAACGTTCCGTTATTTGCGTGACTCATGACATTCTTATACGTATCTGAGACTATGAGCTTATACTCATGCAGATCGGGCTCGACGGAATCGGTATCATCGGTCAATCTGAAGCTCTTTATGTACCCTTCTATTCCGTCCGTTGTCCTTATCTTGACGTAGTCGTTTACTCCCGTATCTTCAAGAAGAACGACGGGCTCGTTATAGAGCACCTGCGTTATCCTCTCGGAAGCGGGATCGGGCTCGCTCATCAGGTCGGCGCAGTAGTAGTTTACCACCCTATAGGTATCGTCATATTCGAGATTGACCTTCTTTTCAACGAACAGTTCGATGTTTGTCCCCTTGAAGAAGCCCGGAAGTATCGCGGGAAGGAAATAAAAAACGCTCAATACCACGAGGATGACCGCCAGGATTGCAATGCCGAACCTCAGGAAACGCTTCCTCTTCTTCCTTAAGAGGGTAGCTTCCTGCTTGGCAAGTCCCCACGTATCGAGCATGTTTTCCGGCTGACCGTATTCGCCCCCGACCTCAGGAGTATCATCCGGAAGATCGATATGCGTCTCAACATGTCTTACCTTGGACTTTTTCTTCTTCTTATTCTCGAAAAGACCGTTGTCGTCGTAATCTTTTATCTTCACTTCTTATCTTCCTCATCCGCCGCGAGTGCGGTACAGTAACTTATCGCATAATCACCGTCATGGGACATCGAGACAGACATGGAAACGATCCCCAGATCATCTGCCCTCTTCTTGGCTTCGCCGTAAAGTTTTACCGACGGGGCACCGAGCTCGTCGATCACGGTCTCGATATCCAGAAGCGAGATGCCCATGGTCATAAGTCCCGTGCCGAGAGCCTTGGAGACAGCTTCCTTGACCGCAAAACGCGCGGCAAAACGCTCCGCTCTCTTATCCTCATTGTTGATCTTCATACAATAGGATATCTCATCTTCGGTATAACATTTTGTGACAAATGAAGGAAAACTGCCGTCTTCTTTCAAGGCAGTACTCCTCATGACTCTTTTTATCTCAACAATGTCTGTTCCGCAAAGTATCCTCATCGTCAAATGCTCTCAAGGCGGCTCAGTTTGCTCGCTATCCTCTCGTCACTGTCCCTGACTGCTTCTTCCGGCGATTCGCCCGTTACGATAAGTGTAAACAGGTTCCTTAATATCCTTGTCTCGAGGATCCTGTTAAGGTTATACCTGACCTTATAATTCTTGGTCTGAGCGCCCGAAAAATCATCGATGACAAGGAAGTCACAAAGCCTCAGATCATCGAGCTGATCCTCTGTCGTCTCCATGAGATCGTCTGTCTTGATATAAGCTCCGCTAAAACCGCAGTTAATGACGATCTTCGTAAAACAAACCGCAAGGAATGTCTTCCCCGTGGAAGATCCGTCAGAATAGATGATCGTGCTCTGATCTTTACCGGATAAAAGATCTGCCATGACCTTATCGAGCCTTTCACGTGCGGTCTTTCTCTTGTTACTGCTGTTTTTTATCTGACTTTCGTCAAGTGCCGAAGGCTTAACGGAGTAAAAATCCCCGAGCCCTGCTTCTTCATATGCTTTTTCAAGTTCGGCCTTCATGCAGGAACATACGGTCCTTATGTTTCCGCGCTTTTTGATAAAGCCCGTATCACCGCATTTCTCACACTCGACTCCTACCCTGTCAAAATCAGCCGAGATGCAGTTGTCCTTGATAAACTTCGATCTCTTTTCGAGAAGTGTCCTCTCCTCAGAAGAGATGTAATCCTCTGATCCGATCTCGCCGTCAAGAAGCTTCATGAGAGTATCTCTTCTTATGTCGGAGATATCGCTGTCGATCCTTCGAAGATCAGGGTACTTCTCATATATCGAGAGTATCCTTCTGTCTCTTTCTGTCTCCTTAAGAGCATTCCTGTTCGATATAGTATTCCTGATCAACGAATCAATCGTCTTCATCGTCCTCACCTCCGAAAAGATCGAAGATATCATCGGAAGCCTTCTTCTTTTCTTCCTTCACATCTTCAGTCTTGCCGACATAAGTTATACCTGCCTCGGAACCGTCCTTGCCCCGGTAACTGCCGCTCTTCTTCTGCCCTTTATACTTTTTGGAATTCTCCTTATGAAGCTCCGTCTCATACTTGGAAGCTTCATCCACCGTCTTGATCCCTGCATATACCCAGCCGGTCAAAGTCTCATCAACGTTCTTTGAAGAGATATCCCTGTATTCGTTTACCCTGAAAGCATATTCGATGAGGTCAGGCGAGATATCAAGCTGTGCCCACTTCTCGATCCTCTCGATATCATATTCGTTAAGGCGCTTTCTCGTGATCCTGCCGACGAGCTTTTTTATCTGCTCGACATTCTGTCTTCTGTTAAGCACCTCATCTACCTTATCAGCCGTCCTTATTCCCTGCTTATTCCATTCCTCGGCCAGTTTTTCCACGGCGCGGTAATCATACTGGAACTTTCTTTCCTTGGCCTCAAGGAAAAGCTTATAGATAACGATGGTCTCAAATTCATAATTAAACAGGCACCTGTCGACGAGCCTGTAGAAAACATAGCCCATCTTGCCTGCATATACTGTCTTACTGATCCCGGAACAGAGATCGTCTCTCTCCTTCTTAAGAGGAGAAAGTTCAAGGTCGGAGAGCTCGGCGCCGCCTCTGGCGATCACACCCGCACAATAACTGTTTATCTCTTCTTTCTTGATATCGACAAAAACGAACTTCTCGGTCTTGTTCCTGCTCATAAGTCCGGAAGAGATAAGCTCGGCCATGGCTTCTTCCGTCTCGGTCTTCGGGAAGAGCGAACGGTCCTCCACATCCTTAAGCGAAAACTTGCCCGAACCGTCCATCTTAAGGAGAAGATAAAGGCAAATGGCTTCCTTCGACAGCCCCGGCATATACTGACAGATAAAAAGATCTTCTATCGAAGTATCCGATAAAAGAAGCTCATTCATGTCTTTTCCGCTCATTTGTCCCGCTCTCCTTCTATAGCTTCAAGTCCTTGCATTATAACATGAAACACCCCTTTTCGAAAACCAAAAATGGCGCATAAAAAGCCGTCCCCGGAGGGACGGCTCTTATATCATCTATGCCTTAGATCAAACGTCTGTAGCCATCTTCTTGTAAGAAGCAAGACGAACGAGCGAGTCGTTGTAGTTCTTTCTGAAGAGACCGTCTACGATGTCAGGTGCATACTTCTTGAGGAGAGAGTTATATCTTACCTCAGCCATGAGGAATGCATTGAATGCCTCATAGCCGCCCTGAGGATCCTTGGAATCCAGTGTGAACGGATTCTTGCCCTCAGCTGTAAGAGAAGGATTGAATCTGTAGAGGTGCCAGTATCCGCACTCAACAGCCGCCTTTTCTCTCATCTGAGCAACCTTGAGACCGCCCTTGATACCGTGGTTGATACAAGGAGCATAGCAGATTACGAGTGAAGGTCCGTGATATGCCTCAGCCTCTGTGAATGCCTTGATGCACTGAGCGGAGCTGGATCCCATAGCACACTGTGCTACATAAACGTAACCATAGCTCATAGCCATCATACCGAGATCCTTCTTCTTGATGTTCTTACCGCCTGCTGCAAACTGAGCAACAGCACCTGTAGGTGTAGCCTTGGAAGCCTGTCCGCCTGTGTTGGAGTAAACCTCTGTATCGAGAACGAGAACGTTTACATCCTCACCGGAAGCGAGAACGTGGTCAAGTCCGCCGTAACCGATATCGTAAGCCCATCCGTCACCACCGATGATCCACTGGGATCTCTTGATAAAGAAGTCTTCATAGGAAAGTGCCTTAGCTGCAAGATCCTTGCCTTCGCCGTCGTAAGCCTTGAGCTCGGAAGCAAGAGTATCAGCAAGCTTTCTTGTGTTCTCGCCGTCTGTCATTCCGTCTACCCATGCCTTGATAGCATCCTTGAGGGAATCAGATGTAGCAACCTCAGCAAGCTCTGTTACATAGTTCTTTACTCTGTTCCTGAGCTGCTTATATCCGAGGTACATACCGAAGCCGTGCTCAGCGTTATCCTCGAAGAGTGAGTTGCCCCATGCAGGACCATAACCGAGATGGTTAGTTGTGTACGGCATTGAAGGAGCAGAACCACCCCAGATAGAAGAACAACCTGTAGCATTGGAGATCTGCATCCTGTCACCGAAGAGCTGTGTAAGGAGCTTAGCATAAGGAGTCTCGCCACAACCTGCGCATGCGCCGGAGAATTCGAGGAGAGGCTTCTCCATCTGGCTGCCCTTAACTGTGTTCTTAGGAAGTGTGTTTTCCTTGTAGGAGAGATTTACGCAGTAATCCCAGTTCTCAGCCTCGACCATATTATCCTTAAGAGGAGCCATGGTGATAGCCTGAACCTTCTCAGGACATACTGTTACGCAGACGCCGCAGCTCAAGCAGTCAAGAGCGGAAACCTGCATACGGAACTTGTACTCGTTAGCCTTCGGCTTAACGTCAGCTACAGGGAATGTAGCCTTAGCTGCTTCTTCTTCGTTCAGGAGGAACGGACGGATAGCTGCGTGAGGACATACAAGTGAACACTGGTTACACTGGATACACTTTGTTGCGTCCCAAACAGGGATATCAACAGCTGTGCCGCGCTTCTCGTACTGAGCTGTACCCTGAGGGAATGTACCGTCTTCGATACCCTTGAAAGCAGATACAGGGAGTGTATCACCCTTCTGAGCATTCATTACGTCAACAACGTTCTTGATGAAATCAGGAACATCTCTCTTAGCAGGCTCGGAATCAGCTGCTGTCTTCCATGAATCAGGTACGTCATACTTAACGACTGCATTTACACCTGCGTCGATAGCGGCGTAGTTCATGTTAACGATATCGTCACCCTTCTTACCGTAAGACTTCTTAGCGGCAGCCTTCATGTAATCAACAGCCTGATCAACAGGGATGATACCGGAAAGCTTGAAGAATGCAGACTGGCAGATAGTGTTGATACGTCCGCCGAGACCGATCTCCTTAGCCTTAGCTACAGCGTCGATCGTGTAGAACTTGATATTGTTGTTAGCGATATAACGCTTCATCTCACCAGGGAGGTTAGCGTCGATCTCTTCTGCTGTCCACTGTGTATTCAAAAGGAATGTTCCGTTAGGCTTAAGAGAAGAGAGCATGTCATACTTATAAACATAAGACTGGTTGTGGCAAGCTACGAAGTCAGCCATGTTGATAAGATATGTGGAACGGATAGGTGTATCACCGAAACGGAGGTCGGAGATCGTAATACCACCGGACTTCTTGGAGTCATATGAGAAGTAAGCCTGAGCGTATTTCTCTGTGTGGTCACCGATGATCTTGATGGAGTTCTTGTTAGCACCAACAGTACCGTCAGCACCGAGACCCCAGAAACGTGCAGATACAGTACCTTCGTTAGCAACGTCGATAGCTTCGGAAGCATCGAGAGAGAGGTTTGTAACGTCATCGTTGATAGCGATAGTGAACTGCGGCTTAGGCTCTGCCTTAGCGAGTTCCTTATAAACTGCGTAGATGTGGTTAGGAGTTGTATCCTTGGAACCGAGACCGTAACGGCCGCCGATGATAACAGGAGCATCCTTCTTGCCTGCGAATGCAGCGCAAACGTCGAGGTACAAAGGCTCACCGTGTGAACCAGGCTCCTTTGTCCTGTCGAGTACTGCGATAGCCTTAACAGAAGCAGGGATAGCCTCGAGGAACTTCTCTACTGCGAAAGGACGATAGAGGTGAACCTTAACAAGTCCGACCTTCTCACCCTTAGCTGTGAGGTAATCGATTGTCTCTTCGATAGTCTCGTCAACAGAACCCATGGAGATGATAACACGCTCGGCATCCGGAGCACCGTAGTAATTGTAGAGCTTGTAGCTTGTTCCGCGGATCTCGTTGATCTTATCCATGTAGTACTGAACTGCATCCGGTACCTCAAGATAGAACGGGTTAGCAGCCTCACGAGCCTGGAAGTAGATATCAGGGTTCTGAGCTGTACCACGGAGTGTAGGATGGTTAGGAGACAAAGCTCTCTTTCTGAATTCTGCAACTGCATCGTAATCTACGAGCTCTGCGAGATCAGCATAGTCCATAACTTCGATCTTCTGGATCTCGTGTGAAGTACGGAAACCGTCGAAGAAGTGGATGAAAGGAACTCTGCTCTTGATAGTAGCGAGGTGTGCAACTGCTGCAAGGTCTGCAACTTCCTGTACGGAGTTGGAGCAGAGCATTGCAAAACCTGTCTGACGGCAAGCCATAACGTCTGCATGGTCACCGAAGATGTTCAGAGCGTGAGCTGCAAGTGCTCTTGCGGATACATGGAATACGCAAGGAAGAAGCTCACCTGAGATCTTGTACATATTAGGGATCATAAGAAGGAGACCCTGGGATGCTGTGTACGTAGTTGTCAAAGCACCTGTAGCCAATGAACCGTGAACCGCACCGGCTGCACCTCCTTCAGATTGCATCTCGACGACATTTACTGTCTGTCCAAAGATGTTT
>Ga0310786_10001464_pt1 | contig 38080 bp, 32 predicted proteins | sample AusTroGonzalo_MG_FD_203881 | JGI IMG/M metagenome (GOLD analysis project Ga0310786, IMG submission 203881) | Bovine rumen microbial communities from tropical cattle in Woodstock, Queensland, Australia - Gonzalo_03 (v2) (version 2) | ecosystem: Host-associated > Mammals > Digestive system >... | reverse complement strand
CACCGCTGCATGGGCAGCAAGGTGTCGATGTTCCGGGGATCGGGCCGAACGAGACTGGTAACGTACGGGACTGGTTACCCGTGACCTCCCACTTTGTCGTGGGTACTCTGAGCTGAGCTAACGTTACTATGATGGATCATGCAGGGGATTGCACCCTGCTACACTTTGACAGTGACCGCTATGAACCTGAGCTGATGATCTATCTGCAGTCTCAATGCGTGACCAGGCAAATACCTGGAGAATCCGATGATGACGTGCCGGGGACATATTTCCCCAATCCAAGCCTCCGATGCCTTTGGGGCAACGGTCGACAACTCCTAAATAAAGGATTGCTTTGCGTTACTTGGCAATATTAAGTTAGTATTGCTAACTATATAATTATTTCGATTTTGACTCCAGTAAACTCGCTATAGAAATAGTTTGAATAACCAATTCCCCGTGCTCTCATCATCAAAAATGTTCATATTCATGGATTCCCCGACGCAGAATGGATAGTACCCTTGCGTTCGCTAACCTTCCTTGCGAGAACGCGGACCGCTACACTCACTACGATCGATGCCCCCGCAACGATAAGACTGGGCACCAGATCCATAGCGTCCGGGAACCAATCTCCGGTAGGCAGATCATAGAACGGAGCTATCATCATCGTGGCAACGGATCCGTGCAGCGCCAGTATCCCGAGGGAATGCTTTCCTGCGACCCTGAACATGCTGTTAACCCCGAAAATGCGCGAGAACAGCTTCGCCGGATGCAGCAGGACTATGAACATCGCCAAGGCCTCAACAAAATACGGGAACACCGAATAACCGCCGTGATCCCCGAAATACATGCAATCGATCTCCGTGCCGGGAAGGAATATGTACACCAGGACGACGGTGACGGCCAAAGATACCAATGGTAGAGCCCAATCCCTACCAGACTTCTGTACAGGATACCTCTTCTTTTCCTTGATTATACCTCCCACCGTTAATTATTTTAATTATTTTTAAAATGATTTAGGATATACTAAAGATATTAATAGACAATATCAGATAGGATGACCGAGTGGTATCATGGACAAAGATACGGCGGCGCTCCTGAAATTCGGGATCGTCGTAACGATAATCGTGGTCCTCCTCGTAATCTGGTTCCTTACCATCGGAGCTCCGCAGCCCGATGAGGAGGAAGAGGCTGAAGAGGTATTGGAGTGTCTGATCAACTGCGCTCCCGCGAGAATCGCATATCCCATTCCGTGAGAACGGATCTAAACCGGGCTTCGGCCCGACCTTTCCGGGCCCGAGCGATCGGTGTGCCCTCACAGGTCCGTCCTGGGATGCCCGCAGGTCATCTTCCCCTCGGGGCATGGCCCTCTGACGCACGGCGGTCCCGCATGCTTGAATATAATGGGCGATACATCCTTGCATATCGCAAGCATCTGATCGGCCATCTCCCTTATCTCCCACTGGGCGCGGTTGCAGCACCTGAGGGAGAAGAAGTGTAGGAGCTCACGGGCATTCATCGTGATCGTGATGTTCGTCGTGCACCCGTTAGGGAGCAGGTATCTGGCGTCCTCCGGGGGTATCCCCATGGCCTCCAGCTTCTCGTATGCATCCCATATCGTGTCCATGACCGAATCGTACAGCTCCGTGGCCTTGGGGTCCCCATCCACAGTGTGCGGGGTCACATACGACGCATGGTCCATCGAAACATACCTCTGACTCTGCTGGGAATAGGAGGCGACCCTGTGCCTGACGAGCTGGTGGGTCAGTGCCCTAGAGACCCCTTCGACGGAGAAGGTGAACACCGCATGCTCGATGACTGAATGATGCCCCATGCCGACGATCCTGGACAGGACCCTCTCCGGATCTATGTCCTCCACGATATCCCCGGAGGACCTCTCCGAATAGCACGAGTTCCCTGCTGCTGCACAGATCCTGTCCGCATCCTGCGTGCATGCCAATAGCTTAACCTTCAAGTGACTCCCTCCCGTCCCAAACCATCTGACGTATCTTGTCCATCTTCTCACGGTCCATCATGTCGCTGAGCCTTATCTTCCTGATATGGTCGTCCTGGAGCAGGGCACATATGCCCTCCACGTGGGCGTCCCCGACCACGACGACCATGTTGTGGTAGGTGCCCGACAATGCATTGATCTGCTCCGCCATGTACACGTTCCTCTCGTCTATCAGCTTGCGGACGAGGGTCGGGTACCTGCGCCTCATGTCCTCGACGTAGTCCGTCTCGCTGTCGGTGAAATCCTTGTGGACCTTCTCGACCCTCTTGATCCCGCCGAACGAATCTCTGAAGCTGGACATGCGGTAGCGCAGCTTCTCGCCCATTGACATCTCGTCCCACATCTCGTTCATCACACGCATGGCATCCGTGTCGATGGGGATGATCGCCGCGTCGAAGAGCCTCCCGGTATTGATCGCCGCCAGGAACTCGTTGCCGAGCCTGGCGCCGCTCTGCTCGGACATCCTCTGCTGATAGCGGGAGGTGCTCTGATATATGGCGGATGTCTTCTGCTCCCCTAGGGGCTTCACACCGTTATAATCGTTCATCAGGGCCTCGTAGCGACCTTTGTCCAGCTCTACCAGGACCGCATCGGGCCAGGTATTCCTGACGATGAATGATACCGGTTCCGCAAGATTGAAGACGTGCCCGGTCCCGATGATCGTTATCATCGCGACTCAGATACCAAGTAGCGTAAAAAGAGTATCGTATGGATGGGATGGCTAAAGGTGCTCAAGAAGGCCTCCAAACATCTATGGGCGACCTGTGCAAGTTATTTGTAATCCGTATGCAATCGATATGGCGCTATAGTCCAAGGTTCTGGTCCCATGAATGCCAAGCAGAAAGACAGATTGATCACGATTACCGTCGTCGCGCTCGTTGCGGGCATGATGGCCGCCATGGCCGCGGTCCTGCTCATGTACCAGTCCGGGTCCATCGACGAGATCGGCATGCTCATGGCCAGCGCCGGGCTCTCCAGCGCCATGTTCCTCATCGTCATGATCTACGCGGTCTACGTCTACAGCATCCAGTCCAAGGCCGAGAAGTACAAGAAGTTCGAAGAGGAACTCAGGAAGAGGGAGCAGCAGCGATCCTGCCGCCTTATTCTCCATTGCCCTATGGCCATCCGCGCCATCCCCCGGGGCTGGGCCCACAGGACCGTCACGGGTTATAAGGGATGAAACGAATCCACCCGGCACATAAGGAAACACCGGAGGTAATGAAATGCAGAAATACGACCTTGTATGCTTCGACATGGATGGGGTCCTGACCAGGGTCAGGAGCTCATGGTGCTGGGTGCATCAGTCCTTCGATGTGGACAACGAGCCCGCCTACCAGGCTTATGTGAACGGCGAGATAGACGAATCCGAGTTCATGAGAAGGGATATCGGACTCTGGACGGCGAAGAAGCCTGATGTGACAATCGCCGAGATCGCCAAGACGTTCCAGGACATGCCCCTGATCGGCGGCATCCAAGAGACGGTCGCATGCCTGAAGGAGAACGGCGTGAGATGCGTCATAGTGAGCGGGGGCATAGACAAGGCCGCTCAGATGATCAAGGAGGAGTTCGGATTCGATGACTTCGTCGCGGACGAGGTGTGCACCAACCCCGACGGCACGCTGACCGGCGAAGGAAAGCTCGTCGTGGACCTCAAGGACAAAGGTGTGTGGGTCCGCCACTTCATCGAGAGATACGGCACCACCAAGGAAAGGGCCGTCTCCATAGGGAACTCCTATACGGACATCAACATGTTCAAGAACACTGGATTCTCGATAGCCTTCAATCCCACGGACCCGTACACGAGCGATGCTGCCTCCGTGACGGTCGTCTCGGAGAACCTGGCGGATGTTCTGGACCATATCCTGGTGGATACGGACTGATCATTCCTTATTCTCTTTGGCCTCGGCGGCTTCGAGCTCAAGCTTCCTGTAATCGATCTTACCGAGCTTGGTCTTGGGAAGTGAATCCACGAACTCGTAATCCCTGGGCTTGGCATACGAGGCGATATTGGCCTTCACATAGTTCGATATGGAGTTCAGGGTCTCCGAAGACCTTTCCACACCGATCTTGAGGACCACCACGGCCTTGACCTTGGTCCCTCTCATCTCATCGGGCACCCCGATGACGCAGGACGAATCCACGAGCGGATGCATGCTGAGGATCTGCTCGATCTGCTGCGGATACACATTGTACCCTGACGTGATGATGATGCGCTTGATCCTGTTCTTGAAGTAGATGAAGCCGTCATCGATGTAACCTATGTCCCCGGTATGGAGCCACACTTTGCCGTCGTCATGCTTCCTGAGCACGTTGGCGGTCTCCTCCGGATTGTTGTAATATCCGAGCATGAGGGATGGTCCGGTGATGCACATCTCGCCGTCCGCTCCGTCCGGGACCTCTTCCATTGTATCGGGATCGACGATCTTGTAGCTGTAGCCGGGTATAGGCACTCCGACGCTCCCGGGACGTTCCTCATCCTTGGGGGTGATCGCTGTCGCGGTCAGGCACTCGGTGCATCCGAAGCCGACCCTGACCCTGGTCTCGCAACCCTGGCTCTGGAAGAATTTGTCCACACGCTCCTTGGCAGGGATCGATATGGAATCCCCTCCGCAGAACATGCCCTTGATGAAGGACAGGTCTGTCTGGAGATACTTGTTCCCGACCATCTTCTCGAACAGGGTCGGGACTCCGGCGAAGATGTCGACCTTCTCCTTGACGATGGTCTTGCATAGGGAATCCAACGTGAAGGTGGGGATGAGTATGATCTTGAGCCCCCAACAGATCGGGAGATGGATACAGGTGCACAGACCGAATCCGTGGAACATGGGCATCTCGGCCATCATGACCTTGACCTGGCCGTACAGGCCTGAGAGCTGTTTCATACCCCACGCGGTGGTGTTGAAGGACCTGCTGGAATGGACAGCGCCCTTGTTCCTTCCGGTGGTGCCTCCCGTATACAGTATGGCCACGGGATCGTCGACAGAGACTTCGGGAATCTCCTTGTAGACGTGCTCCACGTCATCCTTCAACATCTTGTTCCAACGGATCATGCCGAATCCGAGGCTGCCCTTCGGCATCCTCGCATCCTTGTACAGGAGCTGGGCGATCTTGCCCTTGATCTTGGGCAGCGAATCGACCGGGGATGTGACGATGAGCGTCTGGAATCCTTCGAAGGACCCGATCTTGGGGAAGTTATCCATGAACTTACTGAGCGTTATAGCCATCTTGGAACCGGAATCCTTGATGTAGAACTCTATCTCGTTCTTGGACGAGAGGGGGTGGACCATGACGTTGACGGCCCCGATCCTGCTGAGGGCATAGAATGACTCCAAGGCCTGAGGACAGTTGGGCAGACATATGATGACCCTGTCGCCCTTGCATACGCCCATCTTTCTGAAACGGTATGAAAGGTCGTCTACCTTGGCCAAGAACTTCGAATAGGTCACTTCGCATCCGAGATATTTGTACGCCACCTCATTGGGACGCTCGGAAGCGGCCACCTTCAGAACTTCATAGACCGACAACTCGTTTATATCGACACTCGCGGTAGAAATCATCCGACCAGGTTCCTAGGCAACGATGCATCCTTGCGAATCATGTCGCAGAGCACCGCTATCATAATATCGCAAATGGAAAGTTGGATATAACCGTTACCAATGGATTGTATGACCGTTTATAAAAGTCCGACGGAAAGGTGGCAATGAGGATCCAACAGCAGGAACGGTCATTTGATCCCGAGATACTCGCCGGCCTTCCTTGCTGCCTGATCAAAAATGACGATGATCACGACGGTCGCCGTGGCGAGGGCCACCGTGTTGATAATGTCGGTAATGGGTATCCAGCATTCCGTATTCAAGGTGACGTAGAAGGATGCGAGGAACTTCGCCACGAACATGTGGAACAGGAACACGGATGCGCATGTGACACCGAGATATGCCAGAACGTCGGACGCATAGGGTATCTTGGAGAAGAGTGCGGCCATGAACAACAGCGACATGCCGCAGAAGAAGGTCGTTATGACGAATGTGAATGCCGACCATCCGCCGTAATCGCCGAACTCCGAATAGATCAGGGACATGTTGGTCGGTATGAAGAAAACGCAGAGGATGGAGGCCGCCAGAACGATGGCGAAGATCTTCCAATACCGGCGCTCGCGATATCCGTTCTCCAGATATTCCGCCACATGGTGCTTGCCCAGGAACGCCCCGATGAGTATGAATGCCGCCGCCAACGGCCCCAGCTGGGCCATGAAAGGGAGCTGGATATGGACGAACTCCATGTACACCGCGGTGATCCCGGTGAGTATGATGGCAGCGACCAGAGTCCTCTTCCAATTCCTCAGGGCGATATCGGCTATGGTGTAGAAGATCAATGACCCGACGATGAGCATCTGCAGGAAATAGTACGCATGGGTGACCTCATAGGCCCCCAGTATCATCTCTCCCTCGAAATAGTCACCATAGAGGTCCTGGAAGGCGCCCTTCCCCACAAGCATCTTCCCGATGTTCCCCCAGAAGTCATTATCGCTGAAATCGTACCCCATCAGCCCCAGATAGCAATACATCAGGAAATTCAGGAGGACTGTGAGGATGGCGAATATCAGAAGGAGCGGTACGATGCGGTTCTTTATGTGGAAGAACAGGCCGCGCCTGGCCTTATAGAAGTATCCGGTTATGATGATGAACAGCGGCAGGGCGGAGTAGAAGAACTCTCCCAGAGGGTGCTTCGAGGGAACGGAGTTCCCGGAGGTCTGGACGAACACCAGGTGCGCCATGACCACACCGAGGATCGCAGCGCCCTTGATTATATCGAGGGACCTGACGCGGACCACATTGCTGGACAGGGGGTCCAGGCTCACGTCTAACAACTGTTTGCCTTTGACTTCCAATTGGATCACTCATCGTCGAAATCGAAATCATCGAGATCCTCGTCGTCTTCATCGAGATCGAGGACCTCGTAGCGCTTCTTCCTTATCTTGCCGTAGATCCTGGTGATGTCCCTGGCCTCTGCGGCGCCCTTCTTGACCAGGCTGTGCTTTGTCTTGATGGCATGTATGAGGCAGTCGAAGTCCTCGAAGGACAGCTGCGTCCCCACGACGAACTCCTCGTCGGGCTCGGCCTCGACCCTGAGGGAATATGTCCTGGAATCATCGTTAACCGAGACCTTGATGGACAGCACATCGAACTGCTTGACCCAGAGCTTCCTGACGTTGGTGGCGATAGTCTTCTTCTTGAGCTTCCCGTCAAGGGTGTCGATATGGGTGACGCACACCCTCCTGCCGTCATCGAGGAAGAACTCGTCCTCCTCCTGGATGATGTCATTGCTCTCGATGGTCGTGCTCGTCGTCTCTGATACGTCCCCGTCGCTGAAGACCACGGGGACCTCTATAAGTTCGGGGATCTTGATCGTCTCAGAGGAGACGCGATTGCAGACGGTGCATCTGAAAGTACCCTCTATCGAGGCCTTGCCCATCCTCCCTTTGAGGATCTGGTGCTCTGTCTCGTCATCGCAGTCGGGACAATCGAAATAGATCGTGGCCGGCATCTCTCTCTTCAACATTTCAATCACTGTACCGTCATGAACGGGAAACCGTGTCCCGGTATGACCACATCTGCGTACTCCCTTATGCGCTTAATACTTTTCAGTGCGAGCTCCGGGTCGGTGTTGAGTCTGGGTGGTAGATTCTTGAAGAAGTTGTCCTCCAGCGGTATCGCATCACCCGCGATCACGTACCTCCTGTCGGCATCCACGAACACGGACATCTGCTCCGGACAGTGCCCGGGAGTATGGACCAGCCTCACCCCGTCGCATAGTCTGTAGTCGCTCTCGTCGATAACGATGGCGCCCGGGATCGGGACGTCCGACCCTGCATGGACGTAGACCTTCGCCTTCGGATACATGTCCAGATTCTCGATGTGGTCCCTATGGGTGTGGGTGAGCACCACCGTGTCCACCTCCTTAGGGAACACCCCGATCTGCCTGAAGGAGGTCCTGACGGACGGCTTCAGGTACTTGGTACTGGGGTCCACCACTATCGTGCGGTCCGGGGTGCGGATCAGGACGCTGGTGGAATCGGCCTTGAGGATGCTCCCGTCATCATCGCGCTGAAGGTCCCCGACGGCCAGGATATCGAGCTGAATCATAGTCCACCCTACGGATTGCATGGATATAACCGTGGGGATTGGTTTATACGCATTCGGCATTCCGCTCCGTATGAGGATGGTATTCTTCGTATCGGGCCTGACCTGCCAGGAATGCGCGGACAAGCTGGAAGCCCACATACAGCGCCAGAAAGGGGTCAATGGAGCGGCGCTAATGGTCACGGGCAAGTTCGTGATCGACTGCGAGGACGAGTACGCCGATGCGATAGCGGAGGAAGTCCTTACGTCCGCACCCAAGGCACAGGGGGAAGTTAAGGCCAAACGCATCCAATAAGGGATATTCTTTATCCATTCTCATCCATACTTTGTCGCATGAGAGAGTGCATGGACTCCGAGAACCTGCATAGACGTCTGAGGAAGATCGCCGGACAGGTCTCAGCGGTAGACCGCATGATCGACGAGGACGTCCCCTGCGAGGACATCATGATTCAGATCAACGCCATCAAGAGCGCGATCCAGAGCGTGGGGCAGATCGTCCTCGAAGGACATATCAACCACTGCGTCAGGGAAGGTATCCAGCACGGCGATGCTGACAAGACGATCGCCGAATTCTCCGAAGTGATAAGGCAATTCTCCAAACTCTGAGATACCCCCTAGGGTATTTATACACCATACCCCCATGGGGTATAGGTGCTAAAATTGACACTAGTTGATACGCTGAAGGAAGAGAGGTTCCCGATAGGGATCATTGCGCTGTCTGTCGTACTGGTGGTAGTTTCAGCATCCGTACCCAATCTTAGGGCTCTTGCCATAGCACCGACGGTGCTGTGCGGGGTGCCGATACTGATCGAGGTCATCAAAGATGCCAAGCGTCGGGAGGTCTCCGCAGAGGCCCTCGTGCTCATGGCCCTCGTAGGCTGCATACTCATGGACGAATACATCGCAGCCGCGGAAATTGCCATAATAATGTCCATAGGCGAACTCCTAGAGACCATCGTGACCTCACAGGCCAGATCAGGAATGGATGCATTGGGAAGACTGAAAGTCGGCAGCGCACATTTGATGACAGAGAACGGTACCGCGGATAAGCCGGTCCAGGATATACGGGCAGGGGACCGCATCCGTCTGATGCCGGGCGAGATCATACCCCTAGACGGTATAATCATCCAAGGTTTCTCGTCCGTAGACAAGTCGGCCATCACCGGCGAGTCCGTGCCGGTCGACGTAGGGCCGGGAGAGAAGGTGCTCTCCGGCACCACCAACCTGTTCGGTTCGCTCGATGTGGAGATCGTATGCACGGCTAAAGAGAGCACCATAGCGAAGATGGAGAGGCTCATGGAGAGCGCCGACGCCGGCAAGAGCAGGATCGTCGATGCTGCCGACCGGTGGGCGAAGTGGATCATACTGGGGGCGATGGCCATCACCGTCTCCTGCTATGCGTTCACCCAGGACCTGCATCGTTCACTGACGGTGATGGTCGTGTTCTGTCCATGCGCATTCGTGCTGGCCACTCCCACCGGCATAATGGCCGCCGCGGGCAACATGGCCAGGAACGGCATCCTGCTGAGGGACGCCTCCGCCATCGAAGGATTGGCCAGGGTGAGGACGATGCTGTTCGATAAGACCGGCACCCTGACCACCGGCGAGATCTCATCACTGGGATTCACAGACATATCCTCCGGCATGCCCAAGGATGATGTGGAGAGCAAGGTCGCGGCACTGGAATCCCGCTCCGAACATCCGCTCGGGAAAGCGATAGCCTCCTCCCACGAGCCGGCCGGAGAGGTGCAGGGGTTCGTCAACATCCCCGGGCACGGTGTATCGGGGACCGTTGACGGGATCCGCATATGCGCCGGGAACAGGAGGCTGATGGAGCATAACTGCCCCAAAGGGCTGGAGACGGCCATGGAACTTTCGAAAGATGCCCCGTTCACCACGGTGTTCGTCGGGATCGAGGATGAGACCGTCGGCTATTTCGGGCTGGAGGACAGGGTTAAGGACGATGCGGCCGATGCCGTCAGGCAGCTGAAGGAGGACGGGATCGCCACCGTGATGATCACCGGCGACTCCAGGAACGTGGGTGAATCTGTGGCCGGTAAGCTGGGGATCGATGACGTCGTATGGGAATGCCTCCCCGAGACCAAACTGGAGCTGGTGGAGCGCTTCGAGGAAGCTGGCCCTTCCTGCATGATAGGGGATGGCATGAACGATGCCCCCTCCCTGAGGAGAGCGACGGTAGGCATCTCCATGGGCGGTGCCGGGAACGATCTGGCGGTGGTGTCCTCGGACATCATGTTCCTGCACGATGACATATCCAAGCTGCCGGGCCTAGTGCGCTTATGCAAAAGGTCCATCCTCACCATCTATGCGGGGCTGGCCCTGGCCATGACCATCAACATAGCCGGTGCCATCCTTGCCGTGGCCGGGGAGATAGGCCCTATCGCAGGCGCCATCATCCACAACGGGGGATCCTTCATTGTGATCCTCCTGGCGGCCACCCTGCTGACCGCGGATGCCTGGTCCGCCGGGGAAAGTGCAAAGATGGATAAGCGCATAGCCTGTTACCGAGGACCATGAGATACGACCCCGAGATACGCATCATGACGGATCCTGACGTCTATCCGCCTTCCGATGACAGCATACTGTTCATCGAATCGCTGGATGTCAGAGAGGGCGAACGGGTCCTCGAGATCGGATGCGGCTCGGGGGTCGTATCGATACACTGCGCCATGAACGGATGCACGGTCACCGCCGGTGACATAAATCCCAAGGCAGTGGAGCTTACCAGAAGGAACGCCGAGGCCAACGGTGTCGGGATCCGGGTAACGGAGACCGATGTCTATTCCGACATCGAGGGAAGGTTCGATACCATCCTCTTCAACCTACCCTACCTCCCCGTCGATGAGGAGGGGCTGTTGGCCAGGTCATGGTCCGGAGGCCCCGACGGGCTCGGTCCGCTTCCGGACCTCCTGAGCGGGGCGCCCGATCATCTGAACGCGGGAGGCAGAGTCGTCGTCGTCATATCCTCCCTCATGGACACCCAGGCACTATGGGACCTCTTGGATGGCTTCGAGGTCGCCACCAAAGGGGAGCTCAAGCTGTTCTTCGAGAAGCTTGCCGTGCTGGAGATCCGCATGAAACCGTAAATATGCGGATGGATACATCACCGCATGTCCCAATTCTCCGAGAACTTAGGCGTCATCGCCGCACTGTCCTCGGGGATAATATGGGGATTCCTGGGCCTATTCGTACGCGCTTCCAGCGACCTGGGCATCACACCGCTTCAGCTCACCTGCCTCCGCTATCTGATCATATCGGTCATAGTAGGGGCCTTCATACTTCTGAAGGACCGCGGGATGTTCTCGTTGGACCGGAAGGCCGTAATTGTGATCCTGGCCATGGGGATCGTAGGTACAATACTGAACTCGGCATGCTACCTGCACTCCATGACCCTGATATCCCTGTCGCTGTCCTCTGTCCTGCAATACGTAGCCCCGTTCTTCGTGGTCCTGATATCCGTACCGCTACTGCATGAGAGGGCGAGCAGGACCAAGATACTGGCGGTAATAGTGGCCTTCACAGGATGCGTCCTATGCACCGGGGTGCTTACCGACCCTGGATCGATGAATCTCTGGGGCATCTTCCTGGCCGCATTCTCGGGATTCTGCTTCAGCATCTATACCGTGGGATCGAAGATACTCTCCAGCAACGGCTACAAGGTATCAACGCTTCTGTTCTACACAGCGGTGATATGCTGGATCGGCCTGGCCCCGTTCTGCGACCTGCCGGCGGCCTTTGGGCTCATGGCGAGCTCTGTCCAGGCCCTGCTGATGGTCGTGGGCATGGGGCTGCTGGTGACACTGCTGCCCTTCGTACTCTTCAACTACTCCCTGACGAAGATCGAGGCGGGGAAGGCATCGATACTGACCTATGCCGAGCCCCTGGCCGCCACGGTCATCGGATTCGTCATGTACGGCGAAGGGGTCGGGATCGATACGGCCATAGGGATGGCCATGATCCTGCTGGCCCTCATCGTGGTGAGCAGGCCGGACAAGAGCGGTGCGGTCGACTCGAAAAAGAACTGATACGTATCAGGGCTGAAAATTGCCCCCGGCGACAGCCGGGGGAATGGGTTTCAAAGGATCTTCTTGATGGCTTCGGTAAGGAGCTCGTTGGCCTGCTTTCCGTCGATCTTCCCTCTGAGGGCGCCCATCACGGGGCCCATGAGTCCGCCGATCGCGGCCATGCCCTTCTCCCTGACGAAATCCTGACGCTCGTTGACGATCTGCTCGATGATCTTCCTGGCCTCGTCCGAATCGACGGCCTCCAGACCGAGCTTCTTGATGGCCTCCTCGGCACTGGTGCCCATGGCCATCTCCCTCAGCAGCTGGGGCAGCGCCTCCTTTGCGAAGCGGTTCTGTCCGAGCATGTCGAGCACCTCTATGAGGTCGTCATCCGTTATGGCCGTGGTATCGATGCCGTCGTGCTGCATCTCGCTATAGATGTTCAGGTATATCGTCGCCGCCACGGATGCGAGGTCCTTGCGGCCCGCCAGGATCCTCTCGAAACTCTCGTCGTAGGATTCCCTGACGAGCTGCCTCGCCTGCTGGGCGTTGATGCCGTAATCCTTGACGAGACGCTCCTGTATCTGCTCGGGGAACTCCGGCATATTGGCGCGGATCCTTCCCATCCTGTCATCCGTGATCGTTATCGGGGGGACATCGGTCTCGGGATACATCCTCGCGGCACCGGGCAGCGGCCTCGAGTACTTCGTCGTTCCGTCCGGAAGGGGATCCCTTGTCTCCTCGGGCACCCCGATGAGACCCTGGTTGGCCCTTCCCACGGCGACCTCCAGCGCCTCCTTCACCCTCTTCTCCTTCGCGGCGCATATCACGAACGCGTCGTGCTCCCCGGTCATGCCGAGGAAGGCCCTGAGTTCGTCCACATAGCTCTGCTCTATGCCGTAGTTGGGGAGCTCGTCGGAATGGAATATCCCCTTGACCCCCTTCGTCCTGGCATAGCCTGCCATCTCCGAGCCCAGCCTGAAGGTCTTGCCGTCCCCGTTCATGACTCCGGCGAATCCCGGAAGCCTGACGGCGATGACCTTGCCCTTGTCGTCCAGGGCGCCCTTTATGACCTTGGACTCGCAGCTCTTGAATATGTCGGTCACGTCCACCGGCTCGAATGCGGCCGGTTGGGTGCCCCTGTCCTTGAGGATGTCCCTGACGCGGATGAGCATCCTCTGCCTGGCGACCTCGTTCCTCACATAGTCCGGGATCAGCTTCAGGTCCCCGACGCCCTTGAGTTCTATGCGTGCCCCGCCGGGTATGGAGATGTTCAGGTCCTGGCGGATGGTACCGAGTCCCCTCTTGACCCTTCTGGTGGCCCTCAGGAGCGTCCCGAGCCTGAATGCGACCTCCATGACCTCCTCCGGCGTCCTCATATCGGGACCGGTGGCCACCTCGATCAGCGGGATCCCCAGACGGTCCGTCCTCCAGAGGACCTCGCTGGTGTTGGCGTCCACCTTCCTGCTGGCATCCTCCTCCAGACAGACCGACAGGATCGATATCTTCCTGTCCCCCACATCCACTGAACCGTCCGTGGCTATGAGGGCGGTCCTCTGGAATCCAGAGGTGTCCGATCCGTCCACGACTATCTTCCTCATGTAATGGATCTCGTCTATGATGTTCGCTCCGAGCATCTCGGAGAACGTCAGGGCGATGTCCATGGCATCGGGATTGCACTCGTGGGGAGGCTCCTCGTCCAGCTCGACCAGGCACGAGGACCCCTCGCAGCACTGGTAGCGGTAGCCCAGATGCTTCTGGAACTGCATCAGGGCGGCCCTGTCTATCTCTCCCATCTCCGACGTGGTGGGCCTCTGCCTCCTGTAGATGGCCCCTGTCCCCTCTTCGTGGAGGACGCTGTCGCAGGAGCAGAAAAGCTTCTTTGTATCGAGCTGCTGGTGGATCTCGATACCGCACATCATCTCGTATTCCTCAGACATCAATGGTCCTCCTGTCAGACATCTCGCCGGCGAGCGGCGTCTTCATGATCTCCTTGGCCTCCTCCACTGACGAGGAGTTCGCCAGGGCCCACATCAGCTTGACATATGCGGTCTCCGGCAGCATGTCCCAGACCGTGATGACCCCTGCGGAAAGCATGTCCCTTCCGTTGTTGTAGACGTTGAGGTTGGTCCTTCCGTTGAGGCACTGCGAGGTCGCGACGACGACGGTCCCGTTGTCGCAGGCCTTCTTCAGCAGAGGGATCATGATCGAATTCACATGGCCGAGACCCGTTCCTGCGAGCACTACCCCCTTGGACCTCATGATGACATCGCTAAAGAGCTCCGGGTCCATCCCGGGATAGTACTGGAGCAGGACGCATGACTTCTCCAGACCCGTCCTGGCCTCCGCCTTGTCGGAGCGGACGTCGTGCCCGCAAATGCTCATCTCGAGCTTGCCGTCCTTGTCCAGATGCGCCACTGGCAGCACGTTGATCGAATGGAAGGCATCGCGCCTGGAGGTATGCATCTTCCTTACCCTGGTGCCGATGTGCACCGCGAAGGAGTCGTCCCCCGGGGTGTCGTGCATTATCACGTAGACACCGGACTTCTTGCTCTTGATGCAGAACCTGGCACATGCCATGAGATTGCTGGATGCGTCCGAGGAGGGACGGTCCGAGGACCTCTGGGCCCCGACCAGGACCACGGGCTTGGGGACGTCCCCGAGCATGAACGAGAGCGCGGCCGCTGTGTATCCCATGGTGTCCGTACCGTGGGGGATGATTATCCCGTCGGCCCCGTCGTTGATCTGCCTCACGACCTCCTCCGCCAGCTTCACCCAGTGGTCCGCATCCATGTTCTCGGAGAAAATGGAGAAGAGGACGGTGGCGTCGACATTGGCTATCTCCCTGATCTCGGGGACGGCGTTGACCATATCCGAAGTGGAGAGCGCCGGATGGACCGCTCCGGTCCTGTAGTCCACATAGGATGCTATGGTACCTCCGGTACCTATCAGCACCAACTTGGGAAGGCCCTTCTGGAATTCCACCGGGGAATCCTTCCTGGCCCTCTCGACGGGTCTCTCGAGGACCTCTATGGTGGTCTCGGGGGTGACCTTGATCCCCACGTTGTAACCGCTCTTGACCTTGATGATCAGGACGTCGGGGGCGCTGAACTCGTGATGGGGCATCAGCGTGCCCACGGAGTTCCTGCCGTCCTTGGTGACTGACAATCTGGAACCCTCGACAGCTCCGAGGGATTCCAGCTTCTTTGAAAGCGAATCGGAATACATGCTGTTCGGCGCACGATAGTCCTGGTCGTGTTTATAACATTCGTGATGGAGATATTGGAGAACGGATGTCCTGACGTACGGTTCAGGGATGCCCCTCCGTCTCTTCCGCCATCTTCGCCTTCCTCTGCTCCAGCAGCTCGCACATCAGGGTGGAACCCAGGATCAGAGCGGCCCCGATCCATCCGAAAACGCCCAGGTCCTCCCCAAGGAACACCACTCCCAGGATGATCCCCAGGACGGGCTCGATATAGGTATAGATGGCGGAGGTTGACGCGTCGAGGTATGCCAAGGACCCGAAGTACAGCGTGAAGGCTATCGCCGTCGGGAACAGGGCCATGACCAGCAAGAGGACGGCGGTCTGCGCGTCCAATGTCAGGCTGTCGTAGTCCACCGTGAACAGCGAGTATACCAGCACGACGATGGCCGCTATCAGCAGCTGCATGAAGGTCCTGTCGAACGCCCCTATGCTCTTGAGCTTCTTGTTGAAGACGATCAGCCCCGTATAGAACACCGCGGCCATTATCCCGCAGGTGAGGCCGTACGAGTTGGCCTCCAGGGATTTGCCGTCCAATATGCCGGTCACCAGGACCAGCCCGACTATGGCGACAAGGGCGCAGACCAGCTTCACCGGGGTGATCCTCGTCTTGAACACCAGGGGCGAGATGAGGATGATTATGACAGGCGTCATGTAGTTCAGGACAGTAGCGATGGATATCTCTATGGATTTGTAGGCCTCGAACAGGAAAAGCCAATTAGCTCCGAGGCATGCGCCCGAGAGCACCAGGGTGAACAGATTGGAAGCGATGTCGTCCCTGGACAGTCTGTCCCTCAGGATATAGACGATGACCAGCAGGAACCCGGCGCCCAGGAACCCTCTGGATATCACGATCACGCTGGCAGGGAGGTCGACGAAGCGCGAGAACAGCCCCAGCGTACCGAATAGGGTCATGGCTATGACCGTCATCAGTTTGGCATTGCCGGGCGTGATCAGATCCCTCATAGACTGACGCATCTTGAGGATGGTTATATCTGATTCGATGCGACCAGGATCGACGGACCGCCCCTCCTTTCCCGAAGTGCACGGTCGGGAAGGAATGCGGATGACCAGGACCGCGATATCATGCAACGTCATCGGCCTGGGGATCGTTCAGGTGATGATCGGACTGTCCGGATCCATGAGTGGGAATAGCCAGCGATGGCGGACCGGACGTCGCATGACCCGCGACCCTACCCCTTTCCATACCCGCGATAGGGCCGCACCAATAGCTTTTAACCAGCCATGACCATCAGCGCCGCATGCATATAGTCCAACCAGGCATGGAGATAGACGTGCTCAAGGAGAACAGCAAGGTGGCCAACGAGAACTACCGCCGTCTCAAGGAGCACAAGATCAGATCAGTGGACTTCATGGGATCCATTGGGGCGGGGAAGACCGCACTCATCATCAAACTGGCCGAGAAGCTCAGGGAGAAGGGAGTGCGCGTATGCGCCATAGCGGGGGACGTCACCGGTGTGGACGACTACTCCAGATTCGAGAAGTCCGGCCTGAAGGCATTCAACTGCAACACAGGCCACGAATGCCATCTGGATGCCAACCTGGTCAGGAAGTCCCTGAACGAGATAGACCTGGATGATTACGATGTCGTCTTCATAGAGAACGTCGGGAACCTCGTCTGCCCAGCAGACTTCCCCCTCGGGACCGATTACAGGGTGGTGGTCATCTCCACCACAGAGGGCGACGACATGGTCAGGAAGCATCACGACATATTCCTGCACTCCGATATCGCCATCCTCAACAAGATGGACATAAGCGATGCCGTGGGCGTCGACCCGGAGGTCATAGCCGAGGACTATAGGAGACTGACCGGCGGTCTCAAGGAGATCTACAAATGCAGCGTCAAGAAGGAGCAGGGCCTGGACGAGATCATAGCCGCTCTGAAGCTTTGAGGTGTTAACATGAAGGTATTATCGGTAGGAGGCGGAGGAAGAGAGCATGCGGCGGTCGAGGCCCTGTACAGGTCGGGTGCCGAGATTTATTCGGTCATGAAGAACGCCAATCCCGGCATCATAGCAAGGTCCAAGGACTACATCCTCTGCAGCGAGAAGGATCTGGACAAGGTATGCGCCTTCGCTAAGGAGAAGGGGGTCGAACTGGCCTACATCGGGCCCGAGGCCCCTCTGGAGGTCGGGATCGTCGATGCCCTCGAAGGGATAGGGGTCAAGTGCGCCGCGCCCACCAAGGCGGCGGCCAGGATCGAGACCTCGAAGACCTTCATGAGGGAGCTCGTGGACAAGTACAAGATCAAGGGCAACCTGGGATTCGCACACTTCGACAACGCGAAGGATGCGGAGGCGTACCTCAGGACCGTCGATCACGAGATCGTGGTCAAGCCCGTAGGGCTCACCGGCGGCAAGGGGGTCAAAGTCCAAGGAGAGCATCTGAAGAGCTTCGAGGAGACCATGGAGTACATCAACGAGATCTTCGACGAGAACATCGGCGGGGCCGGCGTCATACTTGAAGAGAAGGCAGTTGGCGAGGAATTCACACAGATGGCCTTCGTCGACGGCAAGACCGTGGTCCCCATGCCCCTGGTCCAGGACCACAAGAGGGCCTACGAGGGAGATGTCGGTCCTAACACCGGCGGAATGGGATCCTATTCGGACTCCGACCACCTGCTCCCGTTCATAACCGAATCGGAGAGGAAGGAGGCCATCTCGATAATACAGGCGGTCATAGACGCCATGGCCAAGGAGGGATGCCCCTACCGCGGACCGATCTACGGGCAGTTCATGCTCACGGTCAAGGGGCCCAAGATCATAGAGTTCAACGCCAGGTTCGGGGACCCCGAGGCGATGAACGTCCTCACCGCCCTGGAATCGAGCTTCCAGGACATCTGCTGGCAGATGGCCACGGGGACCCTGAAGAACGATGTGAGATTCTTCGATAAGGCCACGGTCTGCAAGTACATCGTACCCAAAGGATACGGGGTGAAGTCCGAATCCGGACACGAGATCACCGTCGATGAGGAGGGTGTGAGGAAGAGCGGCGCCGTCGTCTACTACGCCAATGTGGACCAGAAGGACGGGAAACTGGTCACAGGGACATCGAGGTCCATCGGCGTGGTCGGGATCGGTTCATCCATCGAAGAAGCGGAGCAGAACTGCGAGAAGGCCCTGCAGTACATCAAATGCGATGCGATATTCATGCGCCACGACATAGGCACCCGCGCCCTCGTCCAGAAGAGGGTGGACCACATGAGGGAACTCCGCTCTGCATGAAGAGAGTGGCAGTCAAGATCGCTTACCTGGGCGAAGGGTTCAGCGGATCGCAGGTCCAGCCTACCGGCCGGACCGTCGCGTCCGAAGTGCTCGACAAGCTGATGCTTATCAGCAGGTGCTCTGCCGAGGAGATAGACCTCAAGTTCTCCAGCCGGACGGACAAGGGCGTCAACGCCCTGGGTAACGCGATCGCCTTCAATTCCATATTCGATGACGATATGGCCCTGCTCAAGGCGCTGAACGCCGTGAGCGAGGATGTGTTCTACAGATCCGTCTGCGAGGTCGGGCCTGACTTCAACATCCGCTACGCATCGAAACGTGTCTACCGCTATGTGCTGCCCTCCCAGGGGCTGGACATGGGACTTGCGAGACAGTGTGCGGACCTATTCCTGGGGGAGCATGACTTCGCCAGGTTCTGCAGGCCCGACAACAAGCCCACTGTTGCCGATGTCAGAAGGATAGATATGGAGGAGGTGGACGGCCTCCTGATCATGGAGTTCGAAGCGCGTTTCTTCCTCTGGAACATGATCCGCCGGATGGTAGCGGCGATATAGTCCGTGGCCAAGGGACGCCATTCGTTGGATGACGTCCGCAAGGCCCTGGACGAGCTCCAAGAGGTCAACTTCGGAGTCTCCAGGCCGGATGCTCTGACACTGGTGGATGTGGCCTACGATTGGCTGGAATTCAGGGATGCAGACCCGGCCCAGTTCTCTGATAGGAGGCGGGAGGAATCCTTCCGCGAAGGCCTCCGTAAGAACTTCTTCGATTCCCTGCGATCCAGGCCGCTACCATTGGCTTTATCCTCCAATTTGGATGGGTCTTGGGCTCAAAATACCACAACTCTGACCAACCGTTGCAACACTCTTTAATCCTGTTACCAATGACAACCGATATGAGTGTTGCCGAGCCTGTCAAGAACGTGCTCTACGGGGCGATCCTGGGGATGACCATCATTTTGCCAGGCTTCAGCGCAGCAACTATGGCCGTCGTATTGGGCATCTATGACAGGATCATACGCGACATATCAAGGCCTTCCCAGTACCTGAAAGAGGATCTCTGGTTCATACTCACGATAATAGTCGTGAGCCTCATCGGCGTCTACATAACGGCAAAATGCCTCACACTCGTCATAGAATCATACGAGGTACCCCTGATGTTCTTCTTCGCCACCGCCGTGGCGATACAGCTGCCCAACATTTGGAGGCGGGCCGATGACGGCGAAAAGGTAACGAAATTCAACATCCTAGCATTTATAGTCGGATTCGCCCTGATGATCCTTCTCCTCTATATCAGCACGATATCCTTCCATCAGGTGTCGTCGCCTGGTCCTATAGTCCTGTTGCTGGCCGGCGTGGTTTACGGGATATGCATATTGACGCCTGGATTAAGCGGTTCGACCATTATGATAGCACTAGGATTGTTCGCCGCCATCGTATCGGGCGTGACTGCGTTGGATGCCTCCGTGATCATCCCGTTGATGATCGGACTTGCCGCCGGGATAGTACTCTTCTCGAAACTCATAGACCACTTCCTGACTTGTAACAGGAAATCCTCTTTCTTTGCAATAATAGGGTTGACGACCGGTTCCATCGTGATGGTTATCGTGCAAGCCCTCATGATGATAGATGGGTCCGACACCGCCATCCAAAGCATTGTAGCAATAGCAGCGGGAGCCTTGTTCGGATTGATCGCATACAAGATCACACGGAGAAGCACCCAATGCCAGAACCAGGCATGAACTGAACCCGACTATAACGACGTAAGCAGCGACTTTTTCTAAGCCTGTCTCCTTCTCGCTCACGCCCAGCTAGCACTGGATAACGATTACCATACGGTACAGCGATGAGCGATCCTGAATAGTTCGATCCCTCCTTGCGCAGTAGGCTCTTTCAAGCTCCTTCGACCGTTCTGAAATCCCGATCCATCTGAATTGCCTTACCTATCATGGTCTGGGCTTGCTATCTTGAGGGATCGAGTATGCAAACGGATTCGACAATACATCAGGCAAATGATGCGCAGCATGGTTGTTCCAACCCGCGGCCAAAATGAGCAACGATATGATGGATTCTGATTCCGGAAGTAGCTACGGGACCTCAGTGCAAGGTCAGACCCCGCATGGCCCAGTTACGGAATAGGGAACTCAGAAAAGCTAGAGAAAAGGGGGAGGTTTTACCCTCCCTTGATTTTAAGGTTTCAGCGCCTGGACTTGGGCTTTCCGAAGTTCTTGACAGGCTTGCGGTAGACCCACACAAAGACCACGATCAGGATTATCAGCGTGATGAACGCGATAGTGATGATCAGCGAGTAGTCGTTATCGTTGGCGTAGAAGGTGTGAACCTCCCCAAGGCCCTTGATCAGATCGGAACTGTCCACCGCCTGCACGTAGAACTCGTGGACCGAGTTCGGTTCAGGGTTGGCGACCCACTCGTAGGTCACGGATCCGGTACCGTTGGCCGAGAGCGTGACCGTGGTGTAGCTGTCATCCTGCTTCACGTTGTCGATGTAGAAGTATACACCGAACTCCTCGAGGCTGAGGGTGACATCCTTGGCCTCAAGGTTGACCGTGAGCTTGATGGGGTTGACCACGACGAAGTTGTAGCTCTTCTCGCTGTCCTTGACCGGCTCGGCTCCAGACTCGCTCGACTTCAGGAAGTAGGTCACCACCAGGCTGTAGTTGCCCGGAGTGCTGGGTGCGGTGACGGTTACCTTCTTGTAGACGCCGTTGTCCAGTGATCCCGATGCAGGGGTCACTGCATTGGTCATCGTGGTGCCGGCCTTGTCGACGACCTTGGCCTCGTATGTGATGGTCTTGCCTTCATCGCCTTCGGAGAGTGTGTATTTGATTTCGAATTCTTCGCTGGCGGAGGTCTTGATTATATCTTTTCCAGAGTGGTAGATATCTCCTGCCGCGTCGGCTCCTGCCGGCATGAGGCAGATGGCTGCCACTGCCAGCAGGGCGACTATTCCCAATGCTACATTCTTCATCTGCGTGTGAACACCCCCCTCTTGGATCCCATCCAGACAATGAGGATGAGCAGAAGGATAGACACTCCGAATATGAACCAGACTCCGAGAGGCACACCCGACTTCTGGTCCACCGCCTTGTCTCCGGAAACGGTCATCGAGGTGACCTCGATATCCATCTCGGAGGGCGAGAGCTGCAAGCCTGAGACGATGGTCTTGCCATTGCCGTCGGTCGCTGTAATGGTCGCCTTGGAAGGCGTTGTAAGGGTACCGTCAACATCCATGACCTTGACGTACACGACAGTCGAGGACTGGGCGGTGACGATGAAGGTCGAGTTGTTCTGCTTGATTATGGATCCATCCTCGTTCATGAGAACGACGGTGTATCCGTCAGACACGGTAGCGTTGATCTTTACCTGGTTGGTCGAGCCGTTGTTGTAGAAGGTCAATGCATACTGGTACTCGGAACCGGAGATCCTGTCCTTGTTGTAGGAGTCTGCAGAGACCTTGACGGTGACCTCTCCCTTTCCAGGAGTGTTGGTTCCGTCCTCGATGTACAGTGTCTTGGAGGTCGTTCCGTTGAAGTCGGAGACGATGACCGTCATTCCTTCGGAACCGATTCCGGTTCCGCCGGCCTCATAAGTTCCGGTGACGGTGACAGGTGCGGAGGACTGGGAATCGACGATGATCTGTACTGACTTGTCGAGCACCCATGCCGAACCCGCGACCACGGAGTAGGTCTTGGGGAGGTCGGTGTTGTTGTAGATGGTCAACTTAACCACTCCCTTACCGTTGTTGAAGGTAGCAGATTCGATCTTGGCATCGAGGGTGTTGGTGTACTCGACGACAGAGTCGTCGGACAGGACAGCGATGTTGACGACGCTTCCGTCCTTGAGATCGGTGGCGTTGACGCTTCCGCTGAATCCGTAGGTGTTCGAGTTGACTGTCTTGGTGACGTTGGCCACGAAGGAAGCTGAAGTGACGTTGGAGGGGATCTTGACAGAGAATCCTCCTCCCTCGATCTCAGCCGTTACCTTGGTGTTGCCGTAGTACAGGGACAGGGTTCCGTCTCCTACGACCCCGACATATCCGGTAACAGTCATCAGCCTGGCAGTGGCAGTGACATCCACTTCGACGGTGGTGGAGATGTGGGTGGTCTGGTAGACGTATCCGAAGGCCACGGCCCCGGTGCTTCCGTTTCCGCTCTCGATGAAGTATTCGCAATCATACTCGAAGTAGTAGACGCCCTCCTCATCGGCCTCGTAGTACGAACTGTCTCCTTTGATAGTCACCTCGTCGAGCTGACCCTTGGTGATCTTGACAGTGTAGACATCGGTCGGCACGAGGTTGGAGAAGCTGTTGCATCCAGGATACAAGTAGATGGTTCCGCTGAAGTACTTGCCGGTGGACCCTTCGATCTTGGCCGCGAACTGGCCGGGGGCGATCTCCTTGGTCTCTCCGGGCGCGAACTCGATCTTGTCGCCTCCTCCGTAGGGGGACAGGGTCATCGCGTAATCAGACGTGACGCTGACCTTGACAAGGCTGCTGGCCGGGATGGTGACCGTCTTCGACGCATCCGTGGATCCGTCGGTGAAGGTCGCGGTCAGCGAATCATATTTGAACACACCGTTGTCGATCGAACCGCCGTTGATGGTCGCTGTGATGGACGTAGCGGACTGGGGGATGACGTAAGTTGCCTTACCGGTGCTGTTGCTCATCTGGGGCAGGGTCCAAGTGGAACCGTTGTATGTGAATTCGAGCTTCTCTGCAGTGAAGGGCAGACTGACGTTGCCCTTGTTGGTGCCGCTCGCATAGTTGTATGTGACCGTCATGGTCTTACCGTCGCCGAGGGTAAGGGATCCGAGATCCTTGTCTCCCGAGATATCGACCGTGCTGAGGTAGACCTTGTCATTGGAGTTGTATGCGTGGAGGGTGAACTTTCCGGCAGGCAGGTAGACGGTGAACTTTCCATCGCTTCCGGCAGCTGCACTGATCGTGATGTTGTCGGATGTGATGAAGCTCACGGTACCGCTTCCGGAGATGCTTCCGGTGACCTTACAGGCGGCAGCAGACTTGATGTCTGCCATTCCTTCGGTGGTGAACTTTCCGTAGTATACGGTCTTTCCGTCGGTTCCGTATATGGAGTACTGCCACTGGGTCGCTCCGATGGAGGTGGGGACCTCTACGGAGAGGGGCATCGAATCGACAGCGCTGAAGGCACCGCCGTAGATGGACAGCATGATATCGCCGACGGCTGTGGATTTGACGTACTCGACATCGTAGGCCGTGATGCTAACGGTCCTGTTGCTTGTCACGTTGAGGGTCGTCGTATTGAGCGACTTGTAACCTTCCGCAACATCGACCGTGTAGGTTCCGCTGGGGACATAGACGACCGCGGATCCGCCGTCGATCGTTTCCGTGTACTGTTCCAACGTGGTGGTGTTGGTGGCCACGAAGGTACCGCCGGGGACGTCATTGCCGAAGAAATCGACGATGGAGGCGGTAATGGTGTATGCCTTGGGAGAGACTGCAAGACCGACGTTGTCGCCTGCATACAGGGAGACGGTTCCGGACGCGACCGCGGTTCCCGAAGAGTCGCGGAGCTCGTAATTGTAGGATCCGGGTGTAACCAAGACGCCGTTTCCTTGGGAATCATAGGCGGTGCTGCTCTTGATGCGTCCTTCCTGCACCTCGATGAAGTACTTGTAACCATCCTTCTCCAGGACGTACAGGTAGGGGGTCGTCAGATCTATGGTGGTTCCCAGGACGACCAGTCCTTCGAAGGTGGCGGAATGGATGGTGACCTTGTCTCCGGAGGTCGACGACTCGAGCTTGACCGAGCCGTTCTTGTAGACGACCATATAGTCGGTTCCGGGCGGGCACATAGCGGAGAACTCTCCCTTGGCGTTGGTCTTGGTCTCGGAGTAGACGACGTTCGCCTCGTATCTGCTGTCGAAGGTCAGGACCTGGACGGTGATTCCCTCGAGAGGCTGATCGTTCTCGTTGACGATGACACCGGAATGGGTTCCGGCATCGACTCCCTCGTACTCGAGCATGATGAGCGATGAGAGGTAGTTGATGAGACCTCCGTTCTTCTGCTGTGCCTTGATGGCATCATCGTAGGTCATGTACTCCCATCCGTCGGCACCGGAAGTGGCCTTGGACGAGGGGTTGTACTTGACGTACCAGCTGGAGATGCTGTATCCCGCGAGTCCGTATCCGGGCATGGCCTTGACCTTTCCGTTGCTGGCGGAAAGCTCGTAGAGGTATGCGAAGGAGGATCCGAACCCTGCCTCGGAGGGAGAGGGGCCGATCAGCGCCTTCCACAGGAAGGTCTGGTACAGGGCGTCCTTTCCGTATGCGGGATAGTAGTTGCTGTAGATCGTGAGGTATGAGAAGTAATCGGTGGCCGCGCCATAGGTGTCAGTGGTGTGTCCGGCGAAGTACGCGAGGGTGGATGTGATGGATCCGTCTCCATAGAGGAGGGGGACCATCGAACCGTCGACGATGTAGTATCCGATGCTCTGACCGGAGAGGCTGGTGACGGACTGGTAGACGTTCATGATGGCGCCGGTGCTCATGGCGGAGGTCATGAGCTCGACCCCTGCGAGGTACATAGCGTTCTCGTTGGTGAGGTCGGTCCTTATGCTTCCGTAGAGCCCAGGGTCCCCGAGTACGAGGGTCTTAGCGGTCGAGGGGTCCTTGATGAAGGAGTTGAGGCTACCGTAGATGCCCGCGTATCCTTCGAAGCACTTGCTGAAGTCGACGTTGGGGTTGGCGGACATGATACGTATGATCTGGGCCGCAGTGGCTCCCGCGCTACCTTCTGCCAGATATATCTGGGCCGCGGCGGATGCCCCGGTACCGAATCTGTCATTCACGGTGTTGTAACCGAGTGCCTCGAGATCGGAAGCGTAATCGATCCAGGAAACGACGGCCTGGGACTTGTCCCCGGTCTCGGAAAGGTCTCTGTAGATGTTGGTGATCGGATACTTGTCTCCTTCCTCGATGGTGTAGACCGTGTTTCCGTATGCGAAGTAGTTGAATGTGTTGTTGGAGGAGATTCCGGCGTCCACGGCGTAGACCAGTCCGGGAACGATGATGAGGAACACTCCGACAAGGACAGATATGAAGGGCAGGGGCTTGATCATCTTCCTGAAGAACCCGGAGAACCCGGCGGCCTTCATGGAAGCGGCCCAAGTCTTGAGGTCGGCCCTCTCGAGGACAGCGAGGATCACGATCGAAGAGGACACTGCGAACACGGATCCGAGGACCGCGGCAGCGCCGTACGAGGACCAGGCGAATATCCAGAGGACGATGAGCCACATGCAGGTGAAGAGCTGGAAGTGTGTGCGCTCCTTCCTTGCGTAGCGGTAGAGCTCGAAGATGCCCAGAGCGATGGGCATCCACATGAGGACCCATCCATAGTAGGAGGACATCTTGGAGATCGAGACTCCGACAGATGCCAGCTGGTCCATGATGGGGTTGATGAAGGCAGAGTTACCGAATATGAGTGCTGTGAAGTAGTCAGGTGCCACGAAGTAGAGCACGGCCGCGATGACCGCGAATGCGATGATCAGGGCGGGAACGACGAATATCCAGGGCTTGACCTGGAGGGCCTTGAATATGAATCCGAAGGCCACAGCGATGACAGTGATGAGAACAGGTCCGGAGAAAACCGCATCCCAGAGATTTGCAGGGATATAGTAGATGGCTGCGATAGCCACTCCGATCAGCATGACCAGTGAGTAGGAGTAGAGCGTCACACTGAAGTCCTTGGAGTTGAAACGGTCGACGAGCATCTGGATGACCATGATGACGATCAACAGGACCAGAAGGACACGGAATCCGTTCCAGGACAGTGCGATTGCAGCTAGCAGAAGTCCTGCAATTATTACCTCCTTCTTCGAGAAGACATCCTCGTTGACGCGCTTGGCCATCTTGACGAGGGCCCAACCGAAGAAGGCGATGAGGAATGCAGTGAAGGCGTACTCGGTTCCGTTCGAGAGAACAGTGGAACAGATGGGTAACGCCATGAGTGCGTAGATAAGGGCTGCGAGGACACCGACCTTGGTATCCTTGAGTTCCTTTCCGATGAGATAGACGGGGAACACAGTAAGGGCTCCGAAGATAGGGGCCAGTATAGCCAGTGCGGTGGATGCAGAAGCCACCGATCCGACACCTGCCGCGATGAAATCGTATAACGGCGGGTTGACATTGAGTCCTCCGACAGGGTAATTCATAGCAATATCGTTACCAAAAACGAAACTGCCGCTGAGTATGCTTTCGACTACGTGCAGGTGATATTGTGCCTCCGAACCGCCCGACAACGCGAAATTATTGTCAGCAGAAACACCGTATGCGAACACTACCCTCAATACGAAAGCCAGTATCGCGACGATGCAAACGGCCAGAGCACCGTGGTTCTGCAACCACCCTTTGCCGCTTCCGCGGCCTACCCCTTCATCAGGGGCGGTTGACTCTTTTCCGAATTTGCGCATTCTATAAGTCTCCGTCTTATGAATGGCGTTGATACTCGGTTACCTATTAAAACGTTTATGAGATATTTTTATTATAATTATATGAGCGGACACATCGTCAGAGTACCGATTTTATGTCGTCCGCAAAGGCCATAGCGGCCCCTTTGGGATCATCGGATCCGTATATCGCACGGCCGACGATGGCGTAGGTCGCACCGGCCCTTATGGCATCGGATGCCTTTCCGCCCTGTGCGCCGACGCCCGGGGAGAGTATCTTGAGGTCCCCGATCACCTTGCGTATGTCGGCGATCCTCTCAGGACGCGTGGCCGGGGCGATGAATCCCTTGACGCCGCATTCCACCCCGAGACGGGCCATCTCCTCCGCATGCTTGGCCGTGAAGAGCTTGCCGCCGGGGTGGCTCATCTCGGTCACCGCGAAGATCTCTGCATCACCGGCCGCCTCGACGGCGGCCCTCAGCGAATCGTCGCCGGTGAAGGCATGGACGATAACGGCGGATGCACCCCTCGAAACGGCATTCTCGACGATCAGCCTGGCGGTGTTGGGGATATCCGCCACCTTGAAATCGCAGATGACCTCCGAATAATCGGACAGCCTCGTGATCATCTGAGGCCCTTCAGAGAGGACCAGCGGCCAGTTGATCTTGATCGCATCCACAATATCGCTGACCGATTCGGCCACGGCCAAGGCCTTCTTGCCATCGGTCTCATCCAGTGCGAGCACGAGTCTGCTGTCCGCTTTCATGGACACTCTATCCCTGATAGGGATTATAAACTCTAGGGCCGGTACACGGCTATGCTCAAGAAGATGGAGTGCGGATCAGCCTGCAATGGGCACATCGCCGAGGGATGCGAACACTGCTGCAACGGATCCAAGATGGTCCTGCTGGTCACCGGAGAATGCGGATGGGGATGCTTCTACTGCCCCGTCTCATTGGAGAAGAAGGGCCTCGACGTCATGTTCGCGAACGAGGCTAGAGTCTCCACCGATGAGGAGATCATATCCGAGGCGAACTCCATGGATGCCACCGGCACCGGCATTACCGGAGGAGACCCGCTCCTCGTCATCGATCGCACCGTCCATCTGATAAAGCTGCTCAAATCCGAATTCGGTAAGGAGCATCACATCCACCTATACACTGCCACGATGGATGCCGAGAAGGTGAAGATGCTGGAGGAGGCCGGTCTCGACGAGATCCGCTTCCACCCCCAGATGGATATGTGGACCCACATGGATACATCCAACCTGAAGGGGATCGTGGAATCGACCAATATGGTCGTGGGCATTGAGGTCCCGGCCATACCCGGCAAAGACAAGGAGCTGAACGAGCTGGTCCGCTATGCAAACTCAGTTGGGGTCAAGTTCATCAACCTCAACGAGCTGGAATTCTCCGAGAGCAACTGGAACATGATGTCCGAGCACGATTTCCAGGTGAAGGACGACGTCTCGTCCGCCGTCCTCGGGTCCGAGGAGACGGCGATGTCCGTCATGAAGGCCAACCGCAAGATCAACATCCACTACTGCTCGTCGGCCTTCAAGGACGGGGTCCAGCTGAGGAGGAGGCTCACCCGCCGGGCCCAACACATCTGCACGGACTATCAGGCGGTCACCGATGACGGCACTCTCGTAAGGGGATTCGTCTACGGAGATGATCTCGATGCGATAGTATCAGAACTCAAAAAACTAGATGTCCCAGATGAGCTGTTTTCAGTGCTCGACAACAAGGTCGAGGTCGCCCCTTGGGTGCTCGATGACATAGCGGAGGAGCTCAGTTTCAAGTGCTATATCTCCGAACAATTCCCCACCGCGGATGGGCTCGAGGTCGAGAGGACGCCGCTCAATCGAATGGAGAATTAAGGGGTTTTAAGGAAAGGGTTTTACTGATTCCCAACCGCCGATCGGCAGATCGAAGAGGGGGACCGTCAGTCCACGCTGATGCTCTGGATCTCGTGATGCCTGTTCACGATGTCCCTCGCGATGCGCAGATTCTTTCCGGCCTTGCCGATCGCGCGGCCCTTGAGCTTGGGATCCACTGTGATCGTGGCGTGAGTTATGTTTCCGCGCTGTTCGATAACGACCTTCTGAGGACCGTAGATGTGGAAGACGTTCTTCACGAACTGTTCGGGGTCGTCGGAGTACTCCACGACCTGGATGTTCTTTCCAGTCTTATCCTTCAGTTTGATTACATGCTCTCCTTTCTTTCCGACAGCGATGTTTCCCTGTCCTTTCTCAACCACGAACACGAGCTTGTCCTCAGTGTCCATACAGTCGATGGCGTTGGCCTTGGTTATCTGCTCGAAGAGCGCGATGTACCTGAGCGTTTCCTCGGTAAGTACGATATCTGCGGACATGTTACTCACAGCGTTAAGATGTTAGAGCTACCTTTGTCGATTATGGCAAGGGCAGAGACCGAGAATGGTTTTCCGCACAGAGCGCCGAGCTCCATGTTGTTTCCATCGAAGATGCGGACCTTCACATCCGCATCCTTCAGCTCCTTGCAGGGACAGTTCCTCGCAAGGATGATCATCTGCGCCTCTCCGGCTTTCACTGCTTTCTTAGTCTGATCCAGTCCGAACTGCACCTTTCCTGTGGTGATGGCGGACTTCAAAGCTCTGCTTATGTCTACTTCGCTCATTCTTTATCCCCCTTTTTCTTGGGTGTGTAAATAAGGTTTACTGCACCGGTACCCAGTGTGACCGGCTGACCGACTATGATGTTCTCGGTGACTCCCTCAAGGTGGTCCACCTCTCCCACCATAGCTGCGTGCAGAAGGTGCGCGGCGGTGATCTCGAAAGCTGCCCTGGCCAATACCGAGGACTTCTTTCCGGACACTCCGTGCCTTCCGATTGCCTTCACATAACCATCGTTGGTCATGAGATCGGCGACAAGCATGATGTGACGTATGTCGACATCCAGACCTGCCTCTCCCAGGGTCCCCATCGCCTCGTGGATGATGGAGTTCCTGGCCGCCTCGATACCGAGGACGTCCGCAACCTCAAGGATGCTGTTCGTCATGACGTTGGATGCATCCACGCCCTCGACGTTGAGGACCTCCTTGAGATTGCTCCCTTCGGTGACGATCTTCCAATAGCCCTCCGTCTTCGAGAGGACGGCCCTGGTGATCCCGTCGATACCCTTTATCTTAGCGGTCTTGACGGAATCGTACATCACCTGCAGCTTCTTGTATGATGGCTCGTCGGACTGGATCACGATGTCGTAACCATCTAGTTTGACCATTCCGCGCACGGCCTTCACTTTGTTCAGTCTGTCCGCAAGCTCCTCGATGTCGAGGTGCCTCTCCTCCATCTTACGGAGATCCGGCTTGACGATGAGCGTCATGTTCGTGATATCCGTGTCGATGGTGGCGACGTCCAGGATGTTGGTCATCTCGATGTTGGAGGCGACCAGGCGGGCAACGCTCTCATCCTGGGCTGCGATCCCTTCGAGGGGGATGTCCATCGAAGGGGTGCTGGGAATACGCCTTGCATCGACGATCTCGATCAGACGGGGCAGTCCCTGCGTAACGTTGATGTTGGCGACTCCGGCGTAGTGGAAGGTACGCATGTTCATCTGGGTACCGGGCTCTCCGATGGAGTGGGCCGCCATGACCCCTGCGGACTCGTTCTGGTCCATCAGGTGCCTGGAGTACATGTCGTAGGCCCTTGTGACGAGCTCCGCGCACTTCTCGTCGGAGATGTCGTGGCCCTCGATGCGGGCGGCGATGTCGACGATGACCTTCATGGGCAGGTTGACCTGCGCCTTCTCCATGAGAGCCTTCAGCCTGAGCTCGGTCTCGTTGTACTGATAGAAGTCGGTGACCTCTTCCATGGGGGGCGCGGGTGCCGCCTCCTCCACCTTCTTCTTGGCCTTGGGGGTGGAGGACGAGCTCCTGGATGCGGGGCCCAACTTGGAGATGACCGCCTTGGCCTCCTCCTCGGTCAGACCCACGGCGGCGACCTCGGCCTCTCCGGCCTGCCTTATAGAATCCAGTGTGGAGAACGTCTGGACGAGCAGGGTCGCGGTCTCCTCGCTGACACCTCTCTTGATCAGTGCGTTGATAGTATCCTTCTTCGCCATCTTCACTCACCTCCTCCGTCGTAGTCGATGTCGAGGTCGTCCATGTCCTCACCGTCTCCCTCTTCCTCGGTGTATTCCATCTCATCCTTCTCGAGGGATCCGTAGTCGCCTCCGACATCCTTCTCGGCCTCGTGGGTGAAGTTCTCGGCCTCTTCGCCGAACACCTCGAAGAACAGGTCGTCGAGGTCGATGGCCTTTCCTCTTACGGTCTTGGCGGGGTCGACCCCGTCCTCTCCGTACTTGAACTGTATGACGGTGCCGACGGTGTTCCTGACGGTTCCGTCGGAGGTCAGCTTTAGGTCCTCCAGAGCGGAGACGAGCCTCCTCTGCATGTATCCGGACCTCGAGGTACGGACGGCGGTATCCACCAGACCCTCCCTTCCTCCCATTGCGTGGAAGAAGAACTCGGTCGGTGTGAGACCGGACTTGTATGAGTTGGAGCAGAATCCCTTGGCGTACGCGCCCAGGTCTCCCTTCTCGAAGTGGGAGAGCGTCCTGTCCCAGTATCCTCTGGACAGCCTCTCTCCACGGACGGCCTGCTGACCGACGCACCCTGCCATCTGGGACAGGTTGAGCATCGAACCGCGGGCTCCGGCCTTCGCCATGATGACGGCGGGGTTGTCCATTCCGAGATACTTCCCTGCGATCGTTCCCGCGTCGTCACGGGCCTGCGCCAGGACCTGCATGACGCTGACCTCCAGGGTCTCCCTCAGGGAGCGCCCGGGCATCTGCTGGAGCGTACCGGAGCGGTACGACTCGACCAGCTCGGTCACCTTGTCGATGCATTCCTGTGTGTTGTTGCTGATCTGGAGCGAGGCCTCCTTGGGGATATCCTCGTCGCTGATACCCGTGCTGAACCCGTGGTTCATGAGGGCGCCCAGCGCGAGCCTGGTGACCTGGTTGATGAAGAGCGCGGCCCTCTCGGACCCGTAGTCACGGGCGATACGGTCGACGATCTTACCCTTGCTGTTACCGATGGCCTTGACGTCGATGGTACCGCAGACGAGCTCTCCGTTGCGGATGATGACGTATCCGTCGTTGGGGCAGTGGCCCTTCTTGCACTCCGTCTGGTTGGTGCACTGGCAGATGTTCGCCCTGAAGCTCGTGTTGAAGTCCTTGGGGAGGATGGTGGAGAACAGCTGCCTGCCCGTCCAGTATCTCTCTCCGGTGGTCTCGTCGATGAATGGCTCGGGCATGGGGACCTCCGCCAGCTTGAACATGATGTTGGCCGCTTCCTCCGCATCGAAGCGGGGGTTGTTGTGGGTCAGGAAATACGCTCCCGTGATGTGGTCGTGGATGGCACCGATGATGGGACCTCCGTACCTGGGAGAGAGGATGTTCTCCTGCACCTGCATGATGATGCGGGCCTCGGCGCGGGCCTCGTCGGACTGGAGGACGTGAAGGTTCATCTCGTCCCCGTCGAAGTCGGCGTTGTAGGGAGGACAGACGCACAGGTTGAACCTGAAGGTCTTGCCCTCCATGACCTTGACGCGGTGCGCCATCATGGACATCCTGTGCAGCGAAGGCTGCCTGTTGAACAGGACGACATCCCCGTCCACGAGCTGCCTCTCGACGGTGTATCCGATGTCCAGGTTCTCGGCGACCTCCTCTGCGTTCCTCTCGGTGACCCTGATCTTCCTTCCGTCGGAACGGATGACGTAGTTCGCTCCGGGGACGTAGGGGAAGCTCAGCTTGTCGGCCATGGGACCGCGCCTGACGATCTCCCTGACCTTCTCGATGTTGTACTGGTTGACGCGGAGGGGAACGGTGAGCTCCCTCGCGGCGAAAGTGGGCACTCCGACGTCGTTGATGGACAGCAGCGGGTCGGGGGAGATGACGGTACGCGCGGAGAAGTTCACACGCTTACCGGACAGGTTGGATCTGAAACGTCCCTCCTTACCCTTGAGCCTCTGCTCGAGGGTCTTGAGGGGACGACCGGACCTGTGCCTGGCCGGGGGTATCCCCGAGGTCTGGTTGTCGAAGTACGTGGTGACATGGTACTGGAGCAGCTCCCAGAGGTCCTCGACGATGAGCTGAGGAGCTCCCTGGTCACGGTTCTCTCTGAGCCTCTGGTTGATCCTGAGGACATCGACCAGCTTGTGGGTCAGGTCATCCTCGGACTTGTCGCCGGCCTCAAGGGTGATCGAGGGCCTGACGGACACGGGGGGCACTGCGAGGACGGTGAGGACCATCCACTCGGGCCTGCAGGTCTCGGGGTCGATTCCCAGGGCCCTGAGGTCCTCGTCCGGGATCCTCTCGAGCCTCTCGCGGACCTCCTTGGGCGTGAGCTTGTGGTTGTCCTCGACCTCCCTGAAGGTCGTGGGCTTGTCCAGTTTGATCTTTATCTGCGACTCGTTGCAGTAGGGGCAGACGGCCTTTCCGGATGCGTCCTTGGCGGTGTCCTTGGTGAAGAGCTTCTTCTCGATGGTGCCTCCTCCGAGCTCCTCCATCTTCTCCATGCTCTCCATGCGGTCCTTAATCTGCTCCGGGGACAGCATGAGCCTGCCGCACTTGCAACATGTGGACTCCAGGAGCATCTTGATGTCCTTGATGAATCCCACGTGGATGACGGGCAGCGCCAGCTCGATGTGGCCGAAGTGGCCGGGACACTCGTCGACCTTGCAGCCGCAGGTCTTACAGCGTATGCCGGGCTCGATGACTCCCATGTGGGGGTCCATGAGTCCTCCGGGGTACGGGTATCCCTCGTCGTTGTATGTATCGGGGGTGATGACCTTGATGGCGGACATCTTCCTGATCTCCTCGGGGGAGAGGCAGGAGAACTTGATCGAACCGATCCTCTTCGTGATTCCGTATGTCATTTCAAATCCTCCAGCTGAAGCCTCATGGCCACACCAAGGGACAGGAGCTCATCCATAAGCAGTTTGAAGGCGTATGATGTCTGCACCTGGTAGATGTTCGTGTTGTTCTTACAGACCGGGCAGTAGAGCGAGCCGTGCCTGTCCATGATGGCAATGTGGCCGCATGCGGGGTTGCCGCAGATCCACTGCTGGGTTCCGTCGGACTCGTCGAGGAGACGATCCTTGATGACCATGGACACTCCGTGACCGATCAGACAATCACGCTCCATCTCTCCGAACCTGAGACCTCCCTGCCTGGAACGTCCCTCGGTGGGCTGCCTGGTGAGGATCTGGACGGGTCCCCTGGACCTGACGTGCATCTTTCCGCTGACCATGTGGTGCAGCTTCTCGTAGAAGATGACCCCGGTGTAGACGTCGGCCTTGATCATCTTACCGGTCCTTCCGTCGTACATGATCTCCTTGCCGGTGTTCTTGAATCCGTTCCTGACGAGACCGTCACGGATGGACTCCTCGTTCTCTCCGGAGAAGGCGGTTCCATCGATGAAGCGTCCCTCCATCGAGCCGACCTTACCTGCGATCATCTCGAGGACGTGCCCGATGGTCATACGGGACGGGATACCGTGGGGGTTGACGACGAGGTCGGGTGTGACTCCGTCGGCGGTGAAGGGCATGTCGCACTGATCGACAAGCCTTCCCACGACTCCCTTCTGTCCGAACCTGGAACAGAACTTGTCTCCCAGCTCGGGGATCCTCTGGTCCCTGACCTTGACGCGGACGAGCTTGCGTCCGTCGAGGTCCTCGGTGATCATGACCGAATCCACATATCCGTTCTCTCCGTGCCTGACGGTAACGGATGTCTCCCTCCTCTTCTGGGGGGTGAGGAAGTCCGTGTCCTCCTCGTTGAACCTGGGAGGCGATGTCTTTCCGACGAGGACGTCGGAGCTGCCGACCTGGGATCCGGGCAGGATGAGACCGTCCTCGCCGAGCATGGAGTACTTGTCCTCCTCGCGGGCTCCGGTGACATCGGGCTGGGGGATCTCGAAGGCATCCTCCGTTCCTCCGGGGTAGCGGTGCTCCTCTGCGGAGTAGGACCTGAGGAAGGTGGACCTTCCGAGACCTCTCTGCACGGAGCTCTTGTTCATGACCAGGGCATCCTCAATGTTGTATCCGTGGAAGGAGAGGACGGCGATGCAGAAGTTCTGTCCTGCGGGCCTGTGCTCGTAGTGCATGAAGTTCATGGTCTGGGTCTGGACCATGGGGATCTGGGGGTAGTGCATCAGGTGGCCCCTCGTGTCGGGCCTGATCCTGTAGTTGGAACATGATATTCCCAAGGCCTGCTTACCCATCGCGGCACCCATCGTGATACGGGGTGCGGAGTTGTGCTCCGGATAGGGAACGATACCGCAGCCGACTCCGATGATGATCATGGGGTCGACCTCCATGTGGGTGTACTTGGGCTCGAGCTTGGAGGGCACGGTGAACTCCTCCTCGCACCACCTGCACTTGAGGACTGCGTCGCCCTCCTTGCCGGGGTTCATCCAGTCGGCATCCATGGGCGAGAGCGCATGGCCGCAGCAGGGACACCTGGACGGCACGTCATACGGGTCAACGAGGACCAGCGCGTCCTCTTCCTCCTCGGCGTCGATCCATTCGATGATCCCCTCGCGGAAGAGGTCGTTCCACTTGATCTTGTCCTCGCGGATGCCCTCGATGTGCTTCCTTGTAAGTGCCAGCCTGCCGTTCTTCAGGATGAGCAGGGGCCTTCTGAGACGTCCCTCGTCACAGTTGATGATGACCTCGTCCGTGTCCTGATCGAAACGGACGTTGATCTCTCCGGAGATGAGTCCGCATCTCCTGCGCTCCCTGATCTCGTTGACGAGCTTCTTGGCGTCGTCGTGGGTACCGACGAGGTCACCGTTGACATAGATACGGGTCGCGTCGGAGTTCTTGAGCGTCTTGATTCCGAGCTCTCTGAGCATCCACCTGATATCCATCTCGGGGATCCCCTCCGAGACCTCGATGATGAGGGCGGCGTTCTTCACGAGACCGCAGTTCTGTCCTTCAGGGGTCTCCGACGGGCACAGCCTTCCCCACTGGGTGGGGTGAAGGTCACGTGCCTCGAAGTGGGGCTGGCTCCTGGTGAGCGACGATGTGACCCTCCTGAGGTGCGACATGGCCGAGAGGTTGGATGTCCTGTCGAGAAGCTGAGACACTCCGGCGCGTCCTCCCACCCAGTTTCCGGTGGCGAGGGCGTGGATGAGCTTGTGGGTGAGGAGCTCGGTCCTGATGGAGGAGCGGATGGTGTTGATGTCGAACTTGTCGTTCTTCTTCCTTCCCCAGCTCCTCTCCAGCTGGTACTTGAGGTCCTTCATGAGACTGCTGAAGCTGGTCCTGAAGAGATCCTCCATGAGGTCTCCGGAGAGCTTGAGCCTCTTGTTAGCGTAGTGATCCTTGTCGTCCGGGTTCCTCTTGTTGAGCGAAAGCTCGAGAACGGAACGGGCGACGCGTCCGAGGAAGACGGCCTTCTTCTTCCTGTCGTCGATCGTATCCCCGAGGTGGGGGAGCAGGGAACGGTCGAGGATGGACTCCACCTTCTTGGTCCTGTACTCCTTCGCCTGACCGGCGGCGAAGTTCCTCTCGAGGAACAGAATCGCGTCCTCTCTGGTGTGGAATCCGTTGGGGGCATACGTCTTCTTGTCGAAGGCGGCCTCGATGTTAGCGTAAACTGTGTTGGCCATCAGCTCGTCCGAGACGATGGTGTCGTAGATGTCCTGATCGGACTCCATGCCCAGGGCCTTCATGAGGGCGACCAGGGGGATCGATCCGGATACAGCGGGAACTGAGACGGAGAGGAGTCCGTCCTTCTTCTTCTCGACGAGAGTCAATGCACGGTAGCCGTCCTTCTGTGAGAAGACCTTGGCAACTTCGACTGCCGCGCCGTATTTCTCGTTGTATTCGACCATGACCCTGTTGGGTGCGAGGTCCTCGAGCGTGATGAGCACCCTCTCGGTCCCTCCGACTATGAAGTATCCTCCGGGTTCCCTAGGGTCCTCCTTCTCCCTGATGAGCTCCACCTCGTACTCGGCATCCGTGAGCTTGTGGTCGAGGTGCATCTCCAGGTTCTCCTTGTTGAGGCTGCATCCCTTGGATTTGACCATTATGGGAAGGTCTCCGACCCACAGCCATCCGCTGTTCTCGGGCGATTCCTTCTCCTCCCCGTCCTCGATTATCTGGAAGAACACCTCGACGCGGGAAGCGTAGTTGAACTTTCTGAGCCTCGCCTCCATGGGGGTGGTCCAGTGCTCGCATCCGTTGGCCTCCTTCACATAGGGGTCACCGATGCGGACGGTGGGCTTCGCGTTGATGTCGATGTGGCCCTCATCGTCCCTCTTCCTGCCGATGCGTATCTCGAGGTTCCTTCCTCCGGTGCGCTCCGGGTCCAGCTTGATGACGCCGCGGAAGGCGTCGTCGGTGGGGACCCTGATGTCGTCAACGATCCTCTGCATCCTGCTGTTGGGATTGTCCTCGGATGCGAGGAAGTCGTTGAATGAGGAAAGGTGGTGATTGACGATGTTGTGCTCGTTGAAGTAAAGTCTTACGAGATCCCTCATCTTCATCCCCTCGTAACGAGCCTGTACGCCACGAACTCCTGGGCGGTCTTGCTCTTCCTTACTATCTTGATCACACGACCTTCGCCGATGGGACCATAGATGCTTTCCAGGACTTTGACTCCCGGATCACTCTTTCTTATCTTCGGGAGCTGCTCCAGTTTGATTCCCTTTCTGTCGAGAACCGCCTGCGCCTCTTCCTCGGACAAGAGGTGATGCTCAGGCACCAAACAGTGCTTGAGGACATTGAACGAGATGCTTTCTGTTGCCAAGTTTTCACCTACTTTTTTCCAGACCGGTCATCTGGGGAAGACGTTTGAATTTGAGAAAAAGTGTGTGCCTTTCCTCATACTTGATCTGCCGTCGATCTCTCATGAAGTCCATTGGCGGGCCTGAAGGGATTCGAACCCTTGACAGCCTGATTAAAAGTCAGGTACTCTACCTAGCT
>Ga0310786_10001463_pt1 | contig 38081 bp, 32 predicted proteins | sample AusTroGonzalo_MG_FD_203881 | JGI IMG/M metagenome (GOLD analysis project Ga0310786, IMG submission 203881) | Bovine rumen microbial communities from tropical cattle in Woodstock, Queensland, Australia - Gonzalo_03 (v2) (version 2) | ecosystem: Host-associated > Mammals > Digestive system >... | reverse complement strand
GGTCAAGCCGCCGATTCCAGATAAGCAGGTGATTCACCGTTCGCGAAAAACACGGGCGGCATTCTTTGATGCGGCAAGTCAAGCGGATTACGTTGCTGCAACTTATGGAGTCGATGTTTGAATTGGGATTCCTTGATGTGTCTGACATGAGATGGCGAACGCCAACAAAGACTTTCCGCCTAGAATTCCCGCTCGGTAATGTCTGCCGTTGACATGCGCGGAGAAATGTGGTGTATTACCGCTCGGTAACATGAAAAGAAATAAACTTGATACGCCCGCTTCGATTGGGTTGCTTGTCAAAACCGAGCGGCACAACCAGAAACTGACCCAGCTCCAGCTCGCCGGGCTGGCAGGGACGGGCATTCGCTTTATATCCGACCTTGAGAGCGGCAAGGGAACTGTGCAGCTGCAAAAACTGCTTCTCTCCGCGCTCGGACTTGGACTCTTTATCCATAGCCCATGGGATGAATAAGGGGCAGTGGCATGGATTGTCTGAACGGCCATGAAGTTCGATGGACAGGATGATGAAGATTAAGCAATACTGGCGCGAGGTTGCGATGATGGCGGGCATGGCATCGCTGTGCCTGTGCGGATGCGTGAACTGCGGGCAGTTCGGCGAACGGGATTACACATCTCAGGATGAATTGCCCCGGCTGGAGGCGCTTGTGTTCAAGAGCGAGGGATGTGACATCTACGGGCAGGTGCTTGTGCCGTCGTGCATTGGCGCGTGATTTGGCGGATTTCATACATGGGTAATTTTTCCCCACTTGCGGCTCATGTCAAGGTTTGGTATAATGTTCGTCGGCAAGGGCCGAAAGCCCAAGTCACCGGCAAGCGGGAATGTTTCCTGCCAATGGCGAGGAGCGATCCTCGCCATTGTACTTTTCAAAAGGAATCAATGAGCAAGACTAAAGAGATAAGCGTATTCGTTGACGAATCGGGGAGTTTCGATCCCGACCGATCTTCGTCTCGCTACTACCTTGTCTGCATGGTGTTCCATGATCAGGGAAATGACATCTCGAGGCAGATTGAAGTTCTCGAACAGAACCTTGAAGCTATCGGACTGCCACGCGACCATTGTGTCCATGCCGGGCCGTTGATTCGCCGGGAAAAGGAATATACGAATTTGAGTCGACAGGAGCGACGCGGAATATTCGACCGCATGATGGTGTTTTTGCGCACATGCGAAATTGAGTATGAGTGCTTCATGATCGACAAGAACCTCATTGGAAGCCGTCAGGCTCTGCATGATCCGTTGTTGCAGCAGATTGTCGGCTTTCTTGTTCGCCAGATGGATGACCTTAACGCATATGACGTGATCAAGGTCTATTATGACAACGGGCAACATGAGCTTGCCGCACTGTTGAAGGAGGCGTTTGCCATATATGCATCGCGGACGCAGTTCGTCAAAGACGTTTCGCCTGAAAAGTACAAACTATTTCAGGTCGCTGACCTGGCCTGCACTCTGGAGTTGACGCGACTCAAACTTGAAGAAGTAGGGGCGCTTTCCTCTTCGGAACATCAGTTTTCTGGAGGCCCAAAGAGTTTCCGCAAGAACTTTCTGAAGCCTCTTATGCGTAAACGGAAAACATAAGAGATTTCTCTTCTCTGAAAGACATTAAGAACACGAAAGGCAAAAATGGCAGGCGAATACCAGTTCTCGCTCATAGACGTGACGAAGCAGCAGGGCGTGAAGACGATCCTGAAGGACGTCAACCTCAGCTTCTTCTACGGTGCGCATATCGGCGTGATCGGCGCGAACGGCGCGGGCAAGTCTTCGCTTCTGAAGATTCTCGCCGGCATCGATACCGACATCCTCGGCACATGCCAGGTCGCGAAGGGCACGAAGGTGGGCTTTCTTCCGCAGGAACCCGAACTCGACGACTCCAAGACGGTCATGGAGGTAGTGGAGGAGGGCGTTGCCGACGCCAAGGCGATGGTGGAGCGCTACGAGGATCTCTGCATGGAGCTTGACGATCCCAAGGCTGTCGAGGAGATGGAGAAGCTGCAGGAGATAATCGACGCCAAGGACTACTGGAACCTCGACAATCTCGTCGAAAGGGCGATGGCGGCCATGCACTGCCCGCCCGGCGACCAGAAGGTGAGCGTGCTTTCCGGCGGCGAACGCCGCCGCGTCGCAATCGCGCGCCTTCTCCTCTCCAATCCAGACGTTCTGCTTCTCGACGAACCGACGAACCATCTTGACGCCGAGACCGTGCAGTGGCTCGAAGAAAGGCTGAAGGACTTCAAGGGCACGCTCATAGTCGTGACGCACGACCGCTACTTCCTGAGCGACGTGACTGACTGGATCCTCGAGCTGGACCACGGCATCTGCTATCCGTACAAGGGCAACTACGAGGAGTGGCTGAAGCAGAAGCAGGAAATGATGGCGCGCGACCAGAAGGCCGAGAAGAGCCGCCAGAAGCTGCTGGCGAACGAGCTGGAGTGGATCCACACGAATCCGTCCGGGCGCCATGCGAAGAGCCAGGCGCGCGTGAAGAGATACGAGGAGCTTGCGGCGCAGCAGGTTTCAGTGCGCGAGGACGACCTTGTGATACGCATTCCTCCGGGGCCGAGGCTGGGCAATCTCGTCGTGCGCGCGGAGCATCTCACGATGGGCTTCGACGGGCGCACTCTGTACAGCGACCTCAACTTCGACCTTCCGCGCGGCGGCATAGTGGGCGTGATCGGCCCGAACGGCGCAGGCAAGACGACTCTCTTCAAGATCATGACCGGACAGCTCAAGCCCCTCGGCGGCGAACTGAAGATCGGCGAGACGGTGAAGATGAGCTACGTGGACCAGACGCGCAGCGAACTCTTGCCCGATCAGACCGTGTACGAGGCCGTGACGGGCGGCGGCGAATTCGTGCGGCTAGCCGGCGAAACGATGATGAACGGGCGCGCCTATCTAAGCAGATTCAACTTTCGCGGACCCGATCAGCAGAAGAAGGTCGGCGTCCTTTCCGGCGGCGAGCGCAATCGCGTGCATCTCGCGAAGCTCCTCACTTCCGGCGGGAATCTGCTCTTGCTCGACGAACCCACAAACGACCTTGACGTGGCGACTCTGCGTTCGCTAGAAGAGGGACTTCAGGATTTCGGCGGTTGCGTGATGGTGGTGTCCCACGACCGCTGGTTCCTCGACAGAATAGCCACCCACATTCTGGCCTTCGAGGGCAACGGCAAAACCACCTGGTTCGAGGGGACGTTCAGCGAATACCATGAGAAGATGAAAAAGTGAGAACTGATTCCGCCTCGCCGTTTTTTTGGTATAATATTCGCGCCGTCTGTCAGTATGTGCGGCAATAGAAAGGAAAAACAAGGAAAATGCTGAATTGGATGCCTGGATTGAAGGGCCGTTCGCTTATGCGGATGACTTCCTTCACCGATGAAGAGATGATGAACCTCATAGACCTGGCTGCGCAGTTGAAGGCCCGTCGCGCAGCAGGCGTTCGCGGCGATCTTCTGCACCGCAAGAACGTGGCCCTGATATTCGAGAAATCCTCGACCCGCACGCGCAACTCGTCGCTCATCGCCATCCGCGACGAGGGTGGCAATGCGGAATACCTCACGCGGCCGGACATCCATTTCGGGAAGAAGGAATCCGTAAAGGACACGGCGCGCGTTCTCGGGCGCATCTACGACGGCATACTCTTCCGCGGGTTCGCGCAGAAGACGGTCGAGGAACTCGCTGAATTCTCGGGCGTTCCCGTGTGGAACGGTCTTACGGACGATTACCACCCCACACAGATACTCGCCGATCTCCTCACCGTGAAGGAGACGTTCGGATCGCTCAAGGACTGCACCGTGGCGTATGTCGGCGACGGGCGCAACAATGTGGCCAATTCCCTGATGATGGGATGCGCCAAGGCGAGCGTGAACTATGTGTGCTGCGCGCCGAAGAGCCTTTGGCCGGATCCTGCGGTCCTCGCCGAGGCTGAGGCTGTCGCAAAGAAGAACGGTTCTTCCATCCGCGTGTTCGAAGACCCCAAGGAGGGCGTGAAGGGCGCAAACGTGCTGTACACGGACGTGTGGGTGTCCATGGGCGAGGAGGCGAAGACGGCGGAGCGCATCCAGCTGCTCCGTCCATACCAGATCAACATGGATCTCATGCGCGCCACCGGCAACATCGACGGCAAGCTGATGTTCCTCCACTGCCTCCCCGCTTTCCACGACTTCAACACGGAAGTGACAAAGGACTGCGGTGCGCTGGAGGTGACGGACGAGGTGTTCGAGTCGAAGTTCTCCAAGGTCTTCGACGAATCGGAGAACCGCATGCACACGATCAAGGCGTTGTTCGTCTCGGCTTTGTGCGATGTTCCGAAGTCGGAATGACGCAACGGGAAATTTTTGGTATAATCGTCGTAGCAGGAGGACCGTCGAATGGCAAAACTTACTGAAATCGCATGGGACAAATACGAGGCTCTGCCGCTAGAGGCGAAAAAGCCGTATCTTACGAGCGACGAGCTCGTTGACACTCCGTACCATACTCTTTTCGCGCAGCAATTCGACCGTCCGCTTCTAGAGCGGCTCGCCGCGCTCGCGAATCGCATACGGTTCATGGCGAAGTCGAAGGAGGGAGCCTTGTATCTCAAGTCGCTTCTGCCGCACAAGCGCGCGATGCTCTACTTCTCGCAGCCGAGCTCCCGCACGTTCCTCTCCCATCTCGCCGCCTGCCAGATCCTTGGCCTCACGACGGGATCGGTGCGCGACGCCGCGACGTCCTCCGAGTTCAAGGGCGAGTCGAAGGAGGATTCGATACGGACTTTCTCGTCGTATTTCGACATGATAATAATGCGCACGCCCGAGAAGGGACTCGCGGAGCACATGGCGTGGGAGCTGTCCAACTCCTCGCGCCCGATTCCGATCATCAACGCAGGGTCCGGCAAGGATCAGCACCCGACGCAGGCGCTGCTCGACATATACACTCTCCTCCGCTCGTTCGAGAAGAAGGGCGGCCTCAGGAACCGCACGGTCACGTTCTGCGGCGATCTTCTGCGCGGACGCACCGTGCGGTCGCTGAGCTATCTCCTTACGAATTTCGAGAACATCCGCCAGGTCTTCGTCGCGCCGCCCGCATTGCAGGTGCCCGAAGACGTGCTCCAGACGCTCAAGGAGAAGGGGGTGCGCTACGCCGTCTCCGACAACCTCAAGGAGGCGGTGTCGCTTTCCGACGCCGTGTACATGACGCGCATTCAGGACGAGTGGGACGTGTCCAAGGGGGAGTCCGCCCGCATCGACACGAGCCACTTCAAGTTCGGCGCGGAGGAATTGAAGCTTCTTCCCAAAGACGGCGTGATACTCCACCCGCTTCCGCGTCGCGACGAGATAGCCACATGCTGCGACCATGATCCGCGCGCGATGTACTGGCGGCAGATGAGAAACGGGATGTGGATCCGCTCCGCCCTCATCGCAATGACTTTCGGCTTCGAGAAGCAGATCATGTGCTTCGGCGCATGAGCGGCCTCGTAGCCTTCCTCAAAACGTACACCCACAAAGACAACGGAGAAACGAACATGCTCGAAAGAATGGACAAAGCAAGCGACTTCCGCCGCGCTGCCTGGGATAGTTTGGGCAAAGGAGGATGGGCCCCATCTGTGCTAGGATTCGTTTTCTGCGTATTTGCCATCATTGTGGTGACGTTCTTCGCCAACACGGCCATGGTCGCACTGATGAAGGCATGGAATCTGCTGAACGTCGAGGCGGAGGAACTGTCGGCGCGAAGGATCGAGGAGGTGCTGATGCATGTGGGCAAATACGCATTCGCGATGCTGCTTGCCATTGTGCCGCGCCTCTATATCGAATCGGCGGCGAACTACGGCTTTTCGGCGATGGCGCTCGCGGTGATGCGCCAAGGCGCCCGTTTCGGCCATGCAGTGTCGGGCTTTGGCCATGGCTGGAAAAGCGCTTGGCTCAGGGTGCTCGCAGGCATGTACATCTTTTTCTGGTCCCTGCTCCTGATAATCCCCGGCATCAGAGCTTTCTATTCCTACAGGCTGATGATGTTCTTGATGGTGGAGCGCCCGGAGCTCCCGTCGGACAAGATTCTCAACGAGTCGAAGCGGCTTATGGACGGACGACGCTGGAAGCTGTTCTGCCTTGATTTCAGCTTCATCGGCTGGTATTTGCTGGGCATTTTCTCCTTCGGCTTGGGCTTCCTGTTTATTGTCCCGTACCATTACGCCGCATGCGCCGCCTTCTACGAAGATCTGCTCAATCGCGACGAGGCCGGAGCCTTTGGCGCCGAATACGGCGCAGATGACTGAAAAGTGCACACGACGCCGTTTTCCCAAAAACGCACAAGAATCACATTGGAATCGATTATGAAAAACGTATTGATCGCGAGTATGGTCCTTGCTGGTTCCGTGTTCGCCCGTCCGCCGAATTACGACGAGTCGAAGATCGCACCGTACACTCTTGAGGACCCTCTGGTCTTTGAGGACGGCACGCGTCTGACGTCGCCCTCGCAATGGCCGGCGCGCCGTGCCGAGATCGTAAGGATTTTCGAGCGCGAGATGTTCGGCCGCACTCCGCCTCCGCCGGAAGCGGTGGTGACCGAGATGTTCGAGGAGGGCATTACCCTTGACGGCCTTGGCATTCGCCGCCAGTATCATATGTGGTTCAAGAAAGACAAGTCCGGTCCGCGCATAGATTGGATACTCTTCCTCCCGAATCGCATCCAGGGCGTCAAGCCGAAGTTCGAGAACGGACGGCCCGTCTGCGAAAACGAGGGCAAATCGCCAGTGATCCTCTTTCTGAACTACCGCGGCAACCATGAGCTCGCCACCGACCCGGAGATTCCCGTGATGCAGGGATGGAGCCGCAACGGGGAAAAATACGGAATCACGGACCACAAGGTGCCTGAGACCACGCGAGCGCGAGCGCGGCGCACTGACACTTCCTCGCCGTTCCCGCTTGAGACAATCCTTGCGCGCGGGTATGCGGTGATGTCCGCCTGCTACTGCGAGATTTCTCCCGACCCCACGGGCGAAAATGGAATGACGCCAAAAGAGGCCCAGGACAGGCTTGCGTACACGGGCGTATTCGAGCTGTGGGGACCGCGCGATCCTGCGGCGACGGATGACGTCACGGCGATCGGCGCATGGGCATGGGGGCTTTCGCGCGGGCTCGACCTCGCAGAGCGCATCCCCGAGGTCGATGCGAAGCGCAGCGTGGCCACCGGCTGCTCGCGTCTTGCAAAGACTCCTCTCCTCGCCTGTTCCCGCGACGAGCGATTCGCGGTATGCGTGCCCAACCAGACGGGCGGCGGCGGATGTCCGCTCGCCAAGCGCGATTTCGGCGAGAACGTCTCTACGGAAATGCGTTCGTTCACGCATTGGTACTGCAAGGCGTACGGCAAATACGTCGACAACGAGCAGGCGATGAAGTTCGACCAGCATCTTCTTGTCGCGTCCATAGCGCCGCGTCCGATTCTCGTCCAAGGTTTCAATAGCGGCTGGTTCGACACGAAGGGCGAATGGCTTTCCTGCCGCGCCGCGTCTCCGGTGTGGGAATTCCTCGGGCTTCCCGGCCTTCCGAAATGCGATTTCCCCGCAAACTATTCCACTGCGGCGATAGGGCCGTATCTCGGCTATGTGCGCCGCGGCGGCAACCATGGCATCTCCGGCCACGACTGGAACTGGACTCTCGATTTCGCCGATCGCGCATTCGGCATCAAGAAATGAACGGCGTAGTAGTTCCCAAATCGCTTGCTTCGCTGGACTTTGACGGTGTGGATGGCGTGGTCTTTGACTTCGGCGGCGTGATTTCCGTCGCGCCGCGCGACCCGAAGACCGGCGACTGGGCGCTTTACGGGTATTGCGAGAGATTGGGAGTTTCGCGAGCCGTGCTTGAAAAGGGCTGGCGCGAATCGCGCCACTTGTGGGACGGCGGATTCATATCGTTCGAAGAGATGTATCGGCGGGTGTTTTCCTCCGTGGGCGTGGAGCTTACGCCCTCCATACTGGACGACCTGTGGAAAATAGACGCCGTGGGCTGGGTCCGCAACCTGCGCGCCGACACGCTTGAGCTGATGCGCTCCTTGAAGGCCGCCGGGCGCAAGATCGGCATACTCTCCAACATGTCGCCGGATTTCCACGAGAGGCTTTTCGCGCCTTGCGCCGCCGCATATCGGGAATTGGCCGATGCGGAGGTGATCTCGGGCCTGGAGCGCCTCTACAAGCCTGAGCGTCCGATCTACGATCTCACGGAAAAACGCATGGGCATTCCTGCCGGGCGGCTGCTCTTCCTCGACGACACTCCGGCCAATGTGGAGGCCGCGCGTTCATACGGTTGGCTTGCCGCTCTCTATCCACCGCCAGAAGACACGAAAGGTTTAGTTTGATGCATGCGACGATTGCAGATGTGATTGCCGACACCGCGCAGAACTCGATTGAGGCCGGTGCGCACAATGTGTCCCTTACGCTCATAGAAGACGGCGAGACGATTTTCGTTTCCATCAAAGACGATGGCAAGGGCATGGATGCGGAGACTCTCGGCAAGGCGTTCAATCCTTTCTACACCGAGGCCGGCAAGCATGACAAGCGGAAGGTTGGACTTGGGCTTCCTATCTTGAAGCAGATTTGCGAATCCACTGACGGCAAGGTGTCGCTCACTTCCGAGAAGGGCGTCGGCACGCAGCTCTCGTACTCTTTTGCGGCGAAGCACATAGATCTCCCGCCTATGGGCGATCTCGTGGAGATGGTGGTGATGCTTTTCAACTATCCCGGCGATTTCGACCTTGTGTTCACGCATGAAAAGGGAGGCGATTCCTATTCGATTTCACGCGCTGAACTTTCTGAGGCCGTAGGCGGATTCGAGGATGTAGGGGGGCTGTCCCTCGCGAAGGAGTTCCTTCAGTCGCAGGAAGACGCTCTCTGTCCCTCCGCGACTGCGCGTTAGACCGTTTGGTCCACGAAAGCAGCAGCCCCTTTGGTAGGGCGGCCAGCCCCTGGCCGCCGCCGAAGCGTCCACGCGGTAGGGTCACGCGTCCTGCGTGACCGCGACGGTAGGGCGGTTTCGATGAAACTCCAAACCGTTTTTGTTTGCCGCCACGGTCGGCATGTTTATGGTATAATATCGTCTGCACATGAACAAAAGATTTCAACGAAAAGAATAGTTGGACAATTATTTGGAGAAGGAGAAGAAGAGGATGATAGAAACTGATGTTCTCGTCATAGGCGCAGGACCGGCCGGTCTCGCGACCGCGATCAAGATCAAGCGCGAAAACGCCAACATCAAGGTGTTGGTGCTGGACAAGGGCCGCAGTCCCGGTTCGCATGTCCTTTCGGGTGCCATCATCGACCCCAAGGGATTCGACGGTCTGCTCACTCCCGAGGAGTTGGAGAAGCTGCCGTGCGAGGCGAAGGTGGTGAAGGAGTCTTTCAGATGCATCATGACGGAGAAGTGCTCGATCAAGATACCCTGGGTGCCGCCGTTGATGAGCTCGAAGGGATTCCCCGTATGTTCGCTGACGAAGGTAGCAGCGTATCTTTGCGAAATAGCCCGCCGTCTCGGCGCCGATGTCCACACCGGCTACGCCGTTACCGAGCTTATCGAGGAGAACGGGCGCGTAGTCGGCGCGCGTACTGGGCAGAAGGGTCTTGGCAAGGACGGTTCCCGGAAGAGCAACCATCTTCCCTCGGAGGAGATCCGCGCGAAGTTCGTGGTCCTTGCGGAGGGCGGCAGCGGAATCCTCACGGAGAAGCTGATCTCCGAAAAGGGTCTGGGCGGAGTGCGCCCCCAGACGTACGCCATCGGCATTAAGGAGCTGTTCGAAGTGCCGCAAGGCACGCAGATCGCCGGCGAGACGATGCATACGTTCGGGCATCCATCCGACTTCTGGACGTATGGCGGCGGATTCGTCTATCATGTCTCCGAGACGCAGGTGATGGTCGGCTATGCATATGCGCTTGACTATTCGCGCGCCGAGATAGATCCGTTCGTCCTCTTCCAGCGCTTCAAGGCCACAAAGGCCGTGCAGAGGCACATCAAAGGCGGCAAGACGGTCGCATATGGCGCGAAGGTGATCCCGGAGGGAGGATTCTACTCGGTTCCGGTTCTGCAGTATCCCGGCTGTTTCATCGTTGGCGACGGCGCGGGGCTCCTCGACTCGCTTCGCATCAAGGGCGTTCATATCGCTCTTGAATCGGGCGTGTGTGCGGCAGAGGCAATTCTTGCGGACGATGAGGCGTCGTATTCCGCCCGCCTCAAGAAGACACCTGGCTGGTCCGAGATGAAGCGCGTCAGGAATGTCCGCGCGTCGTTCTCCTATGGAATGCCATGGGGTGTGGCTGCGGCCGCCCTGGCGTGGGCCACAAAGGGCCTTCTCCCGTGCTTCCGCGTGCCGGGATGCGATGAAGGCGATTCGGCGGCCCTTAAGCCGCTCAATCGCGAGAAGCTTGCGCGCGAGGCCGCAGACAGGCCGGAGGCCGGGCCTGCAATGCCGGACAGGCTTACGGACGTGTTCATGTCCGGCGTAATCCACGAGGAGGACCAGCCTTGCCATCTGAAGATCAAGAATCCCGCTCTCTGTACCGAGTGCGAGAAGACGTTCGGCTCCCCGTGCACGCGCTTCTGCCCTGCGGAGGTCTACCGCCGCGAGGCTGATGCCCTTGAAGGGGCGCCGACCATCGACTTCTCGAACTGCCTCCACTGCAAGACATGCCGCATCAAGTGCCCGAAGGCGAACGTAGATTGGACCTTCCCGCAGGGCGGCGACGGGCCTCGCTACACGCGCATGTGACCGGTCGGCGGAGGCGGACCATGGCAGGCAGCAGAATGGATGTTTCGCGAAGGAGCTTCCTCCAAGGCGCAGTCGCAGCCGGTGCGGCTATGGCATTCGGTGACGTGGGCGATGCCGAGCCCGCCGTACGTTTCGGTTTCATAACCGATTGCCATTACGCGGCGCATTTGAAGACCAGCCTCTTGCGCAACTATGCGGACGGTCTAGTAAAAATGGATGCTTTCGCGGCGAAGATGAACGCGCTTGGCGTCGATTTCGTCGTGGAAGGGGGAGACTTCAAGGATCTTGGCCGCACACGCGACGAGTCCATTGAGTATCTTAGGGCGATAGAGGCTCGCTTCGCCGGCTTCAAGGGTGCCAGGTACCATGTTCTGGGCAACCACGACCATGACAACCTCTCGAAGGAGGAGTTCTTGGCCGAGGTGTCGAACGAGGGACAGCCAGCGGCTAAGGCATTCTATTCCTTTGAATGCAAGGGGATCACGTTCATAGTCCTTGACGCCTGCTACAAGGCGGACGGCACTCCGTACTGTCGCGGCAACTTCTCATGGAAGGAGGCGTTCCTTCCCGCGGAGCAGGTGGCGTTTCTCGCCGAAACGCTCGCGTCCGCGAAGGGGCCGTGCGTGCCCGTTCTCCATCAGCAGCTTGACGCCGAAAACGAGACGTGCATACGCAACGCCGCCGAGGTAAGGAAGATACTGGAAGATTCTGGGAAGGTGAAATTCGTTCTGCAGGGCCATCTGCACGAAGGTTCGTTCCGCGAAATCAACGGAATCGGCTACTTCACTTCGCCTGCGAGCGTTCTGAAATCCGCGCCGGACAACGCATTCTCGCTCGTCGAGGTGTACAAGTCGGGCGGCGTGAAGGTCACCGGCTTCCATTCCGTGAAGGGCGTCGAGACTTCATGGACGCCCGGTTCGTGGAATGCGGACAGGCAATGGCGCAGCGGCCACTATCAGGTGCATTACATCTACACGGGCCGCTCCGAATGCATGCTGCACATTTTCCCGGACGGCACGACGATGCTGCTTGACTGCGGCGATTCCATGCGCTTCTACAGGAACCCGGCAGAGGTTCCGCTGCCAAGCTCTCCGTCCGTCCGCGCAGGCGAGTTCGCCGCCAAGTACATCCTCGGCGTCAATCCCAAGGGAGACAGGATCGACTACCTCCATCTCTCACATTACCACGAGGATCATGGCGGAGGCGAACGCTTCCACGGCGGTCCGCTTGGCAAATCGTCTCTTGGCGCATTCAATCTTTGCGGCATTGCGGACGCCGCGCGCTTCCTCAAGTTCGATCGCGTGGTAGATCGCGCATGGCCTGGCTTCGACGATCCGCTGCCTGTGCTTGCGACTTCCCGCGACGGCACTCCGCGCCAGATGCGCGCGCTTTACGCCCATCTTGCGGAGACGCAGGGAACGAAGATCGAGCGTTTCGAACTCGGTTCCACGACGCAGTTCCGCCAACTTTCCCCCACATCGACCTTTCCCGGTTTCAAGGTGTCCAATCTCTGCGCCAACGGACGTTATGTGCGCAAGGACGGGACGATATGCGACATCTACGAAGACCGCATCAAGGCCGGCGCGAAGACGCTCAACGAGAACGGCATGAGCTGCGGAATGATCATCGAGTACGGTCCATTCCGCTATTTCACGGCCGGCGATTTCTCGGACGGCCTGAAACTTCGGGATGGCACACGGCGGCAGACGGAGGATATCCTTGCCGAGGCCGTCGGGCGCGTGCATGTGGCGAAGCTCAACCATCACGGGCACCATTCGATGTACCCCGAACTCGTCAAGGCGCTCAAGGCCCGCGTCTGGACGAACTGTTCCCTCGATCAGCAGCATTGCACGGACGACACCATGTCGCGCCTTGCCGACAGATCGCTCTACGGCGGACCTCGCCTCATGCTGCCCACTTTCATGCCGTTGAACCGTCCTCCGACCCCCGCCGGACGGGCCTATCTGCAAGATGTCGCCGCGTGCGTCATCGGCCAGCCGTGCCATGTGGTTCTTGACGTTCCGCCCGACGGCGCGACGTACACGTTCTCCTGCTTCTCCGCCATCCATTCAGGCAATCCGCTCAAGGGCGAGTTCACTTTCATCGCCTAATATCACATTTGCGCGTTTTGGGGGTTGCAAAATCGCCCGCGGAATGGCATACTTTATAGCCGTTTCTTGAACGCCGGATTGGAAAGGAGGAAGCCGGCATGATGACGATTTACAGATGGGAGAACGGCGGCTTAAGGGAGACGTCCGATCTCGAGGGTTCTTGCTGGATCAATCTCGCCGACCCTACGACGGCCGAACTGGAGAAGGTGCTTTCCTTTTCCGAGGTGCCGCGCGACTTCCTCACCGACCCTCTCGACCGCGAAGAAAGGCCGCGTTTCGACTATGAGGACGACATTTCGCTCGTGATCGTGCATGTGCCCTATCCTGTGCGCGGCGAGGAGGACGACGATTCCGTTCTGCCGTATGCGACCGTGCCTCTGGGCATCGTCCTTTTCGGCTCCAGCGTGATCACGATATGCTCCTCGGCCACGCCCGTGACGAGCGCATTTCTCGACCAGATGCGGCGCGTCTGCCCGCCCGGCGAGCGCAATCGCTTTGCGTTTCGCCTCCTGTGGCACGCCGCGGTCCTCTTCTTGCGCTATCTTCGCGACATGCACGCCAAGATCGAGGATCTCGAAGATTCGCTCCATGAGTCGATCTCGAACGAGGTGCTACTCAAGCTCCTGACGTTCCAGAAGGCGCTCGTCTACTTCTCGACGTCGCTCAAGGCGGACAACATCCTCATAAACCGCCTCGACCATGCGCGACAGCTGAACATGACGGAGGACGACCATGACGTCCTGGACGATGCCGCCGTCGAATACCAGCAGGCTCTTGAGACGGCGACCATCCATTCGAACATTCTCAACGGAACGCTCGACACGTTTGCGTCGCTGATCAACAACAATCTTTCGAACGTGATGAAATACATGACCGCTGCGGCGATCCTTCTGGCGGTGCCTACGGTGATAACATCCGCCTACGGCATGAACGTGGAGCTGCCGATGCAGGGCTTCAAGCATGCGTTCGCGGTCATATCGGCGATATCCGGCTGCTTCGCGGTCGGCCTCATCGGATTTTTGTTCTATCTCTACAAGAAGCGGGTGTTCTGACGATGGATTCGAACGTAGTGGCAATCGTGGGCAGGCCGAACGTCGGGAAGTCGGCGCTATTCAACCGCATCGCCCGCCAGCGAATCGCGATCGTGTTCGACCAGCCTGGCGTGACGCGCGACCGCGTTGCTCGCGAGGTGGAGACGAACGGACACCGCTTTTTGCTCGTTGACACGGGCGGGCTTGCGTTCGACCGCACCCCGGGATCCGACGATCCGCTTGCCGCCGAGACGCGCCAGCAGGCCGCCGTTGCGGTGTCCGACGCCGCAGTGTGCATCGTGGTCGTAGATACGCGGACGGGCGTCACGCCGCTCGACGAAGAGGTGATCAAGCGCGTGCGCGAATCGGGCGTGCCATGTGCGATCGCCGCGAACAAGTGCGATCGCGAGGCCGACGATTATCGCGCAGACGAGTTTCTGCGCTTCGGGCTTGAAGTGTTCCCCGTCTCCGCGGAGCATGGGCGCGGCATGGACAAGCTGATTGCTTTCGCGACGGCAAGGCTTCCGCCCGTCGACGCCGAGGCAGATGCCGCCAAGCCCCTCCGCGTAGCCGTGGTCGGGCGCCCGAACGCCGGCAAAAGCTCATACATCAACAGGCTTCTCAACGCCGATCGCGTGATAGTCTCCGACATCCCCGGCACCACGCGCGACTGCGTAGATGTGCCTTTCACGATCGGCACTGGTCCTGCGGCGCGCCATTACATGCTTGTGGACACGGCTGGAATGAAGCACCACACGCAGATGTCCAAGACATCGGTGGACAACTTTTCCCTCTTCCGCAGCGAGCGTGCGATAGAGGAGGCGGACGTTGTCCTGCTCGTCCTTGAATCAGAGCTTGGCCCAGTGCGCCAGGACATGCGCATCGCGGGCAAGATCATCGACGCCAATCGCGCCTGCGTCGTCTTGATGAACAAGTGGGACCTTGCGGTGGAGAAGGGCATTACCGAGCAGAAGGCGACGGAGGTGCTTCGCCAGATGTTGCCTTTCATGTCCTATGCGCCGATCGTTTTCTGCAGCGCCAAGACCGGCTACAATATCCGCCGCACCGTCGATGCGATAGATTCCGCCGCGTCTTCCGTCCGCGCGAAGATCCCCACGGGAATCCTCAACCGCACATTGGTCGAGGCGACGAAGCGGACGCTTGCGCCCATGAAGAACGGGAAGCGGCTCAAGGTGTATTACGGTTTGCAGGTGGGCGTTGATCCGCTCACGATCCGTCTCTTTGTGAACGATCCCAAGCTCGTCACGCCTGCCTACAAATCCTATATCGAAAAGGCCATCCGCGCGCGTTTCGGGCTTGAGGGTGCGCCCCTTAGGCTGTTCCTCAAGGCGCGGTCGCGCAAGGACGGCGCGGAGCTCGGCGCCGAGATAGCGGCCTCCAAGAAGAAAACGGCGGTTAGCGCCCGGTGATGCTAAACACGGCCACGAGTTTGTCGTATGTCAGGGGTTTGAGCAGCACGCCGTTGAAAAGGTTGTGCCTGGGGTCGTGGTTGAACTCGGTGTCGGCCGTGACGGCATAGACATGGATTTGGTTGAATCTGGAATCGGCGCGGATCTTCTCTATCAGCTCGAGTCCATTCATGTTCGGCATCCAAAAGTCCGAGAAGATGAAATCGAACGGCTTGCCCTCGTCCATGGCCAGATTGAGCTCGGCAAGGGCCTCGCCGCCGTCGCACGCATGTTTTATCGAGGTGACGCCCGCTTTCCTCAGAAGAGCCGTAAGGACTGCGCGGTTGACGGAAGAGTCGTCGACGACAAGCACGTGTTTCGGCAAATCCTTGATTGTCTTGGTCTGCTTGGGCGCGGCGTCTTGCGCCGCCTTCTCGTCGTTTGCGGCGACGCCTGGGATATGGGCCGTGAACGTGGAGCCTTTGCCCACTTCGCTTTCCACGATCAGTTCGCCGCCCATCACCTCGACCAGACTTCTGCTGATGGAGAGCCCCAGCCCCGTTCCGCCGGCCCTGTCCGCCGCATGCTTGGGATCCTGAACCTGGACGAACGGTTCAAGGATGCGCGTCAGCATGTCAGGCGCGATGCCGCACCCGGTGTCGGAGACGGACACTCTGAGGTCGCCCTCTGCATATGATGCGGCGATCTTCACGGATCCCCGCTCCGTGAACTTGATCGCGTTGCCTATGAGATTGAAGAGAATCTGCCGGAAACGATGCCCGTCCAGCAGAACCGTCGGCACTTCCGCCGTACGGTTGACGAGTTCGATTCCTTTCTGGGCCGCAATCATTCGGAAGGAAGACAGCACATCGTCTGTCAGTTGGAACAACCGCATGGGCTCGGGCTGGAGCTTCATCTTGCCGGCGTCCATTTTCGCGAGGTCGAGTACGTCGTTCACGAGCTGCAAAAGCGTCGTGCTGCTTGTGCGGATCGATTTGAGGGCTTCGTTTCTTTCGCTTTCGGTCATGTCGCCGAACTGGAGAATTTCGGAATAGCCGATGATCGCGTTGAGCGGCGTGCGGATGTCGTGGCTCACGATGCTGAAGAACAGGCTTCTGGACTTCTCGGCCGCGCGGGCGCGCGCAAGGGCCTTTTCAAGCTCGTTCATGTGCTTCGCCGTTTGTTCGTCCGCAACGACGAAGGCATTGAAGAAGCAGTTGCCGATCAGGCATCCCAGGGCGGTGAACGGAGTGAGCGGCAAAATGACCTGAAGAGCGATGGCCACCGCCATTGTAACGCACAGCAGGAATACCATCATGCCTCGTCTGCGGACGGAATCCTTTCTGCCGAGTGCCTTTGCCAACACCAAAATCGATGTCAGCACGATGAAGGCTATGAGAAGATAGAAGGGAAGGTGGCGCAGGCTGCCTAAAACGTATTTGCCGTTCTCGTCAAAGCGGAAAACGCAGTTGTTGAAGATGTTGACCGCCAATAAAGCGATGTTGAAGGCCAGAAGCGCATTTCCGAACCAGGAGATGATCCGTGCCGGCGTTTTCTCGAAATCAAGGTAGGCGATGACAAATCGCCCCCACATCAAGGCGAATACGGCAAGCGAGGAGAAGAAGAGTATCGTGTCGAGATACCAGATGCCTATCCAGTGAAGACCAGCGAATATTCCCCATGCCGCATCCACGATGTAATAGGCAAGGATGCTTACCAAGAACCCGCGATAGCGCGTGAGAAGCGTAGGGACGCTCCCTTGTCGTTTGCGAAAGAGAAGATTGAAGTTTATGATCAGATGAATCACTATGGCTACGCTTGAGAATATGGAATATGTATAATCCTGCATGGTATTACCTTTTCAAATTGAGGTCGATGGAAGAAGAATATTGTGCCATGTTTTCTGGTCAGTGTGCTTTTTCGCGCAGAAGCTCGGCAAGTTTGTCGAGTGTGACGGGCTTCAACAGAAGCGAATCGAAGCCCTGTTCCTTGTATGTGGTGCGCGCTTCGATGTCGGCAGTGACGGAGCACACTCTCATGTGCGCGAGACTTTCGTTGGCCCTGATGCGCTTCACGAGCTCCGCGCCGTCCATGACGGGCATCCACATGTCGGACAGGACCAAGTCGAACGACGGGTCTTCTTCCAGCTTGTCGAGGGCCACGCGGCCATTTTCCGCGAGTTCGAAGTTGGTGACGCCGACTTTTTTCAGCATGGCCTTCAGCACCGCGCGGTTAACGGGAGAGTCGTCCACGACAAGGACGCGCTTTGGCATGTCGGAAGCCTCTGCCGCCGGTGCGGATGCAGCGCCGCCGTTCGCGAGGTCGTCCTCGTTCGCGACGTCAACCTTGCCCTCTATTTGAATCGCGAACCCCTTGCCGAGTGCCGTGTCGATCGATATCCTGGCGTCCAAGAGCTCCGCGAGACGCTTGCATATGGCGAGGCCGAGCCCGAATCCCTCGGAGCGGTTCTTGATGTCGGCCTGGACGAAGGGCTGCATGAGCCGCTTCGCCTTTTCCGCGGAGACGCCCTTGCCGTTGTCCGCCACCGTCAACTTCAAGGTTCCGTCGTCGTAGGTGACCATGACGCGTATCGTGCATGGACCGGCGTACTTCACCGCATTGCCGATGAAGTTCAGCAGAATCTGCCGGAAGCGGTGGCCGTCTATCATCAGAAGCGGCAGATTCCCGATCTCCGTGACGATGGTCTGGTTCTTGCTCTTCGCCCTCGGCTTGAACATCAGGACGAGTTCCTGCACGATTTGTCCGATATCCGTCGGTTCATAGTTGAATTCGAGCTTGCCGAGGTCCATCTTCGAGAAATCGAGAACGTCGTTGATAAGATCAAGAAGCGTTCTGCCGCTCGCCAATATCATCTTGAGATCCTGCTTGGCCTCATCTGGCGGCACGTCGCCGGCGTGAAGAAGCTCCGCGAAGCCGATTATGGCGTTGAGCGGCGTGCGGATGTCGTGCGAGACGGCAGAGAAGAAGTAGCTTCTTGACTTCTCCGCCTCGATCACGCGGTCTCGTTCGGCCTTGAGGCGGACGGCGGACAAATGGCGCTCAAGCGCAAGCGTCAGCACGTCGGCCGCGATCTTGAGCGTGTCCCTGTCGTAGGCGGAAATCTTCTTCTGCTTGTTCAGGTAGTGGAGGGCGATGCCGCCCCAAGGCTTTCCTTCGCAGTACACGACGACGACTTCCAGCGACCTGGCCGGGCATTCGTGCGGAAACGGCACCGCGCATTGGCCCTTCATGTCGTTGATTTCGATGATATGATCGGCATCCTCCACAGGCGGGATCATCAACTTGTAGAACGTGCATTCGTGGCAACGGTTGGGGCAATCCTGCGGCATTTCCCCCGAATACAGCATGCGATGGTCGCCATCGACGGAATGGACTGCGATGTAGTCGCACTCGGTAAGCTCAAGGAGCCGATGCATCATCAGGTCGATCAACCCCGGCAGATCGTCCTTGGAGAGCGCGTAGACGAGCATGTCGGCGCGATACCGTTGGTGCCCCTGCATCATGGCGATCGTCTTCTCGCGGCGTTCCCTGTTGTAGGCGATGGTCAGGAGTTCCAGCGCAACGCGCAAGTCGCGCGCGACTTCGGAGAGATCGTGCTTGTGCGGAACGGTGTAGTCGGCCACCATGCGCCACCAGCTGTTGCCCATCTTGAACTGGCAGATCACGGACGAGCGCATTGGGCAGTATTTCGGCAGATTCATCTCCGGAAGGGAGGTCCCCTCAGGGACGATCACCATCTCGCTCTCCGCGAAGAATTCGGGCGGCAGGGCTTTCCCTAGGTTCACGGATGCCTTCACGCAGTCATGGCAGCATTGCGGCGCGTCGTCACCGAACCAGTCGTAGCGCAGACCGTCGTCGGTGCAGAGCAGCAGATGTTGCGCGCCTGTGATTTTGCAGACCTTCTTGCAGGTGAAATCCCTGATTTCGTCGGCGTTCTGGTGCTTGAACATGAACTCCACGACGTCGCCCTTGAAGTGCGCGACATTCCGGATCGCCATGTCGCGTTCATGAGGTTTCTGGCAGGCCGGGGGCGAATCTGCGGCTTCATTTGGCATTGCTGAACCAAGTCTTTTCTTTGAACTATTCATGTGAACAACTTTCCCTTCGCGATTGCGAGCCAGGGGCATCGAGCTGATGGAACCAACGGAAAATGCCTCTAGCGCCGAAGGGAACTTAGATTTTACCAAATCTCACCTATGTCCGCAACTAGTCACGCTTGGAAACCGCGGGAAACCGCGCGGTCCTAGAATTCGCGTGAAACGTATTGTCCGCGTAGGCCAAGTTTGCTATAATGAAGCCCCGTTGCGAAGACAAGGAAGCATAAGCAATGTGGAATTATTCAGACAAGGTGATGGACCACTTCCGCAACCCGCGGAACGTGGGCACGATAGACCATCCCGACGGCACGGCCACCGTTGGTTCGCTCGCTTGCGGCGATGCTCTCACTTTCCAGTTCAAGCTAGGCGAGGACGGCCGCATCAAGGAGGCAAAGTTCCAGACCTTCGGCTGCGCCAGCGCCATCGCCAGCTCCTCGGCACTGACGGAGATGGTGATCGGCAAGACGCTTGAAGAGGCGGCCAAGATCACAAACAAGGAGATAGCCGATTACCTCGGCGGACTTCCGCCGCAGAAGATGCACTGCTCCGTGATGGGCCGCGAGGCCCTTGAGGCCGCCATCAAGAACTTCAAGACCGGCGAGAACGCCGACCGCAATCTTGAGGACGAGCTTCTCTGCACGTGCTACAACGTCTCCGAGAACGAGGTGAGGCGCGTGATAACCGAGAACCAGCTCACCACCGTCGAGGAGGTTACGAACTTCACCAAGGCCGGCGGCGGCTGCGGCCGCTGCAAGGTGAAGATCCAGAAGATTCTTGACGAGCTGAACGGCAACGGCTCGTAAACGATTTTCCCATCCACCAGACATAGCACATCAATCGCCATGCAAATCGGTTTCGACAACGAAAAATACCTCGCAGAGCAGTCCGCCGAGATACGTCGGCGCGCGGCGAAGTACGGAAAGCTCTATCTTGAGTTCGGCGGCAAGCTGATGAACGACTTCCATGCCGCACGCTGCCTCCCCGGCTACGACCCCAATGTGAAGCTGCGCCTTCTTCAGACGCTGAAAGATCAGGCGGAAATAATCCTTGCGATCTACGCCGGCGACATCGAGCACAAGAAGATGCGCGCAGACTTCGGGATATCGTATGCCGACGATGCGCTCAAGCTGATAGACGACCTTCGCAAGCTCGGCCTTCTTTTCCGCGGCGTGGTGATAACGCGCTACTCAGGCCAGCTCGCCGCGCAGCAGTTCCGCCAGAGGTTGACGAACCGCGGGGTTTCGGTGTTCTACCACTACGTGACGCAGGGATATCCTTCGGATGTCGAGACGATCGTCTCCGAGGAGGGCTACGGAAAGAACGAATACGTGCCGACCGAGCGCCCGATCGTTGTCGTGACCGCGCCTGGTCCCGGTTCCGGCAAGTTCGCAACATGCCTTTCACAGATATACCATGAGTATCGCAGAGGGCTTCGCGCCGGGTATTCAAAGTTCGAGACGTTCCCTGTGTGGAACATGCCCCTTGAACATCCCCTCAATGTCGCCTACGAGGCTGCGACCATCGAGCTCAAGGACAACAACATGATCGACCCGTACCACCTCGCGGCGTATGGGAAGACGACAGTGAACTACAACCGCGATGTCGACGCATACCCTCTCCTGAAGGCGATATGGGAACGGATGACGAAGGGCGAATGCCCCTACAAGTCGCCGACCGACATGGGCGTGAACCGCATTGGCTTCGGCATCATCGACGACGCCGTTGTGCGCGAGGCATCTCGCCAGGAGGTGATACGCCGCAACTTCAGGTGCCTCCGCGACTTCGCGGAAGGCTGCACCGACCGCGCGACGGTCGATCGTTCCGAGGCCCTTATGCGTAAGCTTGGCCTCAAGAGCGAGGACCGCATACCCGTCGAGGCCGCGCGCAAGGTCGCACAGGAGGCCAAAGACGCGGGCAAAGGCAAGGACGGCATCGTCTCCGGCGCGGCCATACTTCTCCAGGACGGCCGCATAGTGACGGGCAAGAATTCCGACGACATGCATGCCTGCGCCGCCGCTGTGATAAACGCCATCAAGGCGCTGTCCGGAATCCCAGCGCAGATTCCGCTCATTTCGCAGGACATCATACGCTCCATCACGCATGTGAAGCGCGACATCCTCAAGGGCGGATCATACACGTCGCTCAATCTCGACGAGGCCATAATCGGCCTTGCTATTTCCTCGACGACGAATCCGGCCGCGCAGATCGCATGCGAGAAGCTCAACGAGCTTCGCGGTTGCGAGGTGCATCTTACGCACATAGCGACGCCCGGCGACGAGGCTGGTCTGCGCCGTCTGGGATGTCGCTACACATCCGATCCATATTACGCGACAAATGCGCTTTTCACGGCTGGAAGCTGATTTGAAAGGAAACAAAAATGAACTACGAAGAGGCGAAGAAGAAACTTGAGAAGTATGGTCAGGGCCATGTTCTGGCTTTCTGGAAAAAGCTTGCCGGGGCGGAGCGCAAGGCGTTGCTGGCCCAAGTGGAGACTATAGACTTCAAGGAGCTGGAGCGCTGCAAGTCGATGCTGCCGGCGTTCGCCGCGCCAACGGCCGAGCAGAAGAAGTCCAAGGCGATTGCGCCGAAGGTCCACGAGCTCAAGGGCCAGGCCCGCAACAAGGCTGTCGCCGCCGGCGAGGCTGAGCTTAAGGTCGGCCGCGTGGGCGTGATTCTCGTCGCCGGTGGGCAGGGTTCGCGCCTTGGATTCGACGGGCCAAAGGGCGCCTATTCGATCGGTCCCGTCACAGGCGCTCCGCTCTTCTACTTCCATGCCCGCAAGATCCTCGCGCTGAGCGTGCGCTACGCCGCGCGCATCCCGTTCTACATCATGACGAGCGAGGCTAACTACGATGCGACGGTCGCGCATTTCGAGGAGAACGACTACTTCGGCCTGCCGCAAGAAGACGTCATTTTCTTCCGTCAGGGCATGTGGCCCGGCATGACGCCCGACGGCAAGATCATACTCGACGCCCCCGGCCACATCTTCATGAGCCCCGACGGCCACGGCGGCATGATCGCCGCCCTCAAGAAGAACGGCTGCCTTGCAGACATGAAGAAGCGCGGCGTCACGACACTGTTCTTCTTCCAGGTGGACAATCCCCTGGTCGATGTGGCAGACCCCGCTTTCATCGGCCTTCATGCCATTGCGAAGGGCGAATACTCCCTCAAACTCACAGCCAAGCGCGATCCGCATGAAGGACTTGGCGTTCCCGTGAAGCGCGGCGGACGATTCGAGATGATCGAATACACCGAGATGACGGAGGAGATGAACACGCGCCGCACATCGTCAGGCGAACTCTACTTCAAGTACGGTTCGCCGGCAATACACGTCTTCGACCGCAAATTCCTCGAGGCTGAGGCCGCGAAGCCCATGCCGCTCCATCTCGCTCACAAGAAGATTCCCTGCGTCAAGGCGGACGGCTCGGTCGAGAAACCTTCCGAGCCGAATGGCTACAAGTTCGAGAAGTTCATATTCGACGCTCTTCCCGACGCGAAGTCCGTCGCCTGCATGGCGTTCGACCGAGCCGACGAGTTCTCTCCCGTAAAGAATGCCGAGGGCAAAGACTCTCCCGCTTCATGCCGCGCTGATCTTCAGGCGAAGTGGCGGCGCCATCTTGCAGCCGCAGGGGTCTCCCTGCCCGCCGGCATGCCCATCGAGATCGACCCGCTCTACGCGCTCGACTCCGCCGACATCGTGTCCACGGGCCTCGTGCTTCAGGCCGATTGATTTCGCCACCGATGACCGACGCGCATTTCCATCGCGGCGGATACCCCGCGTTCCTCGCCATTGAAGGCGAGGAACGCAGGTTTTATGGAATACATCCATGGCAGACGGAATCGTTTCCGCCGGACATTTCAGCTCTGCGTGCCGCGCTTGAATCCGATCTGGCGGCCGGCGTGGGCGAGATTGGCCTTGATCGTCTGCGAAGCCGCGAGATATCTCCAGCGCAACGCGATGCCTTCATGCGCCAGCTTGAACTTGCCGCGGAGATGCGCCGTCCTGTCGTTTTGCACGGAGCCAAATGCTGGGGAGAGGTCGTCAAGGCGTGCGTCCCGTTCAAGGACAGGATACCATCTTTTCTGTTTCATGGGTTTTCCCGCAGTCTCGGTCTTTTGCCTGAGATCTTTGCGATGAACGGCTTCATTTCCATCGGTCCTGCCTTGCTCAACGACCACGCAGTGAACTATCGCGACATGGCCGCAAAGCTGCCAATCGACAGATTGCTTGTGGAGACCGATGCATCATGGGACGATTCTGATGCCCAGGGATCGCAGATCGCCGCCATCATCGAGAGGTTCGCCGTTCTGCGAGGAACATCGGCGGCTGATCTCTCCGCCGCCATCTCCGCCAACCTTGTGCGCTTTGCTGGATGATCCGATGAAACCGCCCCATTGCGTTTCCGGCGGGATAGTGTATAATGTATGCAGCTTGAGGGCGTTGTGCCCTGAGCGTACAGAAGACGTCGCTCAATTCGCGTATGGCAAATGAAACACAGATGAAGAAAACGTTGCTGCTTTCCGGATGGCACCATCCGGAATACCTTGCGGCAACCGCCACCGCATGTCTGGCGTTGGGCGGAGAAGTCGATGTCCTTGGCGTAAGTATGGCCGATCTTGCAGGCGCGCTCGAAAGATTCGGAGCCGGATACAAGGACGTATATGTGCTTGGCGTAGGGCTGACGGAGAACCTCGGCCGTCTGGCCAATACGCTCAAGGAACTCGCGAAAAGGGGCGTCAAGACGCACTGGATTTCGCGCCTTGACATGCCGGAAGAGACGGCGAAGGCGCTGGATGATGCCGGCGCGTGCTTTTCTGAGCTTGTGGTAAAGCATTCTGGAGGGCTTGTCCAGACCGTGTCGGCGCACTTTGGGAATGTCGCGGACAAAGATGTGCGCCGTCTCCGCAGGATCGGCTCGACGAAGGAGGTGGATCCGTCCGCCTACTCCAAGGGAGAATTCTCGCCCGATGAGACATGGCAGATACTCTATCTCGCAGCCGGCTACGCCCACCGTGACCATCGCGACGAAGAAGCCTGCGGCAAGGTCGTGAAAGCCCTCGCCGGGAACATGAGTTTCTTGGATGGGCTTGTTGGCGATTTCAAGCGCCTTGTTGAAGATTTTCTGGCGGGATACTCGAACGAGCTCATAGTCAAGACTCCCGAGTCGCAAGCCACGAAAGAACGCCTCCTTCAGGCGGCCAGATGTTCCAACGCCAGCGTTCTGCTCCTCGGCGAGACGGGCACGGGCAAGCAAGTCGCCGCCGAGTACATACACCACAACTCCGATCGTTCGGCACGTCACTTCGAGCACTACAACTGTGCGTATGGCGGCAATGACGACATGATCATGGATCGGCTCTTCGGACATGAGAAGGGCGCATTCACGGGCGCGACTTCGAAGCGCAACGGGCTTTTCGACGATGCGAACGGAGGAACGCTCTTCCTCGATGAGATCGGCGAGACGAGCGAGCGTGTGCAGGCCATGCTCCTGACCGTCCTGGAAACGGGGAAATTCGTTCGCGTAGGCGGCGATGACGAACGTCGTGTGACGGTTGATGTGCGCCTGATATGCGCGACGAACCGCGACTTGCAGCAGATGGTCCTCGACGGCAAGTTCCGCCTGGACCTCTACCAGCGCATTTGCGAGTTTCCCGTACGGCTAGTGCCGCTTCGCGACAGGAAGGGCGACATCCCGCCGCTCGTGAAGCACTATTGGCGCAACATGACGGGATTCCTTCCAACGAAGCGCCAGATATCTGCATTGATGAACTATGACTATCCGGGCAATGTCCGGGAGCTGCAGGCCATCCTCAAACAGGCCAAGGCCCTCTGCGACTCGATACGCGACGAAGGCGGCGTTGACTATTCAACTCTTGATTTCGCCATGATTCTCAGCGAACACGAGCGGTTCAACAAGACGCTCATCGACGGACTGCGCGCGCGTCGTGACGGCATACCTCCGTCTGAACTGTATCCAGACAACCAAGAGGAACTCCTCTGCCGCCATGCCGTGAATGTTTACCGTAAATATCACCGTAACCTTACCCATGCAGCGGCTGCCGCAGGGGTTACAATCAACACATTCCGCGGGTATCTTGCCAAGGCGAAGAAGAGCGGTGTGAAGTTGTGAACATGTCTCTTGGAAATGCGGAGGCTTTGGGGTGCGCAGTATGGGATTTTCGAAAGCAAGGAGCACATGGAAGAGGAGATAAAAAAGAAGATCGGTCTCGCGCTGGGCGGCGGCGGAGCTAGGGGCTTCGCGCATCTGGGAGCCATCGCGCGTCTTTTGGAGCTTGGTGTCCCGATGCACTGCGTCTCAGGAACCTCGATTGGGGCGATAGTCGGCGCCATCATGGCCGCTGGTACCCTGGATCGCGCATTCGCATGGTGTCGTGAACCGGACTGGAAGAAGATACCTCGTCTTTTCCTGGAGACGGGTTTCACGGGCAAGGGTTTGATAAAGGGCGATCAGATAGCGAAGATTCTCCGCGACCTGATTTCCGTGCGCACTTTCGAAGAACTTCCCATGCCGTTTGCGGCAGTGGCGGCGGATCTGCACACCGGCGAACGTGTCGTGATGCGTACAGGCGACCTTATTTCGGCAGTTCGCGCATCGATGTCCATTCCAGGCGTGTTCAGTCCGGTGGAGCGAGAAGGGCGCGTGCTGGTGGATGGAGGCCTTCTCGATCCATTGCCTGTCGCCGCATGTCGCTCTCTTGGCGCAGACATTGTAATTGCGATAGACATAAACCCGCCGGAATCCACATCGTCGAGAAAGCCTTTTGCGAAGTTGAACATCTTCGATGTGATGTTCGGCACGTTCAGGATATTCAACCGCGAGATGACCCGCCGTGTCCTTTCTTCGGACGGCGCGCCTGATGTTCTCGTATCTCCCGCCGTCGGAGATGTCCTTGCGCTTGATTTCCGCCATTCAGATCGCGTCATTCAACTTGGGCGCGATGCTGTTGACGCCTGCATCGATCAGCTCTCCGGCCTGATCAAGAGATGATGTCCCGCGTTGCGTTATTGTGCCAGGCGGCGTTTTTTGCTATAATGTCAAGACTTTCAAAGCAAGGAGATAAAATGTTCAAACCCGTCTCAAACAAGGCCCAGTTCCCCCAAATGGAGGAGCAGATTCTTTCATTTTGGGCCGACAAGACGATTTTCGACAAGTCCCTCAAGCGCAACGAGGGGAAAAGCCGCTATACGTTCTACGACGGCCCTCCCTTCGCCACGGGCCTTCCTCACTACGGGCATCTCCTTGCGGGCATCATCAAGGACATCGTCCCCCGCTACCAGACCATGCGCGGCAAGTACGTCGAGCGTCGCTTCGGATGGGATACGCACGGTCTCCCCATCGAGGCTCTTGCGCAGGAGGCGCTGGGAATCGCCGGAACGCCTGAGATCAAGGCTTTCGGCGTGGACAAGTTCAACGAACAGTGCCGTTCGATGGTTCTCAAGTACGTGTCTGAATGGCGCAAGACGGTGACCCGAATCGGGCGCTGGGTCGATTTCGACAACGACTACAAGACCATGGATCCCGGATTCATGGAGACAGTGTGGTGGGTGTTCAAGCAGCTTTGGAACCAGGGGCGCGTCTACAAGAGCCACCGCATCATGCCCTATTCCTGGAAGCTCTCCACGCCGCTTTCCAACTTCGAGGCAGGCAGCAACTACAAGGATGTCCAGGATCCGACCGTGACCGTGCGCGTCAAGGCATTAGGGAGCCTAGAACATCTAGGATTCCTAGAAGATTCAACGGTCTATCTGTTGATCTGGACCACCACCCCTTGGACGCTCCCGGAAAACCTCATGATCTGCGCCGGGGCGGACATCGACTATGTCGCCGTGCGCGACTTGACGGACGATGCGCGCCCGATATACATCATGGCCAAGGCTCGCCTCTCGACCATATTCAAGAAGGAAGAGCAGTTTAAGGTCGTCGCCGAGTTCAAGGGCAGCGCACTGAAGGGGATTTCGTATGAGCCGATGTTCCCGTATTTCGCAGACAAGAAGTCCGAGGGTGCATTCCGCGTCTTGAACGACGATTATGTCACGACCGACGACGGCACAGGCCTCGTCCATATCGCCCCCGCATACGGCGAAGACGACTTCCGCGTCTGCCAGGCGGCCGACATGAAGGCGTTCGTGGATCCTCTCGACGAATCCTGCCGGTTCACCGATGCCGTTCCCGAGTACGCCGGGCGCTTCTGCAAGGATTGCGACAAGGACATAATCAAGTGGCTCAAGGCAGAGGGCAAGCTCGTCCATCAGGCGACGATCGTCCACTCATATCCTTTCTGCGACCGTACCGACACGCCGCTCATCTACCGCGCAATTGATGCGTGGTACGTGAAGGTGGAGGATCTCCACGACAAGCTCGTCGCGAACAACGACACTGTCCACTGGATGCCTGACTACGTTGGCGACAAGCGCTTCGGCAACTGGCTCAAGGACGCGCGCGACTGGAACATAAGCCGCAACAGATTCTGGGGCAGCTGCATTCCGGTGTGGGTGAACGACGACGATCCGTCCGACATGATCTGCGTCGGCTCCATCGCGGAACTCGAAGCGCTTTCCGGCGTGAAGGTCGCCGACCTCCACAAGCATTTCGTAGACAAGGTCGTCATCACCAGGGACGGCAAGACGTATCACCGCACGCCGGAAGTCCTCGACTGCTGGTTTGAAAGCGGATCCATGCCCTACGCCCAGCAGCACTACATGGGAGAGGCCGCCGAAGTCGTCAACCAATTCTTCCCGGCCGACTTCATCGCCGAGGGCCTTGACCAGACGCGCGGCTGGTTCTACACGCTCATGCTTCTCGGCACAATGCTCTTCGGGAAGTCGCCGTACCGCAACGTCGTTGTGAACGGCCTCATCCTCGCCGAAGACGGCAAGAAGATGTCCAAGCGCCTCAAGAACTATCCAGACCCCACGAAGATGCTGGATACGTACGGCGCGGACGCGATTCGCCTCTACATGATCTATTCCCCCGTCGTTCGCGCCGAGAACTTGAAGTTCGCGGAGAACGGCGTGAAGCAGGTTCTGCGCGATCTCCTCATCCCGTGGTGGAACGCCTATTCGTTCTTCGTGACATATGCGAACGTCGATGGATTCGCCGACGCCGAGATCAACATGACCGAACTGTGTTCGGACAATGTCCTTGACCGCTGGATAGTCTCTTCCCTTGAGACGCTCATCGCGGATGTCACGGATGCCATGGACCAGTACGACCTCCAGCGCGCGGTTCGCCCGTTCGTTGCATTCATCGAGGATCTGACGAATTGGTACATTCGCCGCAGCCGCAGGCGTTTCTGGAAGAGCCAGAACGACGGCGACAAGCTCCACGCATATCGCACTCTGCGCTATGTGCTCGTGCAGTTGTGCAAAGTCGCCGCTCCTTTCACTCCGTTCATCTCGGAGGAAATCTACCGCAATCTCAAGGGCGCATCCGATCCTGAGTCCGTGCATCTGTGCGACTTCCCGGCTCCGCGCGCCGGCGCGCGCGATCTCGCGCTCGAGAAGGAGATGGCGGCTGTGCAGACCGTCGTGAAGCTTGGCCGCCAGCTGCGCGTGGAAAATGACCTCAAGGTGCGCCAGCCGCTTTCGTCCATAAAGATCGCCGGTCTGCCGGATGCCGCCGCACGTGTCGCTGAAAACGCGGAGCTGCAGGCATTGATTCTCGACGAGCTGAACGTCAAGGCGGTCGAATTCATCGCCGACGAAACGGAGCTTTGCAATGTCTCGTACAAGGCCAACTTCAAGACGCTTGGCCCGAAGTGCGGTCCCAAGATGAAGTCCGTCGCGGCGGCGATAGCGGGGATGGGGAACGGGGAACGGGGAATGGGGAACGGGAAGATTGTCGTTGAGGGGATCGAGATATCCTCCGACGACGTACTCGTGACGCGCACTCCGAAGGCCGGCATGGTGGTAGCATCCGAAGGCGGCGTTGTGGTGGCGCTTGAAACGGCTCTCACCCCGGAACTAATCGCCGAGGGCGTGGCCCGCGAGTTCGTGAGCCATGTGCAGGCCATGCGCAAGGAGGCCGACTTCGAGGTTACCCAGCGCATCAATGTGACCGTCGATTCCGACGACGCGCTGCGCGCCGCGCTTGACGCACATGCGGAATACGTGAAGACGGAGACGCTTGCGCTTTCGCTCACGTTCGCCGCCTGCCCAGATGCGCCTGAAACGGATCTGAACGGCCATGTCGCCCGCATCAAGGTTATGCGCGACTGAGAGCAGACGGATTGCCTCGCTTGCGTCTCTTGACATCCAGGCCGGTTTTTGATACCATTATCACAACGTTTTTCACAAAAAAAGGAATCCATCAATGGCATGTTTCACAGTCCCTCTCGCAACCGCCGTCGTGGCGGGCGCTGCAAAGGCCGCGCTACCAACCGCCGCGCGCAAGAATCCGTTCGTCGCTAAGCTCGGATGGCTCGGCAAGATGATGTTCGGCGGCAGCTTCCTGCTCGCGATCGAGCATGTCTATCATGGCGAGATCATCTTCACGCCTCCGTTCCTCACGGCCGTCAAGGACGGCGAAGTGGACGGCATGCTTCATGAAATGGCAACGCGCGGCGTCGCGATGGCCGTTCTGCTCTTCGCCGTCTGGGCGGGCATGGTCATCGTGTCCACTTTGATGGAGCGCTCCGAAGCGAAGCGTCTTGCGCCGCAGGAGATTTGACCATGTGCGAGATAATGACGATTTTCGCGGCGCTCGTGTTCACTGCCCTGTACTTCACGGGCAAAAAGCGCGGTTGTCCTTCAAAGTCGCTTTTCACCGCGATGCTCATGTTCTGGGGCGCGGCTTTGATGTGGAGCGTCGATTGCGTGGCAAACAAGATGGAAGGCGAAGCGCTCTTCGACATAAGCAAAGAGGACACGCTTCTCGGCTTCATAATCCTGGCCGCAGGGCTTATCGTCTATGGCGCGCTCGCGCTCAAAGAACGCTGCGCGGCGCACGCCTGATGCTGTCTGCGGCGGCGAGGTCGAGAATCTGGGCTTCGCCCGCGTCGATCTTTCGCGCCGCCGCCGCCAAGGCGTTCCTGAAGTGGTTTACGGCGCCGGCAAGACGGCTCGCCAGATTTCCGCCATACTCGGTTCCCTCCGCAGCCATCGTCAGCTTCCCGCTCTGGTGACGCGTATTGACGCCAAAAAGGCGGAGAAGGTTTCCGTTGCTCTTGGGAAGGATTTCGCCTATTTCCCAGAGGCGAATCTTGGAAGGCTGGGCGCGGCGCGCAAGCCGGATGGAATCGGGCGCATCGCCATCGCCGCGGCCGGCACGAGCGACCTTTACGTTGCGGAAGAGGCCGCTCTTACGGCCGAGACTCTCGGCAACGAAGTCGTGCGGCTGTACGATGTTGGCGTCGCGGGAATCCATCGGCTTCTCGCCTGCAAGGACGATCTTGAGCGCGCAAGCGTCGTCGTGGCCGTGGCGGGAATGGAAGGGGCCCTTGCGAGTGTCGTGGGCGGTCTCGTGGACTGTCCCGTGATCGCCGTCCCCACAAGCGTCGGGTACGGCGCGTCCTTCGGCGGCATTTCAGCGCTCCTTTCGATGATGAACTCGTGCGCGGCAGGCGTGTCCGTGGTGAACATCGACAACGGATTCGGCGCCGGTTTCCTCGCCCATCGCATCAACCACATGGGAATCGCAAAATGAAGACACTTTACCTTGACTGCTCCATGGGCGCGGCTGGCGACATGCTCGCTGCCGCGCTTCTCGAACTCGCACCGGATCCAGATGCCGCGACGGCGCGTCTTAACGCCATCGGCATTCCCGGCGTCGAGTATTCGCGCGAACGTGTGTCGCGCTGCGGCATCGCAGGCACGCATCTCTCCGTGCGCGTTCATGGCGTGGAGGAGGGACATGATCATGGTCACGATGAACATCATCATCACGAGCATCACCACGAGCATCATCATGAGCATCATTCCCTCCATGACATTCTGCATGTGATCGGGCATCTCTCGATGCCGGATGCGGCGAAGAAGCATGTCGAGGAGGTCTATCGCCTTTTGGCGGACGCCGAAAGCCGCGCGCATGGCCGCCCCGTCGGAGAGATACATTTCCACGAAGTCGGGGCGATGGATGCCGTCGCGGACATTTCGGCAGTAGCTTTCCTCATAGGCGAACTTGGCGTGGATGAGATAGTCGCCTCCCCTGTCAACATGGGCGGCGGAACCGTCCGCTGCGCGCATGGAGTGCTGCCCGTCCCGGCTCCGGCCACTGCATTTCTGCTGGAGGGCGTGGCGGCATACGCCGATGCGCCGTCGTCGGGTGAACTATGCACGCCTACGGGAGCTGCGCTTCTGAGGCATTTCGTGAAATCGTTTGGTCCTATGCCGCCGCTTCGCGTTTCGGCGATCGGATATGGCGCCGGCGGCAGAGAAGTGGAAGGTCGGGCGAATCTGCTGCGTGCGTCGCTTGGCGAGTCTGCCGCCGCCGGAACGGATGAAGTAGTCGAGATTTCATGCGGCATCGACGACATGACGGGCGAGGAGATTTCTTTCGCCTGTGAACGCATTTTCGCCGCAGGCGCGCTCGATGTCGTCACGATTCCCGTGCAGATGAAGAAGGGGCGTCCCGGCGTGAAGTTCGAGGTGCTTTGCAAGGTCTCCGACCGTGATGCCGTTGTGGCCGCGATGTTCAGGCATACATCGACCATCGGCCTCCGCGAGACTGTCTGCCGCCGGTGCGTTCTGGCGCGCCGCGAGGAGAAGGCGACGCTTTCGTGCGGCGCAACGGTTCGGCGCAAGGTGTCGGAAGGGTATGGCGTTCGACGCGAGAAGATCGAGTTTGACGATCTTGCAGGTGCGGCGCGGGCGGCGAATCTGTCCATTCGCGAGGTGTTGAAATAGTCCCCGTCCCCGTCTGGACCCGATGTTCCTTTTCCGCTATGTTCTGCGTCCGAAATATGGTATCATTTCCTCCAGGCTTGAAGATTTGAAAGGAAAAAACATGGAAGAACTAAAAGGCAAAGTCGCTATAGTCACCGGTGCAGCCCGCGGCATCGGCCAGAAGATATCCCAGAAGCTCGCCGAGCGCGGCGCGAATGTCGCGGTGATCGACCTCAAGGCCGAATGGTGCGAGGAGACGGTTGGCCTCGTGAAGGCCGCAGGAGCCGAGGCCATCGCTCTTGGCTGCAACGTGGCCGTCTCCGCCGAGGTTGACGCCTGCGTGAAGCAGGTGCTGGAGAAGTTCGGCAAGATTGACATCATGGTCAACAACGCCGGCATCACAAAGGACGGACTTCTCATGCGCATGAGCGATGAGGATTGGGACGCGGTGCTGAACGTCAACTTGAAGGGCACGTTCCTCTTCACGCGCGCAGTGGCTCGCCCGATGATGAAGAACAAGTCGCCGGAAGGCGTCCAGCTCGGCGGCACTATCATCAACATAGCATCCGTGGTGGGCATCATGGGCAATGCGGGCCAGGCGAACTATACGGCCTCGAAGGGCGGAGTGATCGCTCTCACGAAGACGACCGCAAAGGAGCTTGGTTCGCGCAATGTGCGCTGCAACGCCGTCGCGCCCGGTTTCATCCAGTCGAAGATGACGGATGTCCTGCCCGACGACGTGAAGAAGGCGTACATGGACACGATTCCATTGAAGCGCTTCGGCACCGCGGAGGACATCGCCAAGGCCGTCGCGTTCCTCGCCGGTCCAGACGCCGAGTACATCACGGGCCAGATCATATCCGTCAACGGCGGCATGATCGGCTGATCGGCAACCGCCGCCATGATAACGCATAATACGATCGGCGACGTTTTGCCGCGCGTCATCGACGGGCGGCGCGTCATCGCCGCCATAGTGAACAACATGGTGGCTCCGCTTTCGGCGCCGGTCATGGGCGATCCCGAATTTGAGCCGCTTACGCGTTCTTGCGCCTACGGCATAGACGTCTACCAGTCGACGCTTTTCTTTCTTCTCGCCGCATGCGCTGCGAAGATCGCCCCGGGGGCGCCGTTCCGCGTTCGCTATTCGCTTGGCTCGTCGTTCTACTGCTCGTGGGACGGCGACGTCACGGCGCTCAAGCGCGAACTTCTCGCGCTCGTCGCCGCCGACGTGCCGATAACGGTCGAAATAGTTCCGTACAGCGAGGCCGTTTCTCTTTTCCGCGCAGCGGACAGGAATGACGAGCTGAATCTGCTGAAACACCGAAATCCGCCATTGGTCACCATCTCGCGCTGCGGGGATTTCCGCGCACTGCACCAGCAGGTCCTTGCGCCGTCTTCGGGCGCGGCGGACTTCTGGGACGTTCTGCCCGCTCCCGGAGGATTGGTGCTCCAGCTTCCGTCGCGCGCCGAGCCTGACGTTCTCCCCGACCTCACGGAGATAATGTCCGATGGGCGCTATTTGGACGTTTTCCGCAACCATATTTCCCGCGCCGCGATCACGGGCGTCGCGAGCATCGGCGATCTGAACCAGGTGATACTTGAAAAGCGCTTCGACGAATATGTGCGCGTCGTGGAGACGCTGCAGCGGCGAGACCTGGCGAGGATCGCGGATTCGATAGTCGCGCGCCGCCCGGCCGTGCGGCTGATTCTCGTCGCAGGCCCATCCTCCGCCGGCAAGACAACTACATCCGTCCTTCTCTGCACGCATCTTCGCGCATGCGGGCTCAAGGCGCATCTTATGTCAACAGACGACTACTTCGTGGGCGATGCCCGTAACCCGCGCGACGAGAACGGCAAGCTCGACTACGAGACGGTCGAGGCAGTTGACCGCGAGCGGCTTGCCGCCGACATGAATGCGCTCTTCGCCGGCGAAGCCGTCCATCTCAGGAAGTTCGACTTCCGCCGCCACGACGGTTACGACGAAGAGTCTGAGACGCGTCTGGAGAAGGACTCTGTGATTGTCCTCGAGGGCATTCATGCCCTGAACCCGTTGCTCACTTCGGGCATAGACGATTCCCTTAAATTCCGCCTTTATCTCAACGCACTCACGCAGCTTGTGGTCGATTCGTGCAATCGCATCTCTACGACGGACACGCGCCTCATCCGCCGCCTGGTCCGCGACTTCAGCTATCGTGGAATGTCGCCTATCGACACGTTCCGACTTTGGCCGAATGTCTCCGCGGGGGAGCGCAAGTGGATATATCCATATCAGCGCCATGCCGACGCGGTGTTCAATTCGGCCTTGGACTATGAACTTGCGGTGCTCAAGCCCTTTGCGCTTCAGCTGCTCAACCAGGTGAAGCCGTGGGATCGCGAATATCTCGAGGCGCGCCGCCTTTCCGGCATTCTTCACAACGTGTCGCTTGCGTCGCCCGACGCAGTTCCCGGCGACTCCATCCTTCGCGAATCCATCGGCGGCTCGCAGCTTGCGTATTGACTGAGATTACGTTGCGGACGAAATCGCATTCTTCCAAAATCCCCCTTGTTTCCACCCCCATAATGGGGTATAATCATCGTGTCTTGCCCATAAGGGCGAAGCATACAGATTTCCCGAGTTCCTTGCGGATCAATTCTCCCTCAACTTCAACTTGGCATTTCAGTTCGTCATGTGGGATGCCTTGTCCTGCATCCAGTTCGGCTTCTGCGGCACGAATGTCATCCAGCAGCTGCCTGGCGTGGCGGCTCCAATTCAAGGCGGGATTCAGCACCATACCGCCTAGTCGCACTTAGCAACTGACATTCAGCGCTGTTTTTGGTAAAATACTACGTCGATTTCACCACGAAAGGCACTAAATGAACACTGAAGCATGGAAGAAGGTCGAGGCGGCCATCGCAGCCTCAAAAAACACCACGATCAAGGAATTTTTCGCCCAGGATCCTGACCGCGCGCGGAAATTCACCATTGAGGCGGCCGGCTGGACGCTAGACTACTCCAAGAATCGCATAGACGCAGGCGTCATGAAGGCCCTGCGCAACCTCGCCGAGGCATCCAACCTCAAGGCCGAGATTGAGAAGATGTTCACCGGCGAGAAGATCAACCGCACCGAGAATCGCGCCGTTCTCCACACGGCCCTCCGCAACGTGGATCCCAAGGCACAGGTGTTTGTGGACGGCAAGGACGTGATGCCGGACGTCCGTTGGGTCCTCGGAAAAATGGCAGGCTTCGCCAACGCCGTCCGCACCGGCCAGCACCGCGGCTTCACCGGCAAGAAGATCAAGTACGTCGTGAACATCGGCATCGGCGGAAGCGATCTTGGCCCCGTGATGGCCAACATCGCCCTCGCGCCTTACGCCAAGCGCTCGATGAAGTGCTTCTTCGTGTCGAACGTAGATTCCACCCACCTCGCCGAGACTCTCCGCGAGGTCAAGGCCGACCAGACGCTCTTCATCGTCGCCTCCAAGACGTTCACCACGCAGGAGACGATGACGAACGCGCTCTCCGCCCGCAAGTGGCTCATAGACGTGCTCAAGGACGAAGCGGCAGTGGCCAAGCACTTCGTGGCCGTCTCCACCAATGCCGACGAGGTCGCGAAGTTCGGCATTGACGTGGACAACATGTTCGGCTTCTGGGACTGGGTCGGCGGCCGCTACTCGCTCCCCTCCGCCATCGGCCTCTCGCTCATGCTCTACATCGGCCCCAAGAACTTCGACAAGTTCCTCAAGGGCTACTGGAAGATGGATCGCCACTTCCGCACCGCGAAGTTCGACAAGAACCTGCCCGTCACGCTGGCGCTTCTCGGCATCCTCTATTCGAACGGCTACGGCGCCGAATCGTATGCCGTTCTGCCGTACGACCAGTACCTCAGCCGCTTCCCCGCCTATCTTCAGCAGATGGACATGGAGTCCAACGGCAAGAGTGTCGACCGCGACGGCAGGCGCGTCACGTACACCACCGGCCCCATCGAGTGGGGCGAGCCCGGCACGAACGGCCAGCATTCGTTCTACCAGCTCATCCATCAGGGCACGCACCTCATTCCGTGCGACTTCATCGGCTTCTGCAAGACGCACAACGCGATCGGCGACCACCACGACAAGCTCATGGCCAATTTCTTCGCGCAGACGGAGGCGCTTGCGTTCGGCAAGCCGGCCGAGCAGTGCCGAGCCGAAGGCGATCCCGAGAATCTCGTGCCGTTCAAGACGTTCGAGGGCAACCGCCCCACGAACACGCTTCTTGCCGACGAGCTCAAGCCCGAGACGCTAGGCGCGCTCATCGCGCTCTACGAGCACAAGGTTTTCGTGCAGGGCGTGATCTGGAACATCTTCAGCTTCGACCAGTGGGGAGTGCAGCTGGGCAAGGTGCTCGCGAAGAACGTTCTCAAGGACCTCACGGCCGACAAGCCGGACCTTAAGCACGACTCTTCCACCAACGCCCTCATCGCCCGCTACCGCAAGGTTCTGGGAAGGTAGGTACACGGCCATGAAAAATCTGATAGTCGCACTGTTCTGCCTCTTCGCCATCCTGGGCTGCCGCCGCACCGACGTGCGTGATTTCACGATATCGATACCCAACATGACACCCGCCGACCATGCCGCCATCACCGGCGCCATCGCCATGTACGGCGGCGTGGAGAAGTCTAGCTACAAGTTCGACGATGCCGCCCGCACTCTCGCGCTCAAGTACGATTCGATGCAGGTGGCGAAGAAGAACATCGAGATCGCGATCGCCAAGGCTGGTTTCACGGCGAACGGCGTGACGCCCGAATCCGTCGGCGCAAAGCCGAAGAAATAGCCATGGCCACGCTTGCGGAGGGTGCGGAGTCCTTCGCCGCGCATCTGACGCTGGAGCGCGGACTTTCGCCGAAGACGCTTGAGGCGTATGGGCGCGACGTGCGCGCCTTTTCGGTGTACTTGGAGAGGCATGGCGTCTCCGACTGCGCCGCCATCTCCAGGGAGCATGTCTCCGGTCATCTTGAGGCGCTGCGCGCATCGGCGCGCCGCGACTCCTCCCGGGCGCGCGCCTTCGTGGCGATTCGCGAGTTCCTGCGCCATCTGGTGTCTGCCGGATACGCGAAGAGCGATCCTTCCGCCGCCCTTGAGGCGCCGCGCAAGGGGATCGTCCTGCCGCACGTTCTCACCGAGGAGACAACCGTGCGGCTCGTGGAGTCGGTGGCGGGGTCTGACCCCCGAGACCTGCGCGACCGCGCGATCCTCGAGCTTCTCTACGGATGCGGTCTGCGCGTGAGCGAACTTTGCTCGCTTGAGCTTGTCGATTGGCTGCGCAACGAAGATCTTGTGCGATGCACGGGGAAGGGGTCCAAGGATCGTGTCGTGCCGATGGGCGAATGCGCGGCCCGCGCGCTCGCGCGGTATGTCGACGAGGCGCGCGGCGTCTTCGCCAAGGGCAACGCCGACGAACGACGCGTCTTTCTCACGCGCCTTGGTCGCGGCTTCACCAGAGTGGGCGTATTCAAGATGCTTCGTGAACGCGCCGCCGCCGCGGGTCTCGATGCATCCGTTGTCTCGCCGCACGTGCTGAGGCACTGCTTCGCCTCGCATCTTCTCGCACATGGCGCGGACATCCGCGCCATCCAGGAGATGCTGGGCCATTCCTCTATCGCCACGACGCAGGTGTACACGCACGTCGACGAGTCGCGCTTCCACGACGTCCACGGCGCTTTCCACCCCCGCGCGTAGCCGCGACCAGACATTCCAAAACTAGGGAATCCTTCTATGTGAAGTGACGCCTTAAGGGGCATTTTTGCGGGGCCGTTCCGCCGTGAGGCGGGGCGGCCTTTGGAAATTTCTTTCTTTTTCCACTTTTTCCACC
>Ga0310786_10001462_pt1 | contig 38081 bp, 38 predicted proteins | sample AusTroGonzalo_MG_FD_203881 | JGI IMG/M metagenome (GOLD analysis project Ga0310786, IMG submission 203881) | Bovine rumen microbial communities from tropical cattle in Woodstock, Queensland, Australia - Gonzalo_03 (v2) (version 2) | ecosystem: Host-associated > Mammals > Digestive system >... | reverse complement strand
ATACCGGGGAGGGTGAGCACAGCGCCGAGGGCGGCGAGAACACCCATAAGAAGGAATATATTAGTAATAAGAGCAATCACCGAGACCCAACCGGCACGGTTGTAGAAGACCACCATGTAGATGAGCACCACGATGAAGGCAAGGATGAACGAGATAAGACCGTTGTGGATGGACTCCTGACCCAGCGAAGGACCGACGACGGTGTCGGAAACGATGCGGGCGGGAGCAGGAAGCTTACCGGACTTGAGCACATTGGCAAGGTCCTGAGCCTCTTCAATAGTGAAGCGGCCGGTAATCTGCGAACGACCACCAGCGATTTCGCCGTTGACATTAGGAGCGGAGTAAACCTGATCGTCGAGCACAATAGCGATGCAGCGTCCCACATTCTCACCAGTGATACGCTTCCATTCGCGCGCACCCGTACTATTCATTTTCATGTTCACCTCGTTGCCTTGGTTTCCCACATCGTGAGAAGCGTCGGTGATGCAACCACCGTCGAGCAGCGGAGAGCCATCTTTCGTTGTCACCTCGATAGCATAGAGGGCAATGAAGTCGGCGGTGTCGGGTTTGTTACCCCACATGAACTTCACCTCACGCTTGGAGTCATAAACGTTCTTTTTGGCAGCTTCACGAAGGATGTAGTTGATGCTGGAGGTATCGGCCAGTCTTGCCATACCGGCAACGGCACCAGAGGAGGCGTAGACACTGAGTTTGTCATACAGCTTCACGCCGTTGGACACGGAAGTAACCTCGACACTATCGGCGCTGTCGACCGTCTGTCCCATATCGGAGAACTCATTGATGTCATCGAGGAAGACTTTGGCATCCTTGCTTTCATAGGTCAGCCAGAATTCGAGCTGAGCAGTACCTCTGAGGAGTTTGCGGACGCGGTCCTGATCTTTCACACCGGGGAGCTCCACGAGGATACGCTCGGAAGCGGGGAGTTTCTGGATGGTGGGCTGAGCAACACCGAAGCGGTCGATACGACGGCTGATAATCTGATAAGTGCGCTCATAGGCTTCGGAGGTCTCTTTTCTGATAGCGTCAACAACCTCTTTATTGGAAGCGTTGGGCTGAATCTTGTCGCGCAAGTCACCGCTACCGAACTTCTGGTAGAGAGAAACATTCTTGTCAAGTTTGACAATTTCCTCTTCGAACAGCGTAACAAAGTCAGTGTTGGTCGAACGCTTTTGAGCCTTGAGGGCGGAATCAATAGCGCTGTTCACGAGAGGGTCGTTGGGGTTGTTGGCCAGAGCGCGCACCACATCGGAAGTGGAGACTTCGAGCATCACGTTCATACCGCCCTTCAGGTCAAGACCCAGGTTAATTTCGCGGGACTGGCACTCGCGGTAGGTGTAGCCCAAGTAGACATTCTTGTTGGCCTTGTCGTTGAGGTATTTGGCCTCTTCGGATTTCACGATGGAGTCTTTGATTTCCTCCACGGTCAACTTGCTACCAGCCTGCTGTAGGCTCTGAATTTCATTCTGTGCAGTTTTACTGTTAGCATAGGTTTCTGCATGAGTTTTTGCTTTGCTTTCCACCACGCTTGTCACAACCGTAAATGACAATTGGAACAAACAAGCGAGGCCGAAAGTCCAAGTCAAGAATTTGATAAGTCCTTTATTCTGCATACTTTATATATAAATTTATGTTTTTTATTATATTCTTTTGAACATGCAAAAATAACAAAAAATATTGACATAGCAAACAAAATCAAAAAAAAACATGTATCTTTGCACAAAATTTATAGAATAACAGAGAGATATGGACGAATATTTTTCGCTAACACTCAAAGAGTGGGCCGACGAGGACAAACCTCGTGAAAAATTGCTTTCGAAAGGCAAGAAAGAACTCACCAATGCCGAGTTGATAGCCATCCTGCTACACAGCGGAATTCCTGGAAAAAGCGTGGTCGAAGTAGCCAAGGAGGTCCTTGCGCTTACCGGCAACAGTATCACAGCCCTTTCACAGTTAGAATTCAACCAGTTAAGTTCTATCAAAGGACTGGGGTTCGCCAAAGCCGCCACTCTCATGGCGGCCCTTGAACTTGGATGGCGTATGCAGGGCGAGATTTCAAGAAACAAAGAACTGATAATCAGCAACAGTACAGATTTATTCAACTACATGACACCTCTTTTGGCCGACCTCGACCATGAAGAGTTCTGGGCCGTCTACCTCAGTAACCGTAACAAGGTGCTTGGACGGCAGCGCATCTCCATGGGCGGACAGACGAATGTATCTGTAGACATGCGTGTTATCTTCCGTGGTGCTATCGAATGCAAAGCAGTCAACCTTATGGTGGCACACAATCATCCCTCCGGATCACTCAGGGTCAGTCTGGAAGACAAAAGAATTACCCACCTCATTATTGAGGCAGGTAAAATTCTTGATATCAAATTATTGGAGCATATTATCGTCGGCATCACACCCTCAGGGAAAGCCGACTATTTCAGTCTCCACGACAATGGCTTGGTCTAGCGTGCCAAATCGAGGGTAACACTCACCGAATCCATCTGTCCTCCCAGCGGAGGATTCAACTTGCTAACTTTCACGTTAACAGTATCTACAGAGGAAAAATCCGCCAACACTCTCTCCCCTACCCTACGGGCTACATGCTCCAACAGATGGGAGGGGGTCATCATCTCGGCTTTCACCACCTGGTAAACATCCAAATAACTAACCGTATCAACAATGTTATCAGACATTTCCGCCTTCGAAGTATCGGTCGTGAAGGATAGGTCGACACGGAAATGAGTACCTATGACACGTTCCTGCTCAAAACAGCCGTGATGCGCATAAAAACGCATGTCGTTGATGGTGATAAGTGCCATACTATCAGATAATATTGTCGAACTGGTGCAGAAAGCGGAGGTCGTTCTCAAAGTAGAGGCGGAGGTCACGAATCTGATATTTCAACATAGCCATTCGCTCCACACCCATACCAAAAGCGAAACCGGTATATTCCTTACTATCAATACCGCAGGCATCAAGAACGTTGGGGTCCACCATACCGCAGCCCAGAATCTCGAGCCAGCCTGTGCCCTTACAGATGTTACACCCTTTGCCACCACAGATATTGCATGAGACATCCATCTCGGCACTCGGCTCCGTAAACGGGAAATAACTGGGTCTCAACCGAATCTGCGTTTCAGGACCGAACATCTCCTTGGCAAAATAGAGCAGCGTCTGCTTTAGGTCGGCAAAGGTCACTTTCTTATCGACATAAAGACCTTCAACCTGATGGAAGATACAATGGGCACGCGCGCTAATAGCCTCATTCCTAAATACTCTACCTGGTGCGATGATACGGATAGGAGGCTTGTGGGTCTCCATCACGCGCACCTGTACAGACGAGGTGTGGGTACGAAGAGCCACATCCATCTTGCCTTCTTCCTTCTGAACGAAGAATGTATCTTGCATGTCACGCGCGGGATGATCAGGAGGAAAGTTCAGCGCCGAGAAGAGATGCCAGTCGTCCTCTATCTCCACCGACTCCTCGATGGTGAAGCCTATGCGGGAAAATATTTCGGCAATCTCGTTCATCGTCACCGACAGCACATGACGGCTGCCCCGCTGAGCGAAGTCTGCCGGCATCGTCAGGTCGTGACGGTCTTCAGCCTCGGCTCTTTCTTCGACGAAATTCTTAAATTCTTCAACCTTAGCCAACGCAGCAGTCTTCAGCTGGTTGAGGGCAACGCCCATTTCTTTCTTTTGTTCGTTGGGGAGGGCCTTGAACTGCTCGAACAACTCATTCATCACACCTTTGCGGCCCAGAAAACGGATGCGGAATTTTTCCACCTCAGCGGCACGGTCCTCAAAAGTCTTGATATCCGCTGCGTTGATTTCTTCAATGTACTTGGAAATAAGATCTTTCAGCATATACTATTTTACTTTTTTATCACTTTGGCACTGATAATCTTGATGTCGTCCAACGGACGGTCGAAACGGTCGCGTCGGGCTGCAGCAATTTTATCCACAATATCCATACCCTCAACCACTTCGCCATATACGGTGTAGTCGCCGTCAAGGTGCGGGGCACCCCCGATGGTGCGATAGGCTTCACGCTGTTCTTTCGTGAAATCCTTCTTATAACGTTGTCCTATCATATTGAGTTCATCGTCGCTCCATGTCCTCCCCTGCACAATATAAAACTGGCAAGAAGAAGATTCTTTCTTGGGGTTGACATCGTCGCCCTCTCGAGCAGCGGCGAGAGCTCCGCGTTTGTGGAAAAGCCCCGGTCGAAATTCGGCATCGATGTTATATCCCATACTCCCTTCACCAAGCATCTGCCCCGGTTTGGCAGTCTTCGAATCCGGGTCACCGCCTTGAATCATAAAACCTTCGATGACGCGATGGAAAAGGACACCGTCATAGACATTTTCATTAACCAATTTTATGAAATTATCGCGGTGCAAAGGGGTCTCATCATAGAGCAGAACCACTATATTACCATAGGTCGTCTGCATTTCGACATAGACACTACCTCGCACATTTTCCTTTTGCAAATCAACGCCTTGCGATTCCACTGAAAGTGCCGCAAATAAAAAAAACGGCAAAAATGATATTTTTTTCATCCTATATAGAATAAATTTACTAATTTTGCATGCAAAAATAAGAAGAAAATCAGAAACGACAACTTAAAAAATACAGATTTATGAAGAAAAAAATTTTCTTTGCTTCCGCAATGTTGTTTTTCAGCATCTTACCGATGGCATTTTTTACCAGTTGTGACAAGGATACCAATAGTTATTTGGATGTTTTCGTGACCGACGATGTCACAAAATTGCCAATTCCCGCTGCTACTGTCGACATCACCCAATCCGGCGGTGGCATCATCCACGTCACCGGCATCACCGGTCCCGACGGCATCTTCTCAACTTCATTCAAAGCCCCTGCCATCGTCAAAGTGAAAGCCACCCTCCCCATCCCCATTGCGCAAGGTGGTGGCGAGCGTCGCGGAGAAACCCAGGTGCGTCTGCTTGAAGGTGAGACACTGACCGCCAAAATCTCGCTGACCGAACAAGTCTTTTTCTAAACCCAAATATCTCATAGCATGGTATTTAAACCAACCAGACAGGACCTCGAGCAGCTCAGTCAAATGGGGCTCACTCCCGAGGTTGTGCAGCACCAAATAGATAATTTTAAAGCCGGCTTCCCCAAAAGCCATCTCGATGCCGCCGCCACTCCCGACAACCGTGGCATCCTCCGTCTCAGCGACAAAGAAATCGAACGCTACGAAAAGCAATATCTCACACTCGCCCGCGGGAAAAAAATCTTGAAATTCGTCCCCGCCTCGGGTGCAGCAACTCGCATGTTCAAAGACCTTTACAGCTTCACCTCCACCTATTTCGGCGTAGCCAAGAACTTCGACAAAGAATTCCCCGAAGTAAAAGTCTTCCTTGAGAACCTGCACACCTTTGCTTTCTTCAACGACTTGAAAACCTGCATGGAATCCTCCGATCTTGACATCGAAGAATACCTCCATCGCGGCGACTACAGCACGGTCATCAACTTTCTGCTAAAAGAACAATACCTTGGCTACGGAAGCCTACCCAAAGCCCTGCTAAAATTCCACCGCTATGGAGCCGTGCAGCGCACCCCGCTCGAAGAACATATCGTCGAGGGAGCCCTCTATGCCCGCAACAGCGACGGAACTGTCAACCTGCACTTCACCATCTCCCCTGAACACCGTAAAGCCTTCCTCAAGAAAATCAATGAGGTAAAACACTACTACGAGAGCACCTTCAGTATCAATCTAAAGATAACCTTCTCGGAACAAAAGCATTACACAGACACCATCGCCGTCGACGAGCAGAATAATCCCACGCGCGACGAAAACGGCCGACTCATCTTCCGCCCCGGCGGACACGGAGCCCTTATTGAAAATCTCAATGAGCAACGTGCCGACCTTATCTTCGTCAAGAACATTGACAACGTTGTACCCGACTGGATGAAGCATACTACCGTGATTTACAAACAGGTAATTGCCGGAATGCTTCTCGAATTGCGAGAGAAATGCTTTGAGATGCTCCGCACCCTCGACGGCAAGCCCGACAAAAGCACTTTAAACAAGATTATCCGCTTCGCCAAAGAGGAACTTAATATCATGGTACCAGAGGGTTGTGATGCTAAAACCCTCCATGCGCTCCTCAACCGACCCATGCGTATCTGCGGAATGGTCAAGAACCTCGGAGAACCCGGTGGCGGTCCCTTCTACACCATTGATACCAAGGGTCGTAGAAGCCTTCAGGTGGTCGAATCAGCTCAAGTCAACCACAACGACCCGCAGCAGGAGAAAATTTTCCAGTCGTCGACCCACTTCAACCCTGTCGACTTAGTGTGCAGTACCAAAAACTACCGTGGCCGCTATTTCGACCTCAGAAAATATGTCGACCCCCAAACCGGATTCATCAGCAAGAAGACCAAGGGGGCACTCACTGTCAAGTCGCAAGAACTTCCCGGCCTATGGAACGGCGCTATGGCCGACTGGATCACCCTCTTCGTCGAGGTCCCTGTGGCCACGTTCAATCCTGTGAAGACCGTCAATGATCTCCTGCGCAAAGAACACAGAGAGGGATAAATTGAGAATGCGTGAATGTATTAATGTGTCAATAAACAAAGAATTAAAATAAAAATGAAGAAAAAATCAAGCATCATTATCATCAGCATCGTGGCATTCGTGGCCATCGTGCTCATCTGGGGCATCAGCATTAACAACAGTCTCGTGAAATCGGACGAAAACGTGCAGCAAGCCTGGAGTCAGGTAGAAAACGTCTACAAACGCCGTATGGACCTCATCCCACAGCTTGTGGAGACCGTAAAGGGTGCCGCCAACTATGAGAAAAGCGTCCTCACCGAGGTCACCAATGCCCGTGCAGGTGTCGATCAGGTGAAAGTAGATCCCTCAACCCTCTCCGAAGATCAGGTGAAAGCCTACCAGCAGGCGCAGGACAAACTCGGCAAGGCTTTGGCCAACAGCATCAAAGTCACCGTCGAGCGCTATCCCGAACTCACTGCCACCAAGAACTTCGCCGAACTCCAGCAGCAACTCGAAGGCACCGAGAACCGTATCACTGTGGAACGCAGCAAGTTTAACAAAGCCGTACAGGAATACAACACCAAGGTGCGTCGTTTCCCCAACAGCATCATCGCCGGCATCTGCGGCTTTGACAAGAAAGGCTACTTCACCGCTCCCGAAGAGGCCGCTGAGCCCGTCGATGTTAAGTTCGAATTCTAAATGAAACGTCTAATAACCATCATGATAGTGCTGCTGGCAAGTCTGCCGGCAGCACTTTCTCAGTCGGAGTGGACTCCCAAGAAGAGCAACCGACTGGTAAACGACTACTCTCATATCCTTACCAAAGAGCAACTCAACACGCTCGAACAGCGATTAGTAGCCTTCAACGATTCCACCTCGAACCAGATACTTATCGTCATCACTCCCACCCTGCAGGGCGATGCCTCGTGGGCCGTGGCCACCCGCATCGGACAGGAATGGGGAGTAGGACAGCAAGAGTTCAACAACGGATTGGTGATACTTATCAAGTCGAAAACCGAGGAAGAGCCTGACGGTGACGTAGCCATCGCAACAGGCTACGGCGTCGAAGGGGCATTGCCCGATGCCTTCTGCAAACGCATCATCGACGACCACATGGTGGAACCGTTGAGCAATGGAAACTATTATAAGGCGTTGACGGAGGCTCTCGACATCATCGAGCCCGTGCTTCGCGGAGAATACAGCTATGCACAATACAAGAAGGAAGAGCGCACCAGTGCCCTCACGGGGTTACTAATATTTCTAGGTGCCGTCATCGGAATCCCCCTCCTCCTCTGGCTCTACGCCCGAAAACACCCTGAGCAGTTCAACAACAACGGACACGGCAACCATGGTACCGGAGGCCATTCTGTCGGTAGTTATCCCTGGTTCATGGGTGGCAGCTCCCGCGGTGGCGGATGGAGCGGAGGTGGCGGCTTCGGAGGTTTTGGAGGCGGCAGCTTCGGAGGTGGCGGAGCGTCGGGAAAGTTTTGAAAATAAAGAACGAAGAATGAAGAATTTAAGAATTAGATATTAAAAAAAATATTAAAATTTCACTTTTCAATTCTCATTTTTCAATTTTTTCGTATCTTTGCAGCACGTTTGTTTTGAGCGATATGCAAATTACAAACTGATTATCAATGAAATAAACAATAAAAATTATACACCATGGGTATCAATGCTAACAAAAAAGTGAAGAGAAGAAAGGTTCGCATCAACGGTAACAAGAACTCCACCAACAACTGGGGTATCACCGCTGCCGGTTGGAACGCTGTCCACAAAGCCATCATCAACGCTGAGGACTAATTCACTTCCTTCAAAGCAAAAGGCCGCATATTTGCGGCCTTTTTTGCTAGATATTCTAGACAACCTATTGAATCTAGATAATCTAAAACATGAAACAGACCACACTCTGTTATATAGACAACGGCAACAGCTATCTGATGCTGCACCGCGTGAAGAAAGAGCACGATGCCAGCCATGGGAAATGGATTGGTGTGGGTGGCAAGTGCGAAGCCGATGAGAGTCCAGACGAATGCATGCTGCGCGAGGTGAGCGAAGAGACTGGACTGGAGATTACCCGCTGGCAATACCGTGGCATTGTGACATTTATCTCCGACACCTGGCCGAACGAATACATGCACCTCTTCACCGCCACCGAATGGCGCGGAGAACCCGACATGAGCATCGATAACGAGGGAGAGCTGGCCTGGATAACAAAACAAAGAATTATAGAAGAGATCACTCCGACCTCCGACCTCCAACCTCCGACCTTTCCCCTTCCCCTCTGGGAGGGCGACAAAATATTCCTCCGCCTCCTCCTCGACGAAAGCGTCCCCTTCTTTTCCCTCAAACTCGTCTATGTCCAGGACGAAATGGTCAGCGCCACTCTCAACGGACAGCCCGTATCCCCCCAATCATAACCACCTCCGTTCTACCCCTGTTCAACCATCGTTCTCCCATTAAAAAATAAAAGAACAATGAAAGAATAGGGATCAAAAATATTGACCCACAGTCATTTGTACACCCTCAACAGGTGACACCGAAACAAGCATCATAAAGTTCTCTGACAGATGGACAGCCCTCCCTTTTTGCCGAGGACAAATAGTGTAGGCTCATCTGTTCCATGACACAGGTTGTCAATATACAACGGCTGGTTGAGTATAAAACGGTCGCAATGAAAGGTGTCGCCCGCCTTGACCTTCGAGTTACGAGCCTCCAAGACAGTGAAATATCCATTCCCTTCATGTCGCAACCGCATCCTGCGGCTAGGCTCCCATCCTATTTCAAGCGTTTCTCCCACTTCCAACTGTTCAGCCGTCAACGTGGCGGAAAGCACACGGTGAGAGGTTTGGGCACTCTCCACCTGGCAGTAGTCGGCCACAAAGGTATGCCAGTCGGGATAGCCTACAAAGCGGGAAAGCACGTCGAGCGTCGACTCACGCACTGTGGTATAACCGTCGATATATCCCCATAGTCGTTTCAAAGTGCTGACGCCCACAGCCTCTTTAAGACGTTCCTGCATCTGGTCGTGCAGCCGCTCGAAGTCGATACTTGTGAGGGGACGAAACATGGCGGCCTCTTCCACCTGCTGTTTCAGCCTGTCCAAGTGCTTGTTGTCTACTTCCATAACGACTGCAAAAATACAAAATAAATTCCAAATACATTTTTTTTCGTATTTTTGCCTCATGGCAAACAGCGAACACCCATCTACTTCCGGCATACCCGACGCGCTGGATTTCAGCATGTCAGTTATTTTTTCACAGCATGAGGAGATAGTTGCGCACGGTTATTGTGTGCTTTACCGTGCTCGTCGCTATGGGCGGTGGTTTGTGCTGAAAGGGTTGCAACCCGAGCACCGGCACGACCCGCTCTACATGGCCATGCTGGAGAAGGAATTCAACATGCTGACGGCGCTCGACCACCCCAACATCGTCCATCTTTACAGCCATGAGGTGGATGCGGTGGCGGGGCCATGCATCGTGATGGAATACGTGGATGGGCGCACCCTCACCGACTTTTTGGAAGAGAAGCCCTCCCTGGCGGCCCGCCGTCGTGTGACAATGCAGCTGCTCGATGCCATGAGCTACTACCATTCGCACCAAATAGTACACCGAGACCTCAAACCCAGCAACATACTCATCACCCGCAACGGCGACAACGTGAAGCTTATCGACTTTGGACTGGCCGACGGCGACGACTATGCGGTACTGAAAGAGCCTGCCTATACCGAGGGTTATGCCGCCCCCGAGCAGAAGACACCGGGCGCTACCGTCGATTGCCGTACCGACCTCTACGCTTTCGGCGTGCTACTCCGCCTGATATTTTCCCACCGCTTCCGCTATATCGCCCACCGCTGCACCTGTACCTCGCCCGATGGCAGATACCCTTCGGCCGATGCCGTCAAACGGGCATTGCATCGGAGAGACCAAAGGGTTTGGCTTGGGTGGATAACTGCGGTTTTAATTATCGCCATATGTACATTTCTTGCTTTCCCCAAGAAACATCCTCACCCCATTCCTCCCATTGAGACCACTCAGAATGAAGTGACAGATACTCCAGCCGGCCTCTTGATCGACAGTGGCGGTATGGACACAACACAAAAGACAGAGGCTAAAATCAACAAACATTATAGCGTATCCCTCGACAGAGAAAAAGCCGAGATGAAACGCTATTCGGACAGTTTGACGTCCGATGTACGCCAACAAATGGACAACATAGTCGACAAGCAAATTGCCACCGCCCTGGTCGGCAAGGTCGAAACACAGTTGTCGATAAAAGTGATGGAGCAGATGTCTGGCATTAGGGCCCGTAATGAGGCACAATGGGACAGTTGTTGGTATGAACTGCATGACATAGAAGAAGAGGCCATCAGGGTGATAAACACGGATATTGAGGCACGTCAATGGCCAGAAACCCCAGAGGAAAACGCCGAGAAAGAGTTGGAGCGTCTTGTCGCCGAGATGAAGCAGTTAAACAATAGGTTTCAAGCACTTTACCGCACCGTAATGCAACACCGTGGGGACCATTTTGTAAAATAAAAATATTAAACATTTGCATTTTTCAAATACTATTCCTATATTTGCACTAACGAACAGAAATGTTAATATTAATATAACACAAACAATAACAAAGAATTAAAGATAGGAAAACAATAATATAACTACTGCACACACGTTCGCCATTGGTCCAGAATCCGGAAAATTCAACACCAAGCAAGATGAGAACAAAGGTGCTCACGTCATATCGTGGGGCTTGTATTCTTGCTTAGGTACTTTCCGGAACCGTGGATCAGATACAAGGTCCGCGATTTTTATACCCCTACTAACGCCAGCCAAAGCACAAAATTGTAGCGCAAACTGATTAGGACCTGATTAGAACCAGCAGCAGCCGGAATAAAAGAAGTAATTTTGCAAACACATTAAATAAATCAATTATGGGACTTATCAACAACATCAAAGACGCCTTCAACAAGGCGGAGTTCACGGTAGCGCCGAACAAAAAGCTGAAGACCATCTCGGCCGACTTCATGAAAACCTTCGACTTGACGCTGGCCTTCTACAAGGGTGTCCAGCTGGCCGACCCCGAAATGACCCTCGCGGCCCTCAACAGCAAGACCACCAAAGAGGTCAATGCCAAAGCCGATGGCCTGAAGATCAAGGGCAGCACCAAGGTGGGCGATGCAGAGAAACTCTTCGACCAGCAGTTCGGTGTCACCGTCCAGATTAAGGACAAGGCTGGCAAGACCTGTGTCCCCAACAACATCACCATTGGCCAGGCCGCCAGAGGTGAATATTAATAATAATAGAAACAAACCATTTCCTAACCTTTAAAAACATACAATTATGGCAGAATTCAAATTAGATGGCCGCATGAAGGTCAAAAGTCTGAAAGAGAACTTCAACAAGTGCTTCGGTGCCACGCTGCGTGTGTACACAACTCCCGCTTGCAAGCAGTTTGCCGACGACAATGCCACTCTGGCCAGTATCCGTGCTGAGGGCGCCAAGGGCGGTGAGCTGACCGTGGGCGGTAACCTCCGCGTGGGCAACTTCGAGGACAAGATCAAAGAGATGTACGGCATCGGTGTGCAGGTTGCTGATAAGAGCAACAACAAGCTGGCCGACAATAGCGTCACCCTCGTGGCTGCTGGCAAGTAATTAACCACAAAACCAATCCGGTGGATGGGGAGACCCTCCGCCGGATTCCAATTAACCAAAAACAATATAATATGGCAACTATTACCAAGAAACCTGCCGCAAAACCTGCGGCCAAGAAATCTGCAACCGCCAAAGCTGCTGCTAAAAAAACTACAACTACAAAGCCTATAGCCAAGAAGGCTACTATGGCAAAGCCCGCTGCCAAGAAAGCCGCTCCAGTAAAGAAAACCTCGACAGCTGCAAAACCGGCCGTGAAGAAAACCGCCACGGCTGCAAAACCCGCGGCAAAAAAGGCCGCTCCGGTGAAGACCGCCGTCGAGTTGTCTGTGACAGGCAACAAGAAGATTGGCACTCTGATGAAAGAATTCAACAAGCAGTTCCCTTATCTGCGCCTAAAGATATGCTACAGCTATGCCCGTCAAGCTGTGGCCAAAGGAGAGAGCATCAGCGGTATTGATCCCGACAAGACCCTTGCTTCGGTACGTCGAGCCGACTCGGGTGGTGACATCTCTATTAGCGGCAACAAGAAAATCAAGTCGCTGGAGAAGGAATTCGACACCGTCTTTGGCCTCTATGCCCAGGTGTGCTACACCGAGAAGGACGGCCACCGTTACTATACCAGTGGTTCCGCCGACGAGATGACTCTCGCCGCCTTTAATAAGAAGTGCGAAGCCGACGGCTGCAAAAAAGGTGAGTGGAAATAATAAACTATTTACCATGAATACACCTTACAATAATAACTCACAATCAAAAGAAAAATCCGAACACGTCAAACAGGTTCGGTTCATCCTTGATAGTTTGAAAAATGAGGATGTCTACTCCAAAGATAAAGAAGGCTTTTCTTCAGACAAAACGGCCATCGAACAAATATTTGAGATGACCAAGCAGCGCAACTTGTCGGATTTAGTATTGCGTCTCACAGTCATAGACAGTATGTACTCCACACAGATGAATCGGCGCTACTATGCACTACAGGAACTGGCAAAAAAATTGAATTGTCTTGACCAAATAAGGCCATTGCCGCTACTTTTCAAAGATTTTATCAAAGGAAACCGCGACATACACTTGTTCGACGGGGAAACAGAATCGGAGAAATTCAATCTTTTCGCTGAAAAATATGGTATCGGAAAGGATGGTTCCGACAAAGGCGTGGCAGTTTCACTGATAAGCAAGTATGCCTATTTCGAGACGGGATACAAGTTTCCAATCTACGATTCCATAGCATGTGAAATGTATCCGCGAATCTGGCGCTACTGTGGTTGGAAGGACAAACCTCCAGTGTTGACAGTCAAAGATAGTAATCAACAGATGGTGGGAGATGCCACTATTGTAAATTTTGTCGAAGCTATTGACGAGTTAATTAAGCGGATGGGAGGTGATATAAGTTACGACCATCTTGACCGTCTGCTGTGGTTTGTTGGCAAAATCTATCGTGGAAATCTTTCTTTGGTGGTTGATCGCGAGAGCTATGAGTGGTGCACAAAAAACTGGAAAGAACGTGATGAAGAAAACAATTTTGTAATTGAAAAAAATGACATCAACAAGGCTCCATTTTGCAAGAACAATTGGCTGTTGAAAGCAATGTTCCAGTTGGCGATGGATCTGAAGACAAAATAATATATGGTTTAGTATGGAGAACTCTCTAGACAAAGCAATTGACAAGTATATCGAGAAAGGATTTGGCTCGATGAACAAAAACGACTTTGAGGTATTTATCATTCACGCATTGCAACAACGGGAACCGTATAATAAAATGTCGAATAATGACCTTAGTCGTACTTTGAGAATCCCGGAAACAAAGATCAAACGGCTTAGGTACGAAGCCACCCTCAAATATCAGTTAGACGAAAATATTCTAAAAAACAATATTTATACTGCGCTTGAGCATGCCCATGTGGTTCGAGGCAGTGAGCGGTGCATCGAGCTGTGCATCGAAGACGAGGCAACGCAGAAATATATAAATTCAGAGTTGAAAAAGGATTTTAGGCACAGTGATAGTTCTTTCAATTCAGAAATACTCAAGTTGACGGTAGACGACTATATTTATTTGCTTAGAGTCGTATATGGTTCGGATACCGTCTCAAAAGAAGAAAAGCGAATCATTAAAAATGGGAAAAAGGTTGAGAATGAAGAAAATGGAGTAATGTCCCTAAAAAAAATAATAGGTGACTTTATCACAAATCTTCTGACTGATCAAGGTTCTACTATGATTAATATGGCAATCAGTTTCCTGCAAAATCTTTCTATTTGAAATTTAATAACAATTAACACGACAAACTATGGCTAGAATTTATTTCAACGGATTAGTTTACGACACAATCAACAATGAAACAGAGGTGAAGCTTTATAGAACGGAAGGTCTTAAACGTCCAGTTCGTAACATCCCTGCAGAGGTGGAATATGATGGGAAAAAGTATAAAGTAACCTCAGTTCATGGGGGATATGATTGGTGTGGAGGTGCTTTCCAGGATGATGGGGTACTCACCAATTTATCGCTTCCTGAAACTATAAAAGAAATTTGTGATGGTTATACAACATTATCCGGCGCATTTAAGAACTGTAAAAAGCTAAAGGATATTTTTTTCCCTGATTCTTTAGAAAAAATTGGGAGTTCTGCCTTTCTGGGGTGCTCTGCAGTTGAAACCCTTTATTTAGGAAACAATCTAAAGTCTATTGGAGAGTATTCATTCTGTGAATGTATTGCGTTAAAAGAAATAGATTATAATGACAAGCTGGAAACAATATCAGAATGTGCATTTTACAATTGTTCCTCCCTTAAAAATGTTTCTTTCCCAGAATCTCTCAAAACAATAGAAAGTGGTGCATTCAAAGGCTGCAAGGCAATGACCGAAGTGAATATTCCGGCATCAGTAGAATCAATAAGTAGCAGGGCTTTTGTGGAATCAGGAGTAAAGGTAGTCAATATCTACAGTGAGAATATCAACATCGCCTCTGATGCCTTCCCCTCAGATGCACAGATCAATTTCCTTGATGCCAACTCATTCCCGAAACGCAAACGCAAACCTCGTGGCGCCAAGAACATGGAAGCACCTCAAGCAGCCCACGTAAGTGAAGAGCCTACAAAACCTGCACCAAAAGAAGAGAAAGTCAAAGAAACACCGAAAGTGGTCCCTGTTGATATGGAAAAACTCATCCAAGCGGCACTTGCCGATGGCGTTGTAACCGACAAGGAACGCAGCATTCTTATCAAGAAGGTGAAAGAGGCGGGTGGTGATGTGGATGAGTTCGAAATGCTACTCGACGCCCGCATCTTTGAAGTTACTAAAAAAGAAGAAAAAAACGTAAAGCCAACACCGGTTGAGAAGCCAATAGAAGAACCTGCGCCAAAAACCATAGAGAAGCCGGTTGAAGAAATCAGCAGCAAACCTGCAGCCAAAACGGGAGGATTCCTCAAAAAACTCCTAGGCGGAATCTTTTCATCACGCATCGGAGAGACTGATAATAACGACCCGGTAGGTGACACCATCCCTGTCGATGAAGTAAAAATATCAGAATCCGATAATACCACGGCAGGAGATATGTACAAGCTACATCTCAAAGCAAGCACCACAGTCGAGAATCTGCGTAAAGAATTCAACGAAGCCTTTGGCGCACAAATTAAACTGTACAACGGCAACAAGAAAGCTGAGATGACTGACACCCTCGGAACTCTCGACCTAACAACAGATGGCGTCTTCGAGTGTCGCAGCAGCCTGACGGTGGCCTCGTTCATAGATCGCATGATGAAGGAACACGGTTTGAAGGTAAAGGTGTACACATGCGATGAGTGGGTGGCTGTGCTCGACGGATTGACATTGAAATCAGCAGGGCTAGTAAAGAAGAACGCCACTAAGGCCGACATGGAGGGTATGGTTGCCTACCAACGTGATGGCGCTGAAGAAAAACATGAGTCCATAGAAGTTAGCATAAAGAAATCGGCCAGCTTTGAAGACTATACTATCGTAATCATGAAAAACAACAAGGTGGTGGTTGGAAAAGGCGACGATTTTTATGACAACGCCAAAGGCGCCCTGCGTGAGATTGCCGGGAAGGTAGGATTTGAAGTCGATCCTAAATGGACAACCCAACAACTCGGCAGCAAACTAGTGGATTTCATTAACAAACAATAAACTATGCGATTCGAAGCCAAATCCACCGAGGCCGCACTAGCCGCCAACGGGCGTATCATCAACGCCGCCACACCATGGCACCTCATCGTCGACACCGACGAGGAGACCATCACCGTGCGCAAGCGCAACCTGTCGATGATAGGCGTTGACGAGGAGGTGCTGGCCTTCCGCTTCATCCGCCGCATACGCATCGACTCACACCTTATCGGCGCCGACATCGAAATCAAGGCAGTCGGCGGCACTGTCACAGCCTACTGCCTCAGCAAGAGCGACTGCAAAAAGATAAAGCAGATACTGATGGAATACAACGCCACCAAACGTGGCAAAGGCATCATCTTCGCCTAAAACAACCCTTGAACCCTTAAACCCTTGAACTTTAAACCTTACAACAATATGTCAGACATCCAGACAACCAATTACCCGAGCACAGCCAAAGTGCTGGTGCGCAGTGAAAACATGAGCCGCACGGCTCTGGGCATCGCCCACGCCTATCTTCTCATCTACCCTAATTCGACAGTTGAGAGCCTCAACAAAGCCTTCCCCAAAGAGCAGTTCAACCAAGGCAGTCCTCTCTTCCTCGGCCCCAACGAGCGTAAGGCCTACATCGAAGCCCACAAGAACGACGAGAAGAGCCTCCGCACCAATTACTTCTACGAGGAAGAAAACGCCATGCTGAAGCTGAAAGACGGCAGCGAGGTGGCTGTGTTCCAGATGTGGAGCAGCGACAAGTTCCCCTTACTGGTGGAATGGGCCAAAAAGTACGACATCTACGTAGCCGAGTTCACCAAAGGTGCCAAAGGCAAGCTTGGATTCTTCGAACTAGAGTATCTCAACAACTGGAAGCCTATCATCATCGAGAAGGTGGTGGAGAAGAAGCACATTCCCTGGTGGGTATGGCTGCTGCTTGCACTATTAGTCATTGGCATCATCATTGCGCTGCTTTGCCGTCCAAAGGCAGAACAACAAGTGGTCACCGTGACCGACACCGTGGTGCAGACAGTGGTAGACACCGTCTATATCCAGCAGCTGGAAGAGATAGAGAACAACTTCAACGCCGCCCAGTTCCAAAAAGACAAGGCCGACCTCAGCGAGGATGCCAAATTCGTGCTGCACGACCTCGCCAAGCTGATGAACAAATATCCCGAATTGCGTCTGCGCATTGAAGGGCACACCAGCGCCGAAGGTGACGCCGCACACAACCAGAAGCTCAGCGAAGCCCGTGCCCAAGCTGCCGTTGACTTCCTTGTGCAGCATGGTGGCATCGATGCCAGTCGCCTCGAGGCTGCCGGCTTTGGCAGTAGCAAGCCAAAGAATGCCGACGACCCGGTGGCCTCAGAAAACCGCCGTACTGAATTTGAAATCATCAAATAATAATCAACCCTTTTTATTAACCCTTTAAATCTTTTTATTATGGCAGAAATTGCATTAAAAGGAAACATGAAGGTGAAAACCCTCAAGGCTGATTTCAAGAAGGCTTTTGGTTCGACGCTCCGCGTGTACATGAGCCCCACTTGCAAAGGTCGCATGGCTGACGACGACGCTACCCTCGCTTCCATCCGCGCCGATGGCGCCAAAGGCGGCGAACTGAAGGTGGTCGGCAACATGCAGGTCGGCAACTTCGAAAAGAAGATTGTCGAGATGTACGGCATCGGTGTCCAGGTGGCTAACGCCGCCGACACCGCTCTCGCCGACAACAGCGCTACTCTCTGCGGCGCCGGCAAATGAAGAAGCTTCTGTGAAGCTTCAATAGCGAAGCGGAGAACAGAATGACAAACCCAATCCGGCAGGCGGTAGCCCGCCCGCCGGGTTCTAAAGGAACAAATAAAAAAACATCATTATGATAGCCAATATTATCACCACACCCATCATGCTCGCACTTTGGTGCGGTATTGTGCAGCCAATTCATGCCATCCAATATGTATTTAAACTGCTGTATCTGAATTTTATTGCCAAAATAATAGGTCTTTTGGCATGGCCTTTCTGTATACTTATCACACTATTGGATGTCGTGAGAGATACTTTTGGTGGTATAACTCTCCCTATTTCCGAAGCAATTAATCTCCGTGCACAATACCATCTGAGAGGAAGTCAACCCGATGTCCAACACAACGACAATCTTTTTAGCAAAGGATTGGCTGGACAATGCTATTATGACAACGGAGACTTTGAGATGGCAAAAAAGAAAATGAAGAAAGGTTTCTGCTTTTTCTCATTATTACTTTTCCTCACCCACTCTGGCCATAGAAAGAAAGTCGGCAAATATCATTCCACTATCTCAAAACTCTATGGAATGAAAAAATATGTTGAAGTAGTCAACTTCTATGAAAGCAATCCTGCTATGCAGAAATATGCAGGAATTGTTGGTACGAAGGAATATATATACGCATTGTGGTACAGCGGCAAGACAGATAAGGCATTGAAACTTATGCCCCAAAACAGTCTGTATGATGAGCTACGCGCAATGGACTGTGAAAGAAAAGGCAAACTACGGGAAGCTGCCAAATACTATCATTCTGCCAAAAAGAAGGATGAAGAAACACGAGTTCTCAATTTGATTGATGACAAACAAAGAGAAGTATTGCGAAACATCTCTGATTGCCATAGCAAAAAAGACTACAAAAGGGTAATTGAGTTATTCAAGAGCAATTCATTCATCAATGACCGTAAAGATGCCAGAGAGACCATTTGTCTGTATATCGACGCTATACACGCCACAAGTGGAGTGTCACAGGACCTGATTTCGACAATTATGAAGTATCCCAATATCAAGAATGCCACATGGGATGGTTGGCATGCCGAGTATCTCGAGAAAAAAGAAGATTACCTTGCAGCAGCTGATCACTACAAGGCTGCAGGAATGATGGCCGATTACCAGCGCATGTTGGACAAGGAGGAGGAACGCAAGCGCATCGAGGAGGAGAAACGTATAGCACGTGAGACGGAAATGGCTCGCGGATGTGAGGCTAACGGTAAGTTCCTCGAAGCCGCCGATCACTATAAGTCGGCCTTCCTTATGAATGACTACCAGCGTATGCTCGACAAAGAGGAGGAACGCAAACGCATCGAAGAGGAGAAACGCATCGCTCGCGAAAAGCAAGCAGCCCATGAATGTGAAGAGCGAAGCGAATTCATAGACGCAGCTAAGAGATACGAGAAACTTGGTATGACTCAGGAACATGACCGCTGTATCGAGAAGGCCACCGAACAGGCTCATGCCAAAGAGAACGACGGCGACTTTGCAGAAGCGGCAAAGATGTTCCAGACGCTGAATCTCACCGCCGACTACGAGCGAGCCAACAAGAAGGAGCACGACAGAAAGATTGCGAAGCTGAAAGAAAAAATCAAAAATGAAAAGAATAACAAAGCATACGGTGATGTGATAGAGAATGTGGAATCGTGCCCAGAATTACTGGACGACGAGGAGATAATCAACTGCTACCTATGGTCGCTGTGGCTACATCGCGGTACGGAGGACAAGGCAGTAGAAATGGTCAGGAAATACGCCCAGAAATTTAACACCGACCGCTGGGAGTCGATTCTCGGACACTACTATGCGTGGAAGAGCGACTACCAGGAAGCGTTGAAACACTACAGGCTTGCGGGAATGCATGACGAGATAAAAAAAATGGAAGATAAGATTGAGGAAGAACGTCGCCGCAAAGAAGAAGAGGAACGCAGTAAAAGAGAAGAGGCAGAGAAGGCTATTGAAAAATTTGGGGAACTGATTGCAAAAGCAATCGAAAAAAAGGACTCCGACTATTGTAACATCGCATATTCGTATCTGGAAGATGCAGGGATTGCCGATGAAGATAAAAAAACTTTTATTGAAAACATAAAGAATGCCATCTATTCGTTAAATAACAAGGAGTATAGTGAGGCAATAGATTATTTTAGAAGAGCTGGATTGTCCGAACAAGCCGACCAAATGGAAACAGAACTTGAGTATTCCAGTTATGGATATTCCCCATACGGCAGCAGTAGCGGATGCTCAGGGTGCACTTCTCAATGTTCAAATGCATGTGGACGTGGGTGTCAAGGAAGTTGTGGGGATCAATGTCGCTCCGGTTGTAGTGGGGCATGCTCGGTAGGACGCAACAAGAGAAAACACTAAAAACATGATTGATTTGTCGGATGTACTGTCCAATATCGATTTCTCTCGAGTTATTCGTGAGCGATTGGACCAGTTGCAGTCACAAAATAGACAATGGGAGGAAGGCCGTGCCAAGGATATCACATTCATTGTCACCAAAGACTGCCAACTTGCATGCCGTTACTGCTATGAGGTAGGGAAGAACAGCCATGAGCGTATGTCTCTGGAAACAGCGAAAGAGGCTGTGGACTTCTTGCTGAACGACAAAAGTATGGTCGAGGAGTTTCCTTCAGCGGTGTTCGACTTTATCGGCGGAGAGCCGTTGCTGGAGATAGACCTTATTGACCAGACCTGCGATTATCTGAAGACCGAAATGTTCCGCCGCGACCACCCATGGTTCAACTCCTACCGCATCACCATGTCCACCAACGGCATCAACTATCACGAACCCAAGGTGCAGCGTTTCATAGAAAAGAACCACGAACACTTGGATATCGGTATCAGCATTGACGGTACCCGACAAAAACACGACGCTAACCGTATCTACAAGAACAGTGGCAAAGGCAGCTATGATGACGTTGTACGTAACATTCCTTTATGGGTTTCGCAGTTTCCCGATTGCGGTACCAAGGTGACCGTCAGTCATGCCGACCTGCCCTACATCAAAGAGAGTGTAATGCATCTCTTCTCACTGGGTATTCATACGGTGAACATCAACTGCGTGTTTGAAAATGTATGGCGGGATGGCGACGACGACTTGTTCGAAAACCAATTAATGCAACTGGCTGATTCCATCATCGAAGGAGGCTATTATGACGGATACGAATGCTCTTTTTTCAACGAATGGATAGGACATCCGCTGCCCCATAGTGACAATCAGAATTGGTGTGGCACTGGCAAAATGCTGGCCATCGACGCGGCTGGCAACCTCTACCCATGCCTGCGTTTTTCCAAATTCAGCCTCCGCAACAAGTCGGCTTGGGTGCTGGGAACTATCCGCGACGGCATCAATCCAGAGAAACTGGCACCGTTCTTGAAACTCGACCGCCTGTCGCAGAGTACACAAGAGTGTATCGACTGCGAGGTGGCCTCGGGTTGCGCTTGGTGTCAGGCGGAAAACTACGACTGCTCGCCCGACGGAAGCCTTTTCCACCGTTCGACGGCCATCTGCAAGATGCACAAAGCACGAGTTCGAGCCAATCAATACTACTGGGGAAAGCTACATGGTTTAAACAAACCAATAAGACAAGATCCATCAAACCGAGTGGGACGCGTGACCCACGACGAGTGCGAGAAAATTCGGCTCCTTAACGAACGGAGAAACGGTCTGGAAGAATTAGCATTGATCCTCACTGCCGACGACCACGAACTATACGACAAGATGGTGCATGACACTACCGAAACAAGTAGTCAATACCAGCAATGGTGGGACGATATGTCTGCAAAATATCAATGGAAAGGTAGTGAAGATGCATCGTGGGAAATCCAGTTCGACACTGGCGAGATATTTCTGAATGAACAATAATAGTATCTGAATTGAGTCATTTTATATGAACACCGAAGCGACACGAAGACTACAGACCTCTCCTATTTTCCAATTGTCATTGGCCTCAAAGGAGTTGTTCCACAGCAACTTCTTGTATTGGCTATGGAAAGCAGAGGCCGATATTTTCTGGTCGGTAATGAATTATTTCGGCATAAAGCGTGACGATAAGATTATTGTAAGGCGCGAATGGGAGAACTTCGACCTGAGCCTTGTCCGTATGGGAACCCGGAAGAAAAGAGGTCATGATGAAGAAACCGAGTATGTTGCAGATATCATAGCGGTAATAGAGAACAAAGTCAAGAGTTTGCCACGTAAGGAACAATTAAAAGAGTATGACGAAAAGATTGAAAAGGTAGACAATGACAAGAGCACTCTCTGCACGAAGATACTGCTCTCGCTTCCCAACCCCGAGTTTGAGATGGAAGGCACCGGATGGAAACACGTTCGCTATGAGGACTACGTGAAAGTATTAAATGACAACAAGGACAAGGCCTCCACCACTTACCATCAAGCAATTTTAACGGATTATTGCCAGTTGTTGGATACATTGTGCGAGTTGAAAGAAGAGTGGCTATGCGGTGATGATGCAGCATTCCTAACGATGAGGTACACATCCATACTGAAAAGCGACGATGACAAGGAGATGCGAGAGCTACGTATAAATGATATTCGACACAAAATTATTTACTCAAAAATCAAAGAATTACTATGCAAGCGATTGAACTATCCCGACAGTGAGGAATGTTCCGAGAGTGGCTTTACAAATTCTGCAGGATTGGTTAGTTATCGCATCAAGACAACGGGCACCATAAAAGAATACGGCATACAAATACAGGGTTGCCAATATAGGCGTTTTGTGATAAAAAAAGATAAGCGTATATTGGACGACGATTGCATAAACAAAATCATTAAGTCATTCCCAGAAGAGTGTTTTGACACCACCTTTAAACATAGTGGAACCAAAAAGATTGGTTCCTATGGCGACGGTTTTAAATACTTGTACATTACAATAAGCGACGAAGCAACAATAGAAGAGATCATCAACCAAATAGCCTATGATATTGAACATTTGATAGGTCAATATCAGGATGTAATTACTTCCCCAAAACTCAATAGATAATAATATTCTAGCGTTAAATTCAGAGAAATCTTATAATAACCCCAATTAAACCACATTATTATGAGCGTAGAATACTACCGTAAACGCCTTATCGACCTCAGGGCCGATGTCGCCAAAGAGCGCGAGGCAAAGAAAAAAGACAACGAGCGTTATGCCGGCTACATCAAGAGCGCCAGTTCGCCAAGCAGCAAGGCCAGCTACCGCAAGCAGAAGATCGACCACGCCGCCAGTCACGACCGCCGCATCGAAAGCCTGAAACGTCAGATAGAAAGCGCCAAGGAGAGTTTGGCTCGCGAGCGTGAAAGAGCAAAACGCAAATAGTTGGGCGGCCAAGATTATAGCTGTTGATGATATTCTACAGGGGCAGATTATTGCTTTTACTGCTGTTGCTGTCCTTAGCCTGTGGTACGGTTAGGGCAAGCGACTATCCTGCGCGGTGCCGCGTGACGACAAATCTCAACGTGCGTAGTAAACCGTCGAAGGATGCCTCCCGATGGGGTAGGCTCTCCAAAGGCGATACCATCACGGTGGAATATACCACCGCTAAGGGTACCGACTCATGGGGTGCTGTCAATTTCAAAAACAAGCGAGGATATGTCGCCATGCGCTATGTGCAGTACCTCTCCTCGCTCGACACCGTTTCGAGTACAACGAATCACAGTGGCTATCGTGACACCACCTCCTTCTTCGACAATTCATGGAATTGGGCAAGATGGGTCCTCCTCGGATTGGCTATTGTTTTTGGCATATATCGTTTTTTTAAGTGGGTTGACAATATCGATAATATCAACGCGGAAAGTTCCTACCCGAAACATTTTTTACGGCTCTATTATGTTTTTTCGTTTCCAATCTATTGGCTAAACCAGTTGGAACATTTTTTGGTGGAGCCTTGGCGCTACCTGTTCCGCAAAGACTGGGTGTCCGACAAGATGAAGCCTACGCTGCGTGTGGTGCTCGAAGTGTTGTCGGTGGTACTTTATATAGCCATCACCCCTTTGCGATTGTTCAATGCGGTAATCTATAATATTCTGATACATTGTGTCACGGGGCTGTACGACCTCATATTTGAAGTGTTCACACCCTGCGACAGCAGGGAGGGCGCTGGCAGCGCAGGACGATGGATTCTGTTGTTCCCCTGGAGGGTGTTGAAATATCTTGCCTTTCACGGTACGCTGACCGTCATCGAGAGTGTGCTGTGGACCGCGGTGGATGTCTTCATTCCCGCGCGGACGCTCTACCATGGCACCGACCTTAAGGCCTGTGAAGCCATCATCAGGGATCCCTATCGTAATAAACATCTGAAGAAGACATCGGATTGGACAACGGGGACTTTCCTGGCCAGCACTTCACCCAATTGCAGTTGGGCGGGTCGCGGCGTCTATTTCGCCATCAACAGGAAACTTGCTTCCGGCTATAGCGACCGAGCGGGCGAATGCGGGCGTGACCCTGTAATGATAGCCTGCCGCGTGTCAATGGGGCGTGTCATCAACTACACCCTTTCGCCCAGCCGTGTATATCGACAGGCTGGCTACGGCGGGAACCATAACGAGCTAAACATTTTTGGCGACAAACATGGCTATACGACAGGAGAATGGTACAACAACCGCCACCATTGGGAATACTGCCTCTTCGATTGGCAGAACCGCTACAACCATCCGTGGCGTATTCGCCCCATCTATGTGCTTAACTTCCGCACAGGTCGCGCGCAGCATATCAAAGGTGGGGTGCAGCATTGGCTCTTCGACAAGGCTGTGCTGACCGACATCGGCATACTACGAGGAAAAAAATGAAAAAAAGTGATATGGACAAAATGAAAAAAAGTGACAAAGAGGCACAGAACGGCAGTCTCAAACAACAGTTGGCGCGGGTGTTCGACGATAACATGCGCACCAGGCAGTGGCAGAATTGGGTGGATTATATCATCATCGGGCTGATCGTCATCAGCACCGTGGAGGTGTTCCTCTCCACCTTCGACAGCATCGCCACACGCTATGGCGCATGGCTGCAGGTAGTGGATCTTTTCACCATCGTCTTCTTCACCGTCGAGGTGACGCTGCGCATCTGGTGTGCCGACCTGCTCAATCCCAAATACAAAGGCTTCTGGGGCAGGGTACGCTACTGCCTGTCGTTCTATGGGCTGATAGACTTCCTCTCTACCTACACCTTCTACATCGCCTTCCTGCTGCCCATTCCCTATTCTCTGCTAAAAGGGCTCAGGATTGCCCGTCTGATGCGCGTGTTCCGCTATATGAAGGCTTTCCGTCTGCTTTCGCAAGCCATCAGCAGCAAGAAACGCGAGCTTTGGGTATCGCTGCAATTTCTGGGTATCACGACGCTCATTCTGTCGTTCATCCTCTACTTTGTGGAGCATGCTGCGCAACCGGAGGTATACGACAACGGTTGGACATCTGTGGTGTGGGCCTTCGCGAAGTATATCGGTGACCCCGGTAACTTTGCCGACATGCCGCCGGTGACGCTGGTGGGGCAAATCATTGCCTGCCTCGTGGGCCTGCTGGGTATTGCCATCTTTGCCGTTCCGGCGGGTCTGGTAGGGAGTGCCTTCAGCGATGTGATGGACGAAGAGAAAAAAGCGAAGGAGCAGAAGGACAACGCCGCTTCCATCAATGAAATGATGCTGCTTAAAAGTATCACACGCGAAGGCATCTATTGGCCCGCCAAGAACATCAGCTTTGGCGACCTAACGCTGAAACTAAGCCTGACGGGAGAGGAAATCATCAAATCGGTCGCAGCCTCCAAAAACCTACGCATCAAGAACTTAGCGGAGGCAGTGCTCGACGGACCGAAAAACGACATGATGGTAGTAAACCAATTCTACATCAACGAGGAGTATGGAAGCCACATTGAACGCGGCTCCAGCGTCACCATCGTCAATCCCGTAGGAGTGGGTGACAATGGGTTGAGCTACTTCGACTGGCATATCGCCCAGTTGGGAGGATTCAACTATGTGGCCAATGAGGTGCTCTCGATGCAACATGGAGACCGGACAAAGCGTTGCTCCTTCTACACCGCCGACGAAAGCACCCAAGCCAACACTACTTTCCAACTTTTTGCCAAACACATCCTTGCTGGACGCGGCAAAGGCGACTGGATTATCATCATCGCTGGCGAACAGCGGGTGAAGAATAAGACACACGTGCATTTCGAATTTGGTGGAGAGACCGGGGAGACGAGTTTCGACTTCGAAGGTGGCATCACCCCCGACCGTACAACAGTAAAAAAACTGTTTGACGACATGCAGACAACGTTGGAGAACATAGGCCTTACCATTGACGCTCATAAGATTCAACCCAAACTGCCTCCCCAAAATACAGCACGTTTCCTGCAGGCACGGACAGAGGCCAACGTGCTGCTACTCACGATGTCGTACAAGCTGATGGTCTTCGACAACGAAGTCCACAGTGCCATCATTAACATCGCCGACGTACTGAACCGCAATCTCGAGAACAAGAAACCCGTGGGTCTGCACAAGGAGGAATACCTCGTCCGGCCAATCAACTCCGACTATTGGAAGAATCTTTACGATGTAAAATTATAGTTTTATGGCAATCTTTCTTTGGATTTTTCAATTTATCAGTCCCATTGCCTTTATTCTCGGAGGGTTGTATCTCTTGGAGGAGCCGTCGTCTCTGGCACTCGTGTGGGGAGGCGTGGCGGCGGTCATTGGCCTCATCGTGGGTATCGTCGGTTGGGGCGACACCGTGCCACCTCGGTGGTTCTGGGTGAAGAGCAGCATGGAACTGGCCGGCAGCCGTTTCATGACGGCTATTGGCTATGCTGTGCAGTTCTTCTTCCTGCCCCCGGCCATCATCGGCCTCGTGGAATACTTCGGGTGAATCGGCTCAAATGATGGCGGATTTAGCATTTTTTTTATTATCATTGAGCCGATAATTGGAAAGATATTGCTATCTTTGCACCGATTTTCGTTATTACGTTGCGATGGATATCTATAGGGAAATGATTCGTGAGCAGTTGCCCACCGTCACACTTTTCACTGACGAGGGATAGCAGAGATACCACTGAAATGAAAAATAAATGCCAATTCAAAAACTTTTCGTATCTTTGCGAAAAATTTCGTTGCGAAAAATTTCGCAACACTAAAACGCTAAGTATATGAACCCTTTCAAGTTTGGCACAATCGTAGATGGCGATTTCTTTACCGACAGAGTGGCGGAAACAGCCCTTTTGAGTCAGAAATTAGACAGCGAAAACCATATCGTACTTATCAGTCCACGACGTTTCGGAAAAAGTAGTTTGGTCTACAAGGTGCTTTCCGGCATCGACCGTCCTCAAATTCAAATAGATTTACAATACTCGTTGAGCGTTGAGGATTTCGCTGCACAGTTGGTGAAGTCTGTTTTCAAGATATTCCCATTGGAAAAAGTACGTCATGCAATGACCCATTTCCGAATAGCTCCCATTCTCTCCACAAATGCTGTTACAGGCGCAATGGAGGTCAGCTTTCAGCCGCTGGCCAATAGCGGGGTTCTTCTGGAGGATGCAATGGCATTGGTGGGGAAAGTAACACAGCCCAGCCGACGCATGATAGTGGTGCTTGACGAATTCCAAGAGGTGGTCAAAATCAAGAAAGGATTAGACCGACAACTGAGGTCGTTAATGCAAAAACAAGAGAATCTAAACTATATTCTGATGGGCAGTCAAGAGTCGATGATGGAAGCTATCTTCGAGAAAAAGACCTCCCCATTTTATCATTTTGGTCAGATGATACGGCTACCCAAGATACCCTATGATGATTTCCACGCCTATATCGTTGACCGTATGCCGAAAGCGAGTTCCGGTGTAGCCAGTGAAATTCTACACTTTACCTCATGCCACCCCTACTACACACAACAACTCGCCTCACAGGTATGGGATATGTTCACGTATCAAGGTTGCAAGGAAGACGTGGTTTCGAGGGCTGTCGAAGCGTTAATAACGATGCACGATTTAGATTATGAACGACTATGGCAAAACCTAAACCGCACCGACCGCTTCACCCTACGACAATTGGCAGAGATGAAGCAACCCATGCAGAATCGGAGCCAGGCTGCCAGCACTTCTTATAGTTCACTGCAGCGTCTTATTAAGGCAGGTTTTATCATCCGAACACCGCACTATGAGATAGAAGACCCATTCTTTCACCGTTGGATACTGAAAAATATAGTATAGTTGCATGTTAAACTAAAGGAATGGAACGGCAGTTTGACCCGTGGCAGCGGGAAGCGATAGAGATTAGCGGCGGACGGCATTTGGTGCTGGCGCCGCCGGGATGCGGAAAGACGGATATCCTCACCGAGCGCGTGGTACATGCCCACGAGCAGGGGGTGGAATACAGCGACATGCTGTGTCTCACCTTCACCAACCGCGCTGCCAAAGGGATGGCACAACGCATCGCCGACCGCACGGGGAACCCCGTACCCGATGCCCTTTTCGTGGGCAATATCCACCGCTACTGCTCCCAAATGCTCTTCAACAACGGTCTCATCAACCACAACAGCGCCATCATCGACGAGGGCGATGTGGAGAATATCATCCAGGAAGAGCTCTGCAAGCGCCTGCATATCGAGAGCCGCACTACAGAACTGATGCGGTTCCAGCACGGCCTGCAGCAAATGGTGATGGGCATGCGCGGCGAGGTGATACTGCACAACGAACTGTTTCACGCCGGCAGCGTGACGAAGCTCTGCGACGTGTTAGGACGGCCCTTTGATGAAGAGAATATCGCCGACATTTACACGAATATCGACAACCTGATGCAGCGCTACAGTATCCTCGAGGAACTTCCGGCCGCCAACCTCATGCGCCTCGCAAAAGCCTACGAGCGCTACAAGGAGGATAACGACCTGCTGGATTATGACGATTTGCTAATCATTGCATACCAGCATTTAGTTGACAGTGAGCAGTGGGTAGTGAGTAGCACACGGGAACAAATACTATCCACCAACCACTATCCACTACAAACTAAGAAATACAAATGGATTGAGGTTGACGAGGTGCAGGACCTCAATGCGCTGCAGTTCGCGCTGGTGGACCTCTTCGCGGCCCCCGATGCCACCATCGTCTATCTCGGTGACGAGCAGCAGGCCATCTTCTCGTTCATCGGAGCCAAGTTAGAGACCCTCGAGAACCTCAAACGGCGCTGTCAAGGGAACATCCACCACCTGTACACCAACTATCGCTCTCCACGCTATCTTCTGGACCTTCAGAACGAATTTGCAGAGCGCAATCTCGGTATCCGACGCGATATGCTGCCCACCACCAACCTCAATCCGCCTCATGCCCCGGAAGACCTTTGTCTGCTCGACGTGGGCGATGCTCAGTTGGAAAGCTATTATGCCGCCCGCTTCGCCAAACGCTATGGAGACCTCGACCCCAAAGGGAAAATAGCTATCTTAGTCAGCACCAACCGCGAGGCCGACGACATCGGCGAGGTGATGAGTGGCATGGGAGTGAGCCACTTCAAGATCAGCGGCACCGACCTCTTCTCGCTGCCCGCCACGCGACTGCTATTGGCACATCTCAGCGTGCTGACCGACGAGATGGTCTTCATCGCCTGGGCGCGCCTGCTGTGGGGACTGCACATAACACCCACCTACACCGCAGCGCGCAACTTCATGCGCGACCTACGGCGCGTGGCGCTACTGCCCACCGATTTCCTGCGCTATCCCGACAGCTCGTACCTGCAGGAGTTCGTCCATGTCTACGACAACGAAGAACTGATCATCTTCGACACCGAGACCACAGGACTCGACGTCTACCACGACGACATCATCCAGATTGCCGCTGTGCGCGTCCGTCAGGGGAAGGTGGTAGGAAAACCTTTCAACGTGATTCTGGAGACCGACAAAGAGCTTCCCGAGACCGTAGGAGGCCACCCCAACCCCATGATCGAGGTCTACCGTACCAGCAAACGCCATCCCCGTGCCGAAGGGCTGCAGATGTTTATGGATTATTGCAAAGGGAAGGTACTTGTAGGCCATAACGTGGAGTACGACTACCGCATCTTGCAGAACAACCTGATTAGTGAAGGAGTACAAGGAGTGCAGGGAGTGAAAGGAGTGCAAGACAATAGCAATATCCTTGAGACTTTGTGTCCGAGGTATTTCGACACGCTGAAGTATATCCGTCTGGTACGGCCACGTCTGCGGCAGTACAAGTTAGTGCATCTGCTCGAAGTGCTGCACCTCGAGGGACAAAACAGCCACCGTGCCGACGACGACATCTTGGCCACCCTCTCGCTACTCAACTTCTGCCATCTCAACGCCATCCAGATGATTGCCGACCAACGCCTCTTCATTGCAAACCACCAGAAAGAGGTGAACAAGTTCTACGAGCGCTACGCAGAGATGTATTTGCATGGGGTGGGAGTACAAGGAGAGCAAGGAAAGGGTATCGTTTCCGAATTACAGTATGCTTATAGCAAACTTCTCGGGGCGAAGCTTATCGAACCCATCGACAAATGGCGGCACCTAATCCACTACCTTGAGCAGGACCTTATCCGAGACGACCTCTACCCCACCCTGCGACAGCAGCTGGATCGCTATATCACCGACCTCAACACCAGCAAGGAAGCCGACCTCTGCGGCGGGTCGCTGGAGGAGCGTTACATCATCTCCACCGTCCACAAAGCCAAAGGGTTGGAATTTGACACCGTCATCGTCTACCGTGCCATCGACGGCAACTATCCCGGCAGTCACAGCTGGACCGAGAAACAGATACAAGAAGATGCCCGCCGACTTTTCGTGGCTCTCTCACGCTCAAAAAAGCGCCTCTGTGTTCTCTACGACGACTACTATGGACGCTCGGTACATGCACTCAGTCCCTTCATAGAAAAAGTCAAAGGCCATTTCACACTCTACCGTCGCAGTGCAGACGGAAAGATAAAAGAGGTCTAACGTCGCCAGACGAGGAAGTTGGCGTTGGGACATTCGAGGGCGGTACCTACAGAATGCAGTAGGCCACCTTCAGCGTGATATATCAACAGGGATTCAGAGCCCACCAAGGCAATGGCCTCGGTCACGCCGAGGTCGGCCAAGGCGGTGGCGAAATCGTGGTAGGACTCACGGTCGCCCGAGGCTGCCACGCATATCAGGCTCCCCATTCGGCACAAGGCACGACGGTGGTTCTTCCCCTTGGATTTGGGCGGCATAGCCTGTCCGTCGGCCACCAGCACATACTGGCGGAAGAAGCTGCCACCTTCTGCCTTCACCAGCTCCAGTGTCTCTTTGCCACCAAGACCGAATGCAAGATTTCCATCTATAATGGCGCAATAGCCTTCCTTGCGTTCGCCACGGGCCAGCACACGTCCGTCGATGACGAAGTCGCCCACGATGCCGCCGTTGTCGGCCCTGATGTCGGCAGCCATCACGGCCAGCAGTAGCGTGGTGTCGCCTGCCTGGGGCTGGCCTATCTGAAGGCTCGCCTGGGCGCGATCAGGGTAGTAGAGGGTCAGCGGCACATCGTCGACCACGGTGTCAATCACCGTCAGATGGTCGTAGGTTACAGCCGGTGTGGGGGAGGAGACGGTTTCGGTGGCAGGCGTTGGTGTTGCGGTGGTGGCTTTGTCGCGCGACGCTCTGCCGAGTACCATCGCCACTATCACCACTATTATCAAAATGACTAGCACGGCCACCCACCAGCGCCCGTGGCGCGGCTGTTGAGGGGGCGTCCCTATGACACGTATCTCATTATCGTCTAATTCTTTCATCTCAAGCTCCTTTCAATCATTTCTTTCAGCAGCCGCAACGCTTCACGCGAGGCAGAAAGCTCGTGTTTCTGCCCTGCAGGATTACTCAGTTCAAGCACTCCACGCGACGGATGAATATAGCGCACACTATCGAGCCTCACGATGAGACTCTTGCCAATGCGGACGAAGCCCTGCGCCGCCTGCGGCATCTGGATAGCGATAAGGCGTTCCAGCTGTCCCAATTGTAATGTCACCACCCGCCGCTCACCGTCGGCAAGCACCAGTGAGGTGTAGTTGCCGTCGGCCTCAGCATAGACCAGTTCGCCCGCCGCAATACGCAACAGGTCAGCACTGGTGGTGATGACAAGGTATTCGTCTATACTCATTTATGCAAATAACGCGCCGTGATATTATTTATTGTATAAGGTAGTCTTTCCACTGGTCACAGTGACGAGCAATATCCTGTCCTGTAGGGGTATCGGCATAGTGTTTCATCAGGTAGGTGTATTCGTAGACGCGCTTCAGTCCCTGTGCCTTGCGGTCGGGGTCGGTGTAGGTGGCGAAGGCCTGCTTGCGCAGTGCATCGGCACGTTTTAGAGCCTGAAGGGCATAAGGCACCACGGCATTGTCGGCTAGATAATAAGGACGCATATAGTTGTCTGTCAAGGGATCCCAGCCCGATTCATCGTCCCAAGGCTTCCAAATGTAGTCATACCCGTCGAAGCCATAGCCCACCAAGGGCCAGCAGCGTTCGCTAAAGGCATTCTTCAGGGCGATGGAGAGCGAGAGCATGGCGTCGGCGCAGTCGTTGGGAGAATAGGTTGTGCCTGTATGCAGCTCAAGATTGGCCATTGTTTTTGCGAAATACAGTTTGTAGTTCTTGCGTATAAAAAAGTATAGACAACGTTCCTCATGACAGAAAGGATTATTAATCATCCAGTCTTCGTTGTTGAGCCTGTGCTGATAGGTGCCATCAACATGTGCGAGCCAGTCGGCAGCTTCGGCAAAACGCATCTCGCGCAGGAGATGGGTGCCGATGATGTCGCACCAATAATTCGAGTCAACATAGGCGCGGGCGTTGAACCAGCGGTCCATGTTGTCGCGGGGTTCTTTCACATGGTTCCAATACTCCGCCAGCGCGTCGGCATTCATGCGGTCGATATGGACGAAGAGACGGTTGCTGAAGTCGTGGGGATTGAATGTTGCCTCTCCTACGGTGTAGCTATCCATGTGCGAGGTGTCGATATCGATGAGGTCGAATCCATATCCGTTGTAGTTGTTGAATTCATTGCCATTGTCCCAAGAATAATAAAACTCATTGTTTCTCCCGGAGCGGTAGAGTTTGATGATAGGGTTCTCCGTGAGTTGGAGGAAGTAGTTGTCCGCCAGATTGGCCAACTGGATGGCTCGTGTGGTGCGGCCAGCTTTGACGAAGCGGTCGACCAGGCCGTCATGGTCGAAGACGATGCGGCGCAGGGCGTCGTAGGAGTAGACGGTGCGGAAAACGTCATAGTTGTAACCGAAGCCGTCGAAATGGGAGAGACGGTAGCGCTCATTGCTGTCGAGAGCGGCCCATTCCTGCTGCATGCGTTTGTCGAACCATTTCAGGTCATCAAAGAGCTGCTGCTCGTAGCGGTCGTCGATGCGATCGAGACGAGCGTGGAGGTAGATGCGCAGGGTGTGGATGGAGGCGTCGAGGAAGTCGTCTGTCGAAGAGAGTCCTTCCAGTTGTTTCAATGCCTCGCGCTGACGCCCCATGTGGTCGAGGAGGCAGGCGGCGGTATAGCGCCATAGGGCCTGGTTCTCCACCCGTGGGTCGCGGCCGGCACGTGTGGCCAACGCCAACAGGCGATGCAGTTGGCGGTCGTCGAGATTGTATTTTGTGAAACGGTCGTCGACGGTATAGTTCTCCACCACGAAGAGCACGCGCTGCAGTGCGATGGGGAAGAAGGGGGAGTTGGGATGGTAACGGAAGACCTTCTCGAAGACCCCTGCCTTGTCGTCCATGACAAACTGCAGCGAGGCGGCATCGCCTATGCGGGTGTAGATGTCGATGGCCTCTTTGACGCGATTCATGCGGTAGAGGCAGGCGGCGAGATATCCCTCGGCCTGGTCGCGCAAATGACTGTTCTTCATCACCCCTTTGCGCTTCTTCCACAACTCCTCGCAGTCCTCGTTGCGACCGCCGCGGTAGAGGCATTTCATGGCCAGCAGCAAGTAGCGGTCGGCATAGCGGCCCTTGTAGGTCGCGGCGGTGGCGGCGATGCTGTCGAGGTCGAGGCCACCATCGTCCGAACCGCAGCCGTAGTACCATGGCGAACGCATCTGCTCGCTCCACTGCTCGTAGTATTTGCTCCACACCAGCAGGCACACGGCATCGCTGTCGCGGGTGTCGATAAGTTGTCGACAGAAGGTGTTGCCGCAGTCGTTGCCCTGCTGCACACGCAACCAGTCAGCCAGCGAGAAATCGTATATCGCCTGTCGTATAGAGGCATACGACATGCCGGGCACCGTCTCCCACCAGGCTTCGCAGTTGGCAGCGACGCGGCCGTAGTCGGGCTCGCGGAGCTCGGTATAGTAGGGTAGGATGCGGTAGAGGTCGTTGTCGCTGGGCAGGATGAGGGGACCAGGTCCACAGGCTACGGCACGGAGGGCACAGAAGAACAGGGTGCTAGCGGCTATAAATCTCTTCAATTTCATCGTAGGTGTATTTTGAAAGGTTAACGGAATCAAGGTGATAGAGGACGGTGATATGATCTCCATCCGATTTCGGCATCTTCTCCCACACACGGCGCATCTCGCTTATCTCGCCCCATTCTAGCCTTACCCCCGACCCCTCTCCAAGGGGAGAGGGGAGCATGGATGAATTGATGAGGTGTGAGAAATGGCCTGTGCTGTCGAACTCCACGCCCCAGCCAAAGACAGGCCAGGCCACGCCCAGAGTCTTCATGCGCTCCTCTGTGAGACGGCTTAGATAGGGTTCCACATCATCGTAGTCGAGGATGGAGTTGCGTGTCTGCAGCGAACGCAGGTTGCCGGTGTTGTAGAGCATCAGCACCTTGTCGTCGACCTCCAGGCTGTCGAGCGTGGCGTCGACTTGGTGCAGACGCACTGTGGAGCTGAGACGTATCCCCCGCTCGCGGAGTTCCTCTTGCAGGTAATGGCAGAAGTTGAAATAGATGTCTTTGGTGCCCTTGGTCCAGTCACAGTCCACCTGTATTTCTTTCACTTCGAAGCCTTTGCATTCGGCCATTTTCAGTACTCGGTCAATAATTTTTATGCCAAACGTCTCGCAACGCCACCAATAGCCCATGGCATCTAAGGCCTCGTTGGTGATGTAGACTACAGGGACAATCTCCATGCTGTCGGGCAGTGGTTGGAGGAAACGTGTAGTGGCGATAGGGGCGGCACGTTCGTCACAGTCATAGACGTCCACATCAAACAGTCGCAGGTAGAGGCGCGTCACATGGTGGTCGCGCAACCACTGCAGCTCGTACTGCGTAGGGTTGTAGGTAGTCTTCCAGTGGTAGATGGCGCGGACGGTACCACCCTCCTCGCCGGAGCAGGCGACCAAAAGCAAAAATGAAAATTGAAAAATGAGAATTGAAATTTTAAAAGGCCGTTTCATTGTTTTTTGTTTGAATTCGGATGCAAAAATACGAAAGAAAACAGACCCACAACCAGTGTTGCGAGTCTGCTGTATGAAACATTCTCTCGGCTGTATGAAACGACGTCAAGAGAGTTTGTAATTTCTCAGCCGGTGCTCGGCGAGGGTCTCGTATTGAGTCCCCGGACGGCCGTAGTTGGCATAAGGGTGGATGCTGATGCCACCACGCGGGACGAAGAGGCCCAGCACCTCGATATAACGGGGATCCATCAGCTTGACAAGGTCATCGAGGATGATATTTACACAATCTTCGTGGAAGTCGCCGTGGTTGCGGAACGAGAAGAGGTAGAGCTTCAAGCTCTTGCTCTCCACCATGCGTTTGTCAGGAATGTACAGAATCTTTATCTCGGCAAAGTCAGGCTGCCCAGTGATGGGGCAGAGCGAGGTGAACTCAGGACAGTTGAACTGCACCCAGTAGTCACGCTCGGGATGACGGTTTTCGAAAGCCTCGAGTACCTGCGGGGCGTAGGTCTCGGGGATGTCGGCTTTGCGGCCGAGGGACTGCAGATTATCTTGTTCTCTATTCATATTTTTCTGTCTCCTCGCATTTCATGTGGGGTTATTGAGAGGTATGTCCCTTCGGGACATTATTGAATTACCTTATGTTTAATATTTTGTGGATTTGGAGAGAAAGTTTCCAGCGGGGGTCTTTCTTGATGTATTCAATAGCGGCATTCACTATTTCGGCGTTTCGGACGGGGTCTCCGGTATCGCAGGGCTGCAGGAAACGGGCGTGGGTACACATGATGCCAGAATACATGTGAGGCTCATGCTTACCGTCGTACACCACCTTAATCTCATCCACAATAGAGAGTTCCACCCTTGCCTCGTCGCCGAGGAAGAGATCCTTGGGCGAGAGAGTAATCCAGTCGACATTGGAGGGCAGACGACGGGTGCCGTTGGTCTCCACAGCAACGAACTTATCCTCGTCATGCAGAGCATCAACGAGACTCTTGGTGAGTTGCAGCGAAGGTTCGCCACCTGTGATAACAACCAGACGGGCAGGATATTTAGCGGCCTCTTTGGCTATCTCCTCGTCGCTCATCTCGGTGCCACTCTCATGCTGTGTGTCACAGAAGGGGCAACGGAGGTTACAACCGCTGAGACGCACGAATACAGCGGCGGTGCCAGCATAATAGCCTTCGCCTTGAAGCGAATAGAATATTTCATTCACCTTCATGCCTCGTCCTCCTCATAGGTGGCTATGTTGCCAGTGGTTTCCTGTACATCGACACGGTAGCAGTTGGGAACCTGCTGCTGACACCAGCGAGCGATGTTCTCTGCCGTGGGGTTGCAGCCGATGACATCATTTATCACATGGTGATCCAGACGGTCCGAGATGCAGCGTTTGATGTCGGAAAAATCCACCACCATGCCGTTCTTGTTCAATTCCATGGATTTGCAGTAGATAGTGATTACCCAGTTGTGTCCATGCAACTGCGTACACTTGCTGGGATAGTCCAGAGTCAGCTGATGGGCTCCGGCCACTTCTATCGTTTTCTTCACATAGTACATAGTCTTCAATTCTCGTATTTTGTCGGGTCCTCGACACCGGCCGCACGAAAGGCCTCTTTACGCTCGGTGCAGGTGCCGCAGGTGCCACAATGCCGGTCGCCACCGCGATAACAGGAATAGGTATTGCTGTAGTCGACTCCCCACTTCGCGCCGCGCCTCACAAGGTCGGCCTTGGTGAGATGGGTATAGGGAGCCGCCAACCTCACACCCTCATAGGTGCCGGCCTGCATGGCTCCGTCCATAGCGTCCACAAACTCGGGGCGACAGTCGGGATAGATGGCGTGATCGCCCCCGTGGTTGGCTATCAGCACACGTTTCAGTCCTCGGCTCTCGGCCAGCCCGCAGGCGATACTCAGCATGATGCCGTTGCGGAAGGGCACCACGGTACTCTTCATATTCTCTTCATCGTAGTTGCCACTCGGGATGGCATCGGCGCCACTGAGGAGCGACGACTGAAAATAGCGACTCATGAAGCCGAGTTCTATCACCAGGTGTTCTATGCCCAGCAGCGCGCAATGATGCCGCGCACATGCAATCTCGTGTGCGGCATGATTGCTTCCGTAGTCGAAAGTAACGGCTAGCGCGACTCGCTCACGCTCCTCATAGAGCAACGTCGTCGAGTCGAGCCCGCCGGAATAAATAATTACAGCGTCTTTCATTTGAGATAGTACTCCACTGTGGAGACCACGCGGACTTTCTTAATCTGCGGGGTATTCTCGTCAAGGTCGTCAATCTCGAAGTAACCCTGCGAAGCGGTGCGCATCTTACCAATCTCGCTACCGGAATTCTTGGCAAACTCGTCAGCGGCGCTGCGAGCATTCTTGAGACTTTCGGCAATCATAGCGGGCTTGATTTCATTCAGTCCGTGATACTCGAAGTTGGCATAGGTACTGCTGACGATGTCCTTCTTGAGGAGGTCGGCATCAATGGTGTTCTGCAGCTTACTGACGAGGTCCATCTTCGCTGTAAAAACACTGATGGTCTGGCTGGCACCGTAGCGGTAGGTAATGTTGGAGGTGTAGTAACTATCGAAACGGTCGTTGATGCGTGCCGATGTATACTTAATCTCGTCGTCGGTGAAACCGGCCTCCTTGAGCATGCTGATAATGACCTTGTC
>Ga0310786_10001461_pt1 | contig 38104 bp, 82 predicted proteins | sample AusTroGonzalo_MG_FD_203881 | JGI IMG/M metagenome (GOLD analysis project Ga0310786, IMG submission 203881) | Bovine rumen microbial communities from tropical cattle in Woodstock, Queensland, Australia - Gonzalo_03 (v2) (version 2) | ecosystem: Host-associated > Mammals > Digestive system >... | reverse complement strand
AGGCCCCCATTAATTTTTTGGTCGATTTTAAGAATAAGTTTAAAAAATTATTTTTGGATTTTTGTTACTTGATAAAATATCTTGTTTTTCAACTCGTTGGGAATCGACCCCTAGTTCGGAGACCAGTAGGGAGAGTCTGGCAGAGGTAGGGAAGGTCGCACGGAGTTGCAGGGGCACCCGCAGGGTGCCTTCCGGAGGCAAACACGTAGCACTTTATAGTGCTCACATGTGCCCTACGGCGGTTTTAGCCCAGGCTAACTTGGCTAGGGGACAGCCTACCCCTGGCAGACGCCGTACTGATTGTCCAGGCTCGGGACTGCCTACGGCGAAGATCTCCCCACTGTAATCCGGTGGCGGCGTTACCCCTCGCCCCATCGGATTGCCCACCATCAACAAAGGAGTAGTTCTATGAAGGCACAGAAGCACACTAGGCTCACTGCGGAGCAACAGAAGGCGATGGCTAGAAGGTTCGCCAAGGCTTACGGCGTGGACTTGTCCAGCAACCTTAACGCTCATAAAGCGAGGGCTGAACGGCTCGCTATGGACTACTAGGCCGAAGGGGCTCGCTGAGCCCCCTTTTGCCGTATTCCGCCAACCTATGGACTGACTGCACATAGTCGGGACTGCCTATGGCGGATATTGGCAGAATGTAAGCCGATGGGGCTTACAACTCACCACCATCAACAAGGAGCTATGCTATGAAAAAGCCCAACATCAAGGTATTGGAATCCATCAAGAACACCTTCGCCACCCTTTCCTACAAGGGCGAATACAAGTGCGTCAAGAAGGCTCGCGAGGCCAACGAAGTGCTTGCCAAGGCGTTGACTGACAACGGCTTCAAGGTTGCCGAAAAGGGTACGCCTTGTCCGTTCGCCAAGGTGGTCAAGGAATCCACCTACACCATCTCTCTCGGTGCGTCCCTCAGCTACAAGAAGAGGGTTGAATCGGTCGCCAAGTCCAACGGCATTGATTGCGACTATCACCCCACTCAGCGAGACCTCGGCATGTTCCCCATCTTCGGTGAAATGCTTTGGGTCAAGAACGACTTGAGCGAGGTCTATATCCGTTGCTATCAAGTCGGCAAGCCCAAGCCGAAGTTCTTCGCTGACGGAACGGAAGTTAAAAAACTTGCTTTCGGTCAGTGGGCTACCTCGGACGATTTCAAAACCTTGAGTGGCGAATGGGTTGCACCTTCGCTCCTCGGCGATGAAGATGGGGACATTATTTATGCCCAAGACGAGGACGGAAATATTCTTCGCGACGAAAGTGGCGAACCCGTTGCCATCGCCCTTCCTCCGCTGAGGGCAATTAAACTTTCCAACTGCAAGGTCACTCGCAAGGGGAAAGAAATTGAATTCCTCACTGAAGAGGATTGGGATTTGAATGAACTCGCTGCGATTAGGGATGCCTATTACGCAAAGTTTGAAAACTAACCTCCAACTGCCCCCTTCCGAGGGGGCATTTTTTAAGTTTTTCACTTCGGAAGGGCTTAAAAAATGCTCCAAGTGGTGGGAGTGAGGGGAACGGCCATAGGCCGTTCCCCCTTTTTTGTTTACCGTCCAGGCCTGGACTGGTCCGATCGGACCGGGAGTGCCTCCAGTATAAATATTGCTTTATGTAAGGGTAATGCGGCCCTTTTTAACAAAGGAAAAAACTATGCGTAATATTGCCGTTCTGTGCGGATTGGCGGTTTCTTTTTCTATGGGCGTGGAGTTGCCCATCTGCGAGGAATTTGCCAACGAGGAAAACATTACTTGTGTCACTGGCGAGCATAATGCGGTAATTACCGCATTGCATACGGACGGCACGAAAACAATGGAATTTTTCAAGGATTCCAAGAAGGCGTACATGGAATTGGGTACGGACGGCCATCTGTATGCGTCTAGCGGTAAGAGGGCCATATCGGTACAAATTCCGGTGGAAGGCGATGCCGAGGTGGACACCTACATCTACGAGGTTCTTACGGCCTTGATGGACGACATAGCCTTCGCCGACTAGGGGAATGGTTGCCGTCGGTCGGGACTGCCTACGGCATATATTTGTTCTATGTAAGAACAACGGAGGTTACACTATGGCTTACAAGAAAAGCAACAAGACGGCTAGGCAAGTCCAAGCCGAAATCGTGAAGGACATTAGCGACAAGTTTGTCGCTTGTCTCGAGAAGGGTGAAATCCCTTGGCGTAAGCCCTGGAACTCGTCCCATAGCGGATACATCAAGAGCGACGGCAAGAGCTACTCGTTCTTGAACTCGTTCCTTCTCGCCATTCAAGGTAACAACCCCTCGGAATTCGTGACTATGAAGGAAATCGAATCACGCACCAAGACGAGCGTGTCCGATGGTTCTGTGTGGGATTGCTTCGTGAGGGACGCCAACGGCAAGATACCCAAGAGCAGTGTGGTCTACTTCTACACCCGCATTCAGTACACTCGCAAGGATGCCGATGGCAAGCCCTTGCTTGACGATGATGGCGAGGAAATCAAGGGTTCTTATCCCATCATCAAGGCAAGCCATGTTTGGGAAGTGGGTCGCCAAGTAAAATGTCCGCTGAAATTCGCCAAGCCGGTGGAAACGAAACAAAATAATCCGATTGCCGCTTGCGAAAAAATCTCTGTGGAATATCTTGCAAGGGAAGGTATCCGCCTCGGAAACAACGGAGCACAAGCATACTATTCGCCCTCTACAGATAGTATTTCCTTGCCTCCCATCGAGCAGTTCCATAGCAGTGAACTTTACTATGGAACTCTGTTCCACGAGGAGGCTCACTCCACTGGTCACGATAAAAGATTAAAAAGGGACGTGACCAAGCGAGGCAAGCAAGATTATTCCTTCGAGGAACTTGTCGCTGAAATAACATCTTGTATGTTACTCCACGATAACGGATATAATACTGAGGCAACAGATTATGATTCTGAGGCGTATGTAAAAAATTGGGCAAAAGCTTTAAAGTCTGACCCAAATATGGTGGAAAAAGCTTGTAGGGCTGCGGTTAAGGCAGCAAACTACATCTACGGAAACAAATAAAGGAAAGGGCTACGCCCTTTCCTTTTTCTTTTACCCGATCACGCCAGCGACTGGCTGGCCACCGTCGGGACCGGACCGAACCGATATTTTATCTATGTAAGGAACAACGGAGGTTACCAATGACTCTGAAACTTATTCTCGTGGCCGTAGGTGCGGTAGTCATCTCGGTGGCGATATTCAAGAAGAGCAGTTCTACTGTGTCCATCGTGGGGTTCTGCGGTGTGTACACGATGTTGCTCTTGGCTGTAAACGAAATTCTTTCCATGATTCACTAAAGGGGGTTCACCATGGCTGAAAATATCCGTTACGAAGAGGACAGAATCCAGTGCTCCACCGATATGAGTGCGGAGCGTTGGGCTGAACTTATGGGCGGTTCTCGTGCGTGCGAGGACTACGAGGAACTGAAGGGGTTCGTCAAGACGAATTGCCCCAACCTCTACTCTACGCTCGCCCTTGACTTCCCCAACCCCTACGCAAGCGGTTGCGGCGAGACCGAGACCCACTTCATTCTCGCCCACTCGATGAAGCAGTATTTCATCGCCAAGTAATGGCTCGTGGCCGTCGGGGCTGGACTCGACGGCCATATTTTCTATGTCACCACAACACGGAGGTTATCATGGTCGACTTCAAGAACATCTACGGAACTATCGCCGATGACAATTTCGACACCGACGACACCCTCGACCTCGTCGACACGTTCGACGTCATCACCAGCGACGACGTCGCCGACGCCGTTGACGAACTCTTCGGCGAGCCTAGCCTCGTGAAGCGTGTCGGTGAGCTCCGTATCGCTACCTACTAGGATAGACTTGGGCGATGGCCTCCGCCCACGAGAGAGGCCAATTCAACCCCTTAAAGCGAGTATACAGCATGATTTACAAGGCCAAGAAGAACAAGCGAGTCAGCGGTTAACGCTGTTGGTGGATCACATGATCATTACAGTGCGGTCGGCATGAAGAAGTACTAATGGCTGTATCGGTCCGGGACCGCTCCGGACGCGTATTTGAACTATGTAAGCGGAACCGATTAACTAGGAGGTTATTATGGGATACGCAACTGTCAGGGGCAAGTATCATAAAGGCCCAAAGAAGAACACCAAGCGTAGGGCTCGCAGCGCGACCGCAAGGCCGACACCGAGGGTCAGCCATACTGACCGAGTCCTGGAAGACAACAGAGACCTCATCAAGGCTCTCGCCGGACTCAACCCCACTGACCTCGCCACCTTCGTCAAGACGACTGCCGGACCGAACCCCACGGGCTGCACGCTTGTCGTCCACGGGGGCGAGCCGAGCGGGCGGCATAGCGGTGGCGGTATGGCCTACGTGGCGAGCCTTGGCGGCGGCCATGGCGGTACGGGTGCCACCTTCCCCAGGGGCGGGAGCATCGTGGCGGTGGTGCCCAACGAGCCGACCACCGAGCCCAAGGAGGAGATTGTGGGCTACATCGTCCGCAAGCCGAATGGCGAGATGGTTCTCAGATTCAAGTAAAACAATCAACCGAGGGGGCGAAAGCCCCCTTTTTTATTGTTTACTATACGGTTCTCGGCACTGGCCGGCGTGATCCGGGTCTGGACCGGAGACATATTTCGCCTATGTATAGGAGGAAAATTCTATGAGAAGGTACGCACACAAGTCTAGCCTCGTGGCCTATGCAAAGAGGCACCATTATTTTCACATTGAGGACTACGAGGGCTACTGCTCTTTCAAGACCATTGAGGGGCTAATGAACCAGGTAGCCTATTCTATGGACGTAAACGGCAACAAGGACGGAGTCCTATGGATAGGCGACACCACTGGTGCGAAGTATTACTGCACCAACCCTAGTGCGCTGGTGAGGGTGTAATGGGGATGCCCAGTCGGGACTGGACTGGCTGGGCATTGGTTATATGTAAGGAAACAACGGAGGTTACCATGAAACTGGAAGAATTCGAAACCTACAGAATCAATCTGTCGAAGCTGGCCGAACGGCTGGGCGGCATCGGTGTCGGCGCTTGTGGCGTCAAGGTCGTCGAGCACGGCTGTCGAGGCTTCGACGGACGTCTGAACGGCCAAAAGACGCTCCATCTCGTTCGAGACGACGAGAACGAGACGTTCATCTGCTGTGACGGCGAGGACGTCGACTTCTGCGGCGCCGACGAATGGGACTGCGCCCAGCTGGAAACGTCGTCCGACCGCTCCGACGTGAGGGAGTTCGAGCTGGACTTGGAGGACGCCGAAGCGGTGCTCGAAAAGGCTTAGGCTGGGGCTGGAGGTCGCGCTGGAGTGTGCGCGGCCCCCAGTTTGCCTATGTCGACCGTAGTGTCACTGGCTGGCTCTATCCGGGGCTGCGGATAGCTCGTATTTATTCTATGTAAGCAACGGAGGTTACAATGCAGAAATTGGTCACGAAAGAAATTGAAAAAGCCTTGAGGAAGACCCCTTACGGCTCTACCGACGGCGTTCCGGTTGACGACAAGAAGGTCATCGCTAGATATTTCAACCCTTGTGGGGCTGGCACGTGGTATGTTCTTGAAGACTCTATGTTCTTTGAAGAGGGGAGCGACCAGCAAATTGTTTTCGGAGCTGCCACGCTGGGCTATGGGCTGGAGCTGGGCGACTTCTCTATCAAGGAGCTGCGCGAGATTAAGCTGCCGTTCGGTCTCAGCATTGAACGTGACATTAGCGTTGAGCCGTTCAAGGAAACGCTGGGGACACTCCGCAAGCGATACGGAGAGGAGTGGATGTAGGGGCTGGCACTGGCGAGTTGACGACGGGACTGCGCCAGTGCTATATTTATACAACGTAATCAACAACGGAGGTTAAATCATGCTCACTCAAGTGTTTACAAAGACTGTGGTCGTCTGCGACAAGGTTGAAAAGATTGTCGTGGCCGTTGATTCTGCACTCTTGGAAAAGGTTCAGAAGGTAGAATCCAAGCAGTAATGGTCTGCATGGGGCGGGATCGCCCCTTGCATATATTTTCCCTATGTAACCAACAAGGAGGTCAAACATGCCCATGGTTTTTGAAGTAAAGACTGCCGAGATTATTCAGCACACTCTACCTGAAATTGCACGTCAGTTGGCGCGTATCGCTGATGCGTTGGAGGCTCGCAACAAAGAACCCAACAACACGGAGGACAAGGGGAAGTAACCCCCTTGTTTTCCTTTCTATAAGGAGACACACACATGGCACGTAAGAAGTTCATCGTCGGATACACGAGCAGCACAGACCACGACAGCTGTAAGGTATGGGTCTACGCCAATAACGCGGATGACGCCAAGACCGTCGCTCGCAACGAGTACTGGGACATCGAGAGCATCGATTTCGTGAGGGAGCTGTAGCAATGGCAAAGCAACGCATCTTCAGACCGTCCGGCAAGCGAGTCGGCGGTTAAGTACTGGATAACAGTGGCCGGGATTGCACCGGCCACTTATTCTGAATATACAAACAACAAACAAGGGAGAATGAATCATGAAGAAAATCCTACTCTCCATCGTTATGATGGCACTCTTGGCCGCGTGTGGCGATAGCGGCTCCTCGCCGGTGGCACCGGCACCTACCGATGGCGACACCACGACGGTGACGTCGTCCTCCTCCATTGAGTTCCGCAAGGAGTTCCGCAAGGGAGTCTCAAGCAGCTCGGTGGACACTGAATACCATGCGTTCTATTTCGTGATGTATGAAGTGTGCGATGACTTCAGTATGGATGCCCTTTCAGAGGCTGCGACTACTGGACAGACTGCGGAGGCATTTGATGTATTGCCAGCAATCTGTGCGGCCACTGGAGACGACGCTGCTCCGGTTGTTATGGGAGTCAAATGTGACACGTGGGATTGCGTAGTCAAAGAGGTTGTCAATAACGACAAATCGCCAGTCACCATAGATAAGGCCGACTTGGAACCTATTTGGGATGTACTAGACATTCATTTCAAGGTATTTACGGCTGAGGATAGCACAAAATACATTCTGTTTATGGGTGCCGACTTATTCTAGTCAGATAATCCGACACCGATACTGACCATAGGAGTCCGGGATTGCCCCGGACTCCTATTCTTATTATGTAACGACAAGGAGGTTACGATGAAGAAATTTGTGATTGTCAGCGTTGACACGAGAGATACCGATACCGAGAACCCGGTGTACGGCATCCGGGGATTCGATACAGTCGAGGCAGCCGAAGCCGAGATGTGGGACAGGTTCAAGGCCGACCTGGATGCACAGGACATCTGCGAAATCAAGGTGAACGGCGACACGGTTCTATCCGTGGACGGTTCCAGCGAGTTCCCCCTGGAACAGTGGAACCGTTACAAGGACATGCCTATCACCGAGGCCATCAAGATGCACGGGCACGGCACTCCGTTGGCCCTGTGGAGCATTGACGTGGTCTGTTACGCGGGTAACGGGGCCTACGAGGGCATCTTCCACAAGATAGAGGAGGTCTAGTATGGCAGAGACCGTCCAGGGACTAGGGATGATGGCTATCCTCTTGATGATAGCGATAGCCGTCATTTCATATATTTTCCAGGGATAAATCAAGGGCGGGCAGTAGGCCCGCCTGTTCCGCATTGAGCCCGTAGCGGCACTTGTCGGGACGGTCCGGGACCGGATCGCCCCGGTATTTTTTATACAGCCAAGGAGGTTATGATGATTACCGTCGAAATAACTACGTATGACACCGGTGCCAAGTGTGTCGCTGTGCTCGACCCTACGCATAAGGACCAGGGATTTATCCTCACTGAGCAGATTGGGGAATTCTATGAGGTGGTTGCCGGAGAGGTGCATGACGGTGAGACTGTCCTCGACCCGTGTTGCGAACAGTTGGGCGAAAGGGGATGTGGTCTCGAACTAGTATTCAGGGACTACGCAGAACCGTCATTGACTCGACCGTTTACCGAATACTCGCTCCGCAACGTGCTGACGGAAACGGGGAATCCCGTGATGTTGGAGTCGCCGCACGGTGGACGGGCTATCGCCCATTGTGCCAAGTGCTTGCTTGACGAGGGTCTCTACCAGGTGGACACCGATGGCAACGTGACTATGATTGAAGATTAACCCAGGGGGCATATGCCCCCTTTTGTGTTTTTAGGATTACCTGGCACTTGCTGAACCGTTCCGGGGCCGGCTCGCTTTTTTATTTATCCAATGTAACCCGGAGGTTGTCTATGGCCAAGGAAAAATATTTCTACGTCGAGAAGAAGAACGAGAAGGGCGAGTACGAACCCTACGGAATCAAGTCCATCAAGGAGGCACTGGTGCTTCCGATGTTGCTTGGTGCGACGTGCAGGCTAGTGCCTCTCGGTTCTTTCTAGTGTACTTGTCCAGCCGGCACGGGACTGGACTTGGCGATGATTTAAACAATGTAACAGCAAGGAGGTTACTATGGTGAAGACTTGGTGGAGACTTGGATGCTCGGCGGAGCTGTCTGAAGCGGAAATCGAACGGCTGAAGGACGGCGACGCCACGCTGTTGAAACAGCTGTTTGCCGACGGACGCTTTACGCTGGACGGCGAGAGCTACGTTCCGGACGGCTGCTTGGGCGACCTCGACAGCGAGATTTGTATCGATGTATACAAGTAGCACTGGACGCCCCAGTTCGGGACTGGACTGGGGCGTTATTTACCCTATGTAATCAACCTGGAGGTATACTAATGAACGCAAATGGACAGCAGAAGTTGCGCGTCGGTATGAAAGTCCGCTACCGCACGTGCTTTGGTGGCGGGCCTTCGAAAGTGGCGACAGTGGAGAGCATTGAACTCTGCAAGGGGGCTCACCAAAAGGAAGGAATAGAGACCGACGAGGTATGGGTAAAGGACGTTTATCGCTGTGTTCTCGGCCTATCCGATGAACACTGGGCGTACGGAGAGCAAGTGGACGCCATTCTGCCTTAAAGTACTGGCTGTCCAGTCTTCGGGACTGGACAGCTTGCTTATTTACCCTATGTAACAAGGAGGTTACTATGAGAATCGTTTCGCTAATCAAATACCGCTTGAACATCCGAGGTCTCTACGGCTGGGGAAAGGGCTGGCTGTCGCATGACTATCCGTCTCGCTGGCGTGATATGTGTCTCCGTCTGAAGGCGGAAAGCTCCATATTTGAATTCAAGGAGGCGGCACTGAAGTTCGGCGAGTTTGGCGCTTGCGACCAGTTCCTTTCCGACAAGTTCTCCGCCTATATGCACGGCATGGAGGTCGTCGGCTGGACGAGGTCTAGCGAGTATTGCCCAGACGAGTACAAGACATTCAGTGCCAACTGGGCGAAGAAACTGGGCAGTCTTGCCGAGTTCATCAGGGAGTCTTTCCCAGAGGTGGAACTGGGTATGGACATCGCCATCACCGAGTACCGACTGGATTTGGACGAGCCGTCCGTTCCGACAATTCGGGCAAGGGTATAACCGAGGGGGCTACGCCCCCTTTTTTATTATGTTCCGACCGGTCGGACTGGTTCGAACCATCCGGGATCGGAGTTCCCGGTTATTTGATTTATGTAACGAGGAGACAACAATGGACTACTACAAGACAATCAAAATCTCGAAAGAACGCGCTGCATTTATCCAGCGGGCGCTTTCTGAACCCGGCCTCATTGACGACATGGCGTCTGACGGAGAAACCGCGTCGTTCCTCGACGACCTTTATCTGGTAGACGTAAAAATCGTCGGATGTGGCGACGAAGAGCCGTGCTGGACAGAGGCCGTGCTGTTCAAGCGCAACGCGGACGGCTTGTACTCCGAGGTATCGCATACCGACGTGGAGGACGAGTTCCTGGGCGACTGGGAACTGTGCGACCACGAGGGAAATTCCTTCAATGTAACCGTGGAAGTGGAAAAATAATGGGAACTGGCGACAAACCGGCGGGACTGGCCTCGCCGTTTATTCATGCTATACAGAACAACGGAGGTTCACCATGACTAATAATAATTGGGTCGTGATAGTAATCGGCGGCTTTTTGTTAGCTTGCCTTATCATTGTCATCATTGACAGCTATTGCCAGAAAAAAGAAACTGAAACGGAGCCGCAGCCGTACGTGAAGCCACGCGCCGGAGAGGTAACCCCTAGGGCATGGGCTACGTCGTCCTTCGCACCATCAATATTATTTGGGATGTCACCGACAATCTATTTCCGGTGCGGTGCGTGCCGTGGCGAGACTCAATTGAAAGTGCCTATGGCTACGGTGCCCTATGAGGGCGGCCTACGCCTACGGTGCCAGTGTTGCGGCAAGCCGAATCGGCTGCCGATTGTGCGAGTGTGACTGGTCATTGACCGGCGGGGCTGGCCTCGCCGGTTATTCATACTATACAACAATCAACCGGAGGTTCAATATGAGCGACAGAATTATTTTTTCGGTAAAGCATGACGGCAAGCTGTTGGCCTACCTGTATCAGAACTGGGGAATGGGCGACGGGCCTACTATCGCCAAGGAAATCCGCAAGGCGGCCAAGAAGTACAGGCTGGACTTGACTACCCAGGCCGGCGCTGTCTCCGCAGTGAGGCTTGCCGGAGAGGCGATTTACGGGCACGCCAAGTGGAACGGGGCTCGGTCTATGGGCGGCGATGACAAGAAATGGCTGGCCGCCACGAAGGCCGACCGAGACTACCTGAAGGCTCACCGAGACGAGATTATCGCCGACAACCAAGACGAGAGCGGCATCGTGTTCTTCTACGGCGTGAGCGGCGACTACGTGGAGTACATCGACGAGTGGTGCGAGGACGCCTACACGATGACCGTGTAATTGCACAGCCGGTCCGGGACCGGCTTTCTCGTATATTTATTTTATGCAAGGAGGCGATATTATGGCAAAGAAAACGATAACCGTACCACAGTCACAGAACGATGTGCTTCTCTGGATTCCCGAAAAGGAATTGTTCTTCAAGATTCAGCCCGGCACCGGTGAGAACCTGGACGCCGACGACCTCGAAGCCGGTTTCAATGACTATTTCATATGGAACACGTTCCGGGTCGACGAACTGGGTTTTGATGGCGAACTCGAGACCGAATGCGAGGATTCCGGCATGTTCATGGTCAAGACGGCGTACGAACCCACCGAAAGCGTCATCGAGGACTGCCTGGAGCAGGCGTTCGGCAAAGTCCCCAAATACCTTACCTTGCTGGTTAAGCCAGACTAGCAATGGGAATACCGGTCCGGGATTGCCCCGGCCGGTTATTCATACTATACAACAATCAACCGGAGGCAAGAAATGAAGACGGTGAAATACGAGTATATGGGTCAGACGGTGGAACTTCCTGTAAAGGAAGTCGCCCACATTGAGTCGCATCAACGGTCGGCAATAATTTCTTATGCCGACGGTTCTTATATCCACGTGACGGGTAATCCGTCCTGGGTGTCTTGCGCAGTCACGCTGGCGTATGCAATTAAGGTTGCATACCACGTTGGCTGGAAAGACGGATTTGAACACGTAGTAAAGGACATAGAGGAGGTCGTACATGGCTAAAAAATCATACACGATAGTTGGCGTGGTGACACTGGACTTCACGGTCGACATCGAGGCCGATAGCCCCGAGGAGGCCGAAGAACTGGGTCGCCAGTATCTGGAAGAAAACTATCTGACGGAGGGCCCGACCGGTGTAGAGGCGAACGTGATAGATGTTTGCTAACAATCTACCAACAATGAAATAACATTTTTGTCAACATTATCCACCATCTGCCCACATGTGCACTGGCAGTGCGCATCCGGGGCTGGGGTGGATAGGTATTGATCCGTTGTCAGCAAGGAGGCTTATATGACCATGTACGAACAGGGCGAACGCGACGCCGAAGCCGGCGTCCTCATCGCAAACTACGAGGCGCTGGACAGCAACAGCAAGTCCGATTACGAGGAAGGCTACTGCAACAAGGCGTGGGAAATGGGCGCCGACGACAGCAAGTTCGGCCACGGGAAGCGTGACCTTGGCCACTTCAAGCTGAGGGAGGCCAAGCTCAACTACCACGACGGCTACACCGCAGACGAGGAAGGCTGGGAATAGCCAGCCACTGGTGACGGCTGTCCGGGACCGGACCCGGCAGCCATTTACACTAAGTAACCCAATCAAGGAGGCTATATGGGATACAGAAGCGAAGTCAAGATTATCGCCCAGGCCAACGCGGCGAAGGCGCTCCACGAGGTCAACAAGAAGTGGGGCTACCTCAACGAGACCGAGGGCAAGAACGGCGAGTGGCTGTTCGAGTGTGACTATATTAAGTGGTACGAGGAAGATGAGGACATAGCCGCGTACATGGCAGTCATCGAAGAGTTCGCCAACACGACCGGCGAAGGGAACGGCATCGACTACATGAGGCTGGGCGAGGACAACACCGACGTGGACCACCTGAGCAACTACACCACAAGCGCCACGCTCTGCAGCGGTATCGTGATAGACGGCTTCACGCCGAAGCCCAAGCCACCCAAGCCGGCTACGCCGAAGGTGGGCAAGGAGTTCCTCTGTTGCAAGTCGTTCACCCACGAGAACCTGGGCCCGATGTTGCGGAAGGGGAAAATCTACGTCTGCTCCAAGCAAGAAAAGAACGGCAACTACCAGATGACGGCCAAGAAGGGCAGAGGCGGCTGTTGCTGCGACACTGCGTTCTTCAAGACCCATTTCACCGAAAAAACTTAAAAAGGGGGCTGATATGGCAACACCTACGAAAAAAGAAATTCAGGCCGCCTTCAACAAGTTCAAGGAACTCGTGGACGCCGCCGGAATGGAACTCGTCACCAGCGAGGAGTGCCTGTATGCGGCGTACAAGGACAGGTCGATACCGCCTTACAAGTGGGTCGAACTGAATGCGACTGTTGAGGAAATCGGTCAGTAAAAAATTTCCAATAACCTCCGAGGGGGCGCGTTCGCGCCCCCTTTTTCCGTTTGTGGCGGCTACGCGCACTGGTTGGATCCAGTCGGGACTGGATCGCGGAGCTATGTCTTTTTCAACCAAGGAGGATATATGGCAGTTGAAATCATCACCGACGAGAAACTGGTCAAGATGAAGGAGTTCAAACCCTCGCAGAAGGCCGTGGACGACATCAAGGAGGCAATCCGAGGACTGGGCAAGGCGTTGCACCGACATCACTGCGTGGCCTACGTGGATATGGTGTGCGGGGAACTGCACGTGTTCAAGCACAAGCGTGGCACGGAACTGGTCATCCTGGACAGGGATGACGGCGACCAGCCAGACAAGACACACTGTCTGGGGTCTTACCTGTCGCTCCCCGTAGAGGGCACGCTCAACGCCGAACACGACATCGTGTGGGCACAGAAGGCCGATTAATGGCATTGGCCGTCCGGGATTGCCCTGGACGGCTATTTATCGTATGCAACCAAGGAGGTTATCATGAAGGTTAAGGAATTCATCAAGTGGGCTGACGAAATCAAGGCCAAGTACGGCGACTTGTTCCGTGACGGTCTCCGCATCCATTCATTCCCCCACGAGGTGTACGGATGGAAGGAGATGGCCATGGATCGCGAGGGCAACCTGATGTTCTTCGCGGGCGATCACGGCTCGTCCAACCCTGAACACGTGGTCTGCGTGGTGAACGGCGTGTGCTACTCCACCGAGCACTCCAACGGAAGGTTCCAAGGTGCTTGCCGTACCATCTCCGAGTACCGCGACACTGCCGATGTCATCGTCAAGGTGTCTCACGGCAAGAAGGTGCTTGCCAAGGAGACCGAGCTGCGCATCACGGAGAGCGTGAAGAACGCCACCGACAACATGATTGCGATTAAGGCAAAGGACCAGACTGTTAAAAACAAGAAGGCCGATAAAGAGGTCGCCGCTGCCAACAAGGAAAAACAGGACATTCGGAAATGGTGCAAGTTCAAGCAGACGATAGAACACATCCACAATAAATGGTTCGACTGGGTTGAACGTATCGCCCACAATGAGGACAAGGATAAAAATTATACTTACGTCTGCACGAACGGATATGGGCGTGGATGGAATTGCAACCGAGAAGATTGCGATTTTGCCCATTACCACAGAAAATCTTGCCGGTCGGACCAGAAACCCAAGGGTGTCTCGGTTGACAAGAAAACTTTTTACAAGTTGCTTTTCGACTATCTGAAAAAGATTGCAGATGACCCCAAAGTCAACCGCGAAAGGTTCTGTCTGACCGCTTTCGGCTACGATTACGGGTTCAACCTCGTGTACGATGGCAAGACTAACGAAAGAAAATATTTCGTTGACTACTCGCTCGTGACGAAGTTCCCCGCCGACTATCCGTATCGCGGTGCGGCATGGAGAGACGGACTTCGCCAGGCCACCGATGACGAAATTTCGTCCACAAAGACGTGGGTCAAGGTGTACGGCTCGGGACATGCCCTTGACGTGGCGATGGTCAATTGGAAAAAGAAAATTTGGAGACACTTAACCGCTGCCGAGTTGGCGGCATAACCCAGGGGGCACGTGCCCCCTTTTCCGCATGGCGCGGCTACGCGCACTGGTCGGAACGATCCGGGACCGGACCGGTCCGGTATTTGTATGATGTAACAAGGAGGTTACAATGGGAAAGGCAATAGTGAAGAAATCCTGGGAGCAGCAGCTCCGTCAGATGGTCGCCATCATCAAGGACGGCGGCAAGGTGTGGAAGTTCACCGACAAGAAGCCCGTGCTTGACGGCACGATGCTGAAACTCGATTGGAAACCGACAACGGCAATCATTGAGACGAAGGACGCGCTCGCCCTCTTGTGGGACGTAGTTCCCTACTCGGAACAGGGCGAACCAGGTGCCATCATGGCACTTGCGTGCAAGGGCTCTGACGGCAAGGACTGCGTAAAGGTGTTCTATGAGCCTCGCAAGTCGGAGCAGTCTGGCGGCAAGGTCAGCCTCGTTGATGCGGTGGCCTGGATCAACGCGGGCAAGCCCTGCGCGGCTCGTTGCGGGTTCTCGTGGAAGGGCGCACGTGGCGGACGTATTTCCCTCGGCTACGCGATAGACAAGTTGATGAGCAAGGACTACTACGAACTTTGCATCGAGTGCGGCTTTGGCGATGACCACATTGACGTGCTGATGTTCCAAAGCTACTCGGGTAGCGATTGGGATTAAAAATTGGTGCCCTCTTGGGCACCATTTTTATTTTTATCATCGGTGAGAACTTGTTGGCCTGGTCCGGGACTGGGACTGGAAATTATTCTATTGTCAGATAGGAGGCTGGTATGGCTACACGAGACGTGATTGAAGATAGGATTGTCGCTATCGACAACTGGCTTGGCAAGGCTGGGTTCGATGCAGGCGAGAGCAACGACCTCATTGTCGCTAACAGGGAACTTATTGAACGCATGATTGCCGAGGGGAAGTCTACTGCGGAAATCTGCTACGAACTTGAAACATAGGAGGCTATTATGGCAAAGAAACGTAACATTCAACTCTGCGGTACACTTGACGAACTAGCCGCCATCGTGGCCACTTCGGCGGTAGACTTGAACAATCCCAATCCCACCAAGTTTGACTTCGCGGTGGACTTCGAACTCGACGACGACAATTCCAGTCTCGACGAGGTGGCCGCATTTGCCACTGGCTGGTATGGTATTCGCGAGATACCCGACTACTTTGACTGTGACAGCGACTATAAAGTGCTCGTCATTGGGTACTATTGCGGCGTCATTCCTCCGTCGTATGTCGCTATCGACAAGGAGACTACGGTGCAACGTGCGAAGGGACTGATTCTTGATGCGATCCAGACCCAGTTCGTATCGAACGCCGAGGATAATGTCAATGGCAAGCTGCTATTGCGCGATTAATCTGTAATGGGTACATATTACCGGGACTGCTCCCGGCACATATGTACCGTATGTAACAAGGAGGCTACTTATGGCTGCAAAAAAGACTTCGCCCACGTTTGTATGGGTGTTCCATATGGAATGGGAAGATCGTCACGGTGAACAGGGTTCCAATGTCAAGGTGTTCGAGACGAGGGCCAAGGCGATCGAATACTTGATTTCCGACGTGAAGAACTACTTCGACACTTATGACGGTTGCATCATGGAATTCGTCAACGGAACCGGCATTGATAGCGACACGATGGACATCGACGTGTTCAGCAAGGCCGTCAAGAGCGAGAAGGGCGACGTATGGCTCGAAGTCAACGTGGACGGCTCCGGAACAAACGCGTCGTGGGTCGTGTCCACGCACAAGGTGCTGTAACTGGCGTATGGTGTCCGGGACTGCTCCCGGCACCTATGTGTCGTATGTAACAAGGAGGCTACTATGGCAGACGAAATGCTCAAAGTCACGCATATCCCGAAAACTGTGGACGACATCCGCGTTGGGGATATTTTTCACTCCCACTGGGGAGCTACGATGAGTCTGAACACATTCTGGAAGGTCGTCAAGCGTACCGCCAAGATGGTCACTCTCCGGTCGCTCCGCACTATCGAGGTCGGTCACGGTTTCTTGAACGGCGAGGAATACCCGGTCGACGAGTTCGAGGACTGGTCTTGCTGTTATGACCGTTACCGCTTCGTGGACAAGGACGGCAAGGTGTACCAACAGGTCATCCGCAAGCTGCCCGAGTCCGGGACCACCATCACCATCCATACTTGGATGCATGCGTGGCCCTGGAATGGAAAGCCGGCCAGCTTCGACCACTGCGACTGATTCGATCCGTCCGGGACAGCCCCGGACGGTCATTCCTTATATGAACCTACAACAAAGGAGTCTGATATGGCAAAGAAAACAAAATTCTTCACGGTTGCTGGCTTCACCCGTTTCGGCGGCGAAGTCGAACCCTGTGTCTACCAGGAAGTATTCAAGACCCGCCGGGCTGCAGCGAAGTTCGTCGCTGGGGAAATCAACGAGATTCTCCTGGACTACGACGAAGAACATCGTGAACAGTGGGACTGCGCCGATGACATTACCGGGAAGGATTGCCTCCCGGACGGTTACCGACTGTCGTGCTACAACGACGCGGACGACATCATCGACCTGTCCATCGTCGAACACACGTGGGAAGAATAATGGCTACGACCGTCCGGGACTGCCTCGGACGGTCATTCCTTATATGAACCTACAACAAAGGAGCTACTATGCCTAATTGGGATTATAACAAGCTTCGCATCACCGGCAGCAAGGAGCAGATCAAGAAGGTCCGCGCCAAGCTGTTCAAGGATGACGAGTTCACTTTCACCGCACTCATCCCCGAAGACCTCGACGATCCGAAGTACAGGGTTGTCGACGAGGGCAGCGGTGTACAGACACAGGACCTTCGCGCCGATGGGACCGCGTTCAACTGGTACGACTTCCACCTCGACAAGTGGGGTTGCAAGTGGGATGCCTCCCGCAGTGCCTTCGATGATACCGACACCGAGATCGTCGTGACCTTCACCACGCCTTGGGGTCCTCCGGATGAATGGTTCAAGGTGCTTTGCAAGAAGTTCAAGGACCTGAACATCGAGATGGGAACACTCGACGAGGGCGAAGCCGACTACTGGTACAACTGCGAACACGAGAACATCAACGACTTCACCGACAAATTGTATGTCGATGCGGTAAAGGATGCTCTCGGCAAGGATGTAAGTAAGGTCGATCTCGTCAAAGTGGCGAAAAAATATCGTTCCGAGGGATATTACCAACTTGAAACCAAAGACTTGCTTGACAAGTCCACCTGGTATTACACCATCACCGATTTCGACATATTGAAGGAAATTGCCGCGAAATTCCCTAAAAAGAAAAAGTAACCTCCACTTGGGGGCGCACTGCGCCCCCTTTTTTCCATTTGTTCCGGGTACCCGGAACTGGTTGGACCGGTCCGGGAACGTACTGCTCGGCAATTTATTTTTCAACAAAGGAGGCCAATATGGCAATGGGATTTAAATACCTTTCTGAAAGCTGCAAGCGCAACAACCTCACCAGCCTTATCTGCGAGCAGGGCTGGGAGGAGACTATGGACGACGTGCTCGCCGACAACCCGGACATTACAGCAGACGACCTGAAGACGGCGACGATGTACCGTATGTTGGACGAGAACCTCGACTACGGACCGCTCGCCGAGACCGACGACGAGGACGACCATCAGGAACGCATGGAGACCCGGTGCTACATTTGCGAACAGGTCGCCGACAAGTGGGTCAATGGCGAGTTCGCCAACAAGCCCACGCCGGAACTGGAGCAGGCTCGCAACATGAGTCGCAGACTGGCCGACGAGTGGTGTACTGATCTGTCGTACTCCGGGACCGGATCGGCCTGCAATTTACTTTCCATCAAGAAGGCAATCATGAAGATCTATATCGCTGTAACCGGTCCGGTCGGGCCGGCAGTATCCAAGGAACAGAACGTCACGCTCTTCACTGACAAGAAAATGGCGAAAAAGTTCACCGAGGGCAAGGCCAACGCGTTTGTCATCGAGAAGGAACTCGATCTGAACATTCACGTGATGCTCGCTCAACCTGACGACGTTTCCCAGCAAGCAGGCGGCTGAAAAGCAGGCGGCCAAGGCAGCGAAGGAAATCATCGCCGCTGAACGCGAGGTCGAGTACGTCAACTGCGCTAGCTTCAAGGGCGATTGCGACGAACGCGAGGCCAAGGACATCACCGATGCAGAGGATTTCGTTACGCTCCAGACATACGGCGGTGACTTCATCGCCTGGACGACGGCGACTATCCCCGTCGGACAGACGGTCGACCGCGAGTTGCTGTAGCAACTAGCTGTAGTACTCGAATGAGCACTACAGCTCATTTGTATTTTTACTATATTTAACCAAGGAGGACATGTTGTCTAAGAACAGTCAGAAAATTTACAAACCGTCAAAGAAACGCGTAGGAGGCTAGCATGACAGCATACGAGCAGTACGGATTTCGGCTCGAGGGGAAGAACAAGTACGTCAAGCACATGGAGCTCAAGACCGGCCGGGCGCTGGACAACAGGGAGATCCGCGTCGTCGTTGTGCCCAAGTATGGCATGATCGAGTACACGGTCAGCCTGGTCGAGCTCAGCACGTGCGCGCGTAAACGACTTGCGGCTGGTTCCGTCAAGGAAGGAATCATCGAGGATACCCTCGGCGATATCCTATCGGCGGCGGACAAGCTCCGACAAGTGTTCACCGTGCTTAAGGCATGACACTGGTTGCAGTCCTCCGGGACTGCCCCTTTCTGTTATTGACCGTATGTACCCATGACAAGGAGGTTTCTATGGGATGGATAAGTTCGTGGAAATGGCCCACGCCGACGATACTCCGCAAGGACTACGTGGACGGCATCAACCAAGACCGCACAAAGGTCGTCGGCTGGTCTGGCGGCTGGCTAAAGTGCATCGACAAGAAGACCGATCGACCGTTCGTCATTTGCGTGCTGGTGCGCCGTTTCGGCAAGCGCGAGTACGGCTACAAGGACATGGACTCTACGATGGGCCCGTACTACTACAACATGGCGGCTGTCATGTGGCTGAAGCGCGAGCTGGCGAAGCGCAACATGGCTCCGTACAACACGTGGGAGGCCGACTTGATCCTCCGCCACGAGCGCAAGGCGCGTCGCGAGGCGACTATCAAGGCGCTGAAGCCGGGCGACGAGCTGGTGGCGCGCGATGAATTCGATTGCACTAACGGCGCCCACTTCGACGTGGGCGACAAGTTCACGTTCGATTATTTCAAGCGCGGTCGCATCCACTGCCGTACCAAGTACGGATCTCAGTACCGTCTCACGCCCGGAATTTTCTTTCCGTTGCAGTGCGACGATATGCTGCCGATGGTAGTCTAGGAACTGGCGGGCAGTCTTCCGGGACTGCCCTTCCGGTTTATTTTTTAATTGTACCAATCAAGGAGGAAATATGCATCTGGTAAAAGTTATCCAAGGAAACAACAACGGGTTTATCTCTGTCGTCCCGGAAAGGGTCATCATCACCCCAGTCGGCTCGATAGAAGTCGCCCAGAAAGCGCTCCTGGCTCAGGTCAAGGAGGAACTGGCGAAAATCGGCCACAAGATAGAACCTGTCATCGACGACAAGAATTTGCGGTCCTTCGTGGACAACAGTATTGTCGACAGCATCACCGAAGACCACTATACAGTATCCACTCTCGAGACTACTAATGAATATCTCGTGATTGGCGAGGTGAGTTGCGATGAAGAAAGCACCCAAGTAACCTGGTTCCTGGTGGACTAAAGGAGTGCTATATGGCCTATCAGATATACAACGACGGAATGGAATGGGGCGAAGTCCAGACCGAAAAGGAAGCCCAAGCCATCGTATCCAGTTATGACGGCGACCACGAGGTATGGTATGAAAAAATAGAAGAAGAAAACTAATCCGAGGCGGGCCAGTCCCGCCTTTTTCAATTTTGATCCGGGTACCCGGCACTGGTTGGAACCGTCTGGGACCGGACCGGACAATTATTTTTCTGACGTAACCCAATATCACGGAGGCAAATATGGGATGCAGAGTTCATGTCATCAAGAAGCACGCCGAATACGGCGACAGCGAGGCTTTCAACTGGAACGCACACGAGTTCCATGCATTGCTGGACGTTCTCGGGTGCGACGTGTGTGGCGAGGAATACGCCGACGACTTCGAATGTACCGTCGAATCGTACAAGGATGCCGTCAAGGTTGTGGCCGTTCTGAAGAAGGGCGACGAAGCGCGAGCCGACCAGTTGCTGGACAAGATTTCGGAAGAGCGTTCCACTGGTGACTTGTCCGATGTCAAGGGTCAGCTGGAAAAGTGCGGCGGCATCGACTACGTGCTGGATGCTATGGTGTCGTTCCTCGTGGAGCGCGACAAGGATAGCAACTGGATTAGCTTCTGCGCGTTCTGATACTTGCGGCGGTCTTCCGGGACCGCCCATTTCATTTATTTAATTTATGTTCCCACAACCAAGGAGGCAATAATGGGATACACTAACTATTGGAACCCGTACAAGCCGGAAGAATACGACTTCGTGCCGAAGGAATTTCCGAAGGAACTCCAGGATGACATCCGCAAGCTCGCCAAGACGGCCAAGGCCAAGGGCATCGAGTTCGAGGCCAAGGTGTCTGCCAAGACGATCCGGATCAAGGGCCCGTGCGAATGGCTGACGCTTACCCACGTGAAGGAACGTGAGAAGGGCCCGTGGCACAACGAGCGCTTCGGCATCGACAACTGGACGTTCACCAAGACGGCCCGCGAGCCGTACGACGCTGTGGTCAAGGGAGTGCTTATGCTCCTCCAGCACTACAATGTCATCGAGAGCTGGAGCTTCGACGGCGACCCCATCGAGAAGGAATACGTCGACGCGTTCCACCTCATGGAAGAGGCTGGCCTGGTCGGCAAGGCATAACAGAGGCGGGCAGTAGCCCGCCTTTTTCCATTTGTTCCGGGTACCCGGAACTGGATGGAACCGTCCGGGACCGGTCTTGGGATATATTTCAAATTTGCAATCAACCAAGGAGAACATATGACTGAAGGCGAAGTGTTGGAAGTATTGGTCCAGCGTTGCAAGGAACTGGGTACCGTGGCTCGCATGAACACTGCGGTGTTGTCACAGGTAGCCAAGAGGCTGGCGGCGGTGCCTGGAATGACAGCGGACAAGGTCATGGCGGCTTGTCGGAACCCGATGGCGATGGCCAAGTATTTTTAAGGAGGCATAACATGGCTAAGAAGGATGGGCCGGTCACGGTGACGTGCTACGGCAAGAAGGAAACGTGGGCAAGCCGCGCCAAGGCGAGGGCTTTCTACTGGGAAGGTGTCCAGTGTTGCGAAGGCGCAGAGCGCGACCGCTACCTGAACATCGTATTTCAACTTGACGACGGGTTGACCGACGTCACCGACCAGGAGGTCTGATATGGTACCAGCAGGGACAGAAAATCTAATCAAGGCGAGAGCCAGTGAAATCAAGGCCGCCGTGACGGAGTTCAATGCCCGGAGCCGTACCAAGATCGTCGTCGGGAAGGAAAATCCCTTCCCCGTCGGCGAACAGGCCATCTATTCGCTGGACGTGATGGTCAATGGGCACGGGTATTCGTTCTGCGGGTGCCGCACCATGCCCAGCATGGTCGTCTCCAAGGACGCCGACGGCAAACCGAAGTTCGTGGAGTTCTTGGACGAGTTCCTGGAAACGCTACAATAGGGGGCGAAAGCCCCCTTTTTCCGTCATGAACTAGTTTCAGTACTGGCCGGGACGGTCCGGGACTGGAACGCCGGCATATTCAATCCGTGAACCCACTACATAGGAGGCCATTATGGCTATGTTTGACGAGAAAAAGCGTACCTTTACGCCTACCGACGGGATCAAGCGCTTCCATTTCAGCAAGAAGGAAGCCGCCGAGTACCGATACAAGTTCGACCTGTCCGGCAACATCAAGCTGGGCAAGATCGCTACGTGGTCCACCCTCATGGGCGACTACAAGTACAAGAACCTTCCCGGCGTCTTGGACGGGATCGAGGGCACCTGTGGCAACTGCGACGGCTGCCGTCTCTCGTGCTACGTCCGCCGCTCCTACCGCAACCCGTCGGTGACCTTCGGCCACGCCAAGAACACCTACGGCATGCGCCACAACCTGGAGGCCCTCGAGCACGACCTGGCGAGCCAGCTCGCTCGCGGCAAGATCGGGATCGTCCGTCTGAACCAGTCCGGCGAGCTCGAGAACGACGAGCAGATGGCTATGTGGTGCCGCCTCGCGACCGAATTTCCCGACGTGAAGTTCTATATCTACACGAAAATGTACGATATCGCAGAAAAGTTTTTACTTCAGGGCCTTGTGCCCGAAAACTTTACTGTCCTCTACAGCGTGTGGGGCGAGTTCGGCCTGGAAGAATTTAACAGGGTGAAACACCTCCCGAACGTGAAAGCGTTCGAGTTCGACGACGGCACGGGTGAAAATATGTTCCTGGCGACCAAGCTCTACTGTCCCGCCTATAAGGTGGTCGGCAAGACGGGCAAGGCCAAGATGGACCATAGTATCACTTGCTCGACCTGTAAGCTTTGCTTCCACGGCAAGGCCAAGGTCATCGCCTGTCACGATCACTAAAAAATATTTAACATCGGCGGCCGGTAGGGTTCACAAGTCCAGATCCCGCGAGGCCCGGTACCGCCGGTGCCTCCAAGTCAGCCTCCGGGAAACTGGCAAGACTGGCCCCCGCAAGGGGGCTGGTTCTTTTATTTTTCTTTTTTGCTACTGGCGAGACCGGTCCGGGACCGGCCCGGACAGGTATTTTCCAGATGCACAACAACCAAGGAGGCAATCATGTGGTGCAACACTAGCGGAATTCGAGAAACCATCCGTTCCAGCAAGAATAAGTTTTACATCGGCGACCCGTGCTACGCCCTCAAGGAGAAGCTCTACGAGAAGTGGCTCGACTGGGGACGCGAACGCGAGGAGAAGGAAGGCCGCTACTGCAACGACGGTCTGTTCGTCTCTGGCGGCAAGCCCATCATGGCAGTGGACAGCACGGCGTACGGTGACGGCTGCTATGCCGGTCTGGGCTACAACGTCGAAAACCAGATGTTCGGCGTTGACGCCGGGTGTCTCTCGGCAATCCCGATCGAGTTCTGCGACAGGGAAAAGCTGAAACGCGACGATCTGGGTGTCATTGTCACGGTCAAGCCGGGCACCGGCGTGAACCTGATCACCCACAGCGCTGAAGACAGCAAGCCTGGATCTTTCCTGTTCAGCTTCACTCTCCCCGACGGCAAGCACGCCCATATCGACGTGTCGACCCGTATGGATGAAGACGAGGGCGAAGACGACTTCGACCCGTGGGCTGATGACGAAAACACCGACGAGGACGACGAATAATATTTCCGGACTGGGCAGATCGATCCGGGTCTGCCCTTCCGGAATATTTTTCATACACAACCAAGGAGGACACAATGTCTACACGTTCTTACATCATTCTCAAGAAGGGCAACGAATACCGCGCAATCTTCGTCCACTGGGACGGAAACAACCACGGTGACACCTTCCGCAAGCTCACCAATCCCGAAATCGCCGAACTGTGGACGAAGATCCGCATGGCCGCCGAAAAGGACGGCGGTGCATGGCTCGACCACTTCTACACCTACAAGGCCTGGATCGCCCGTATTGCACGGGAGATCGAGTTCGAAAAGGATGACAGCGACCATCTGGACCAGTACCTCCAGATCATATTCTCGCCCCAGATGACGGCCCACGACCCCGTGTTCCCCAGGCGCGACAACTACAAGACGACCGACGAATACGTAAGTTGCGCCGTGTTCAATGCAAAAGACAAGGGGAAAACGCTTCATGAGCTCCTGCACAACGGCGCAAATGTCCGCGGCAAGAACGCCAAGAAACTTACCAAGCCGCTCGACCTGATGTGCGTCGAGATGGTCTGGCTCTTCGACATCGAGACGAACCAGGTGTTCATCGCCCCTGCCGAAACGAACGAATGGAAGGAACAGAAACCCCGCACAAGAAAATCTTAATTGCCTCCTTGGGGGGACCCTCACGGGTCCCCCTTTTTCCATTTTGTTCCGGGTACCCGGTACTGGCTGGATCTGTCCGGGACCGGTCCGGATAATTATTTATTCGACAAGAACCTCAACCAAGGAGCCAACATCATGGCAAACACAACTTTTTTAATCCGCTTCGCCATCAAGGATGCCGATGGGCAGCACCAGTATGACTATTCCAATGATTTCCTCGTAGACCTCGACCACGAGCCTACCGAAACAGAGGGAACCGGAAAGTATCAAAAAGAACTCTTTGAGGCCTTTAAGCCGAAGATTAAGCAGGCTGTTCGCGATTGGTTCGAAAAGGACCCCGAAGAAGTAAGGGACAACATTGAACAATATGGCTATAACTACAACTATGACCCCGATGAATGGGGCGGTAACGAAGTCGATTATGTGGTCGATAGTTTCCCCGCCCGTTGCGTGGCCCATATCCCCGATGAAATCATGAAAGCAAACGGGTTCAGGACAGCTCCCGAGCCGTCCCTCGAAGAAGATTTCTACAATGACTTCGGCTTCCTCAACGATTAAGTGACCACCCGTGTTCCCGGTGTGCCCCGATGATGGGCACCCGATGATACATCGTGCCAGTACATTTAACCAAGGAGACACCATGACTATCATCACTTTCGGAATGACCGGGCTCGACTACGAACCCTTTACCCCCAAGAAGGCATCTTCCATCAAGAAGGCCAACGCCAACATCATAGACATGGCCATCGAACAACTGGAAAACCTGTTCCAGGTGTGCGATGACGGCACGATCCTGACGCGCACGAAACTGGAGGTGTTTGTCGATGACGGCAAGCCAAAGTACATCGGCGGCGGCATCCACCCCAAGTCCGTCGATGAACTCAGTGAACTCGCCAAGTCCGAGAACCTGATCCTCTCCATCATCACGGCGAAGGTACTCGGTACCCAGCTCTACAACCGTTCCATCTAGGAGGCACCATCATGGCAACTATCACTTTCAAGAAGTTCCTCGAACTGAGCGACTACACTCTGACCTTTCTTCTTTCCGACATGTTCACCGAGACCGGGTACGCCATCAACGAGAAGAACGAGGGCGAATACGACCAGGTGAAGACGGAACTCAAAAAAACTTGGTCCAAGGAGGACCAGTTCGGCCCGTTCATCGAAGACATTTTTGCCGGGATGCTCGAACGCGGTATGACTATCCTCGTCACCGACCCGGAAGGCAAGGACCACGATGTCACCCTGGCCGACTTCGAGAAGGGTCTCCAAGCCCTCATCGACCATGCCAAGGACTACGACGCGTTCGCCGACTACCTCAAAGGTAATGCCGACGCATGCTCCGCGCTGAACTTCATCGACTGCATCATCTTCGGCGAACCGGTCTATGGTTAATGAAGTAATAATACTGGGCAGTTCCTTCCGGGACTGCCCTTCCTGGATATTTTTTGTATACAAACCAAGGAGGCATATTATGGCTAAACACAAACCTACCAGTGTCACGCTGACGCTCACTAAGGCCGAGGTCAAGTTCCTCAAGACCCTCTTCGACGAACACATCGACGAGGTTTCCGACGTGATGGACGACGCGGAAACCCTGTTCAGCCTGGACGAAAAAATCCAGAAGCTGTAGGACTGACAATATAGATCCGGGACTGGACTCCCGGATTATTTTTTATACGCCAACAAGGAGGCTATCATGGCAGGACAGTATCAACTTATCCACGTCACGGACGACTGCAACGGCCACACCACCGAGAAGGTGGAACTTGTCGCCACCAAGGCGGCTTGCACCACCCTGCTCTGCATGCGGGCCAAGAGTCAGAAAAATGCGGACATCAACGAGGACCACACCTACGCCGGATGGATCACCGCACAGGAGATCGTCCACGAGTACCACGTGGTGCCGGTAGAACCCTAACACAAAGGAGAACCCTATGAAACTCAAGGACTTAACTCAGGAACAGAAGATCGAACTGAAGCAGGCCCTGCTGACCCAGGACCGCGACGTATCTTACGGCGAGCTCGCCAACGCCGACGAACTCGTTTCCGACAAGCAGCTCGAGGATGCCTACGGCTCAACCGAGTTCACCGAGGACGACTTTTTCTGCACTTGCCAGAAGTAGCCGGGACCGGAAGTGACCGTTATTGAACCCATACCAACCAAGGAGGAACCTATGTTAGAATCGAAACTCGAAGATATCGCCCAGATTACCGGAGTCATCGACTACGGCGACGTGTTCGCCATCGAAGAAAAGGCAGAAACGGACAAGGCGTACCGCAAGGAAGTCCGTGCCATCATCGGCGACTGGGAAGACGCCGCCGAGGAAGAGGACGAAGACACCATGGAAGAATGCGCCAAGAAACTCAAAGCGCTCGTGCCCACAAAGGAGGCTTAGTAATGGCAGCCAAGTACTGCTACCAGGTATTCGCCGACAGCCCCAACGGACCGGTCGTCACCTATCCGGTAGGCGACTCGTTCGACGAGGCCGAAACCAAAGCTTACAATGTCCTCCCCAGAGGATCGAGGATCACCAAGATCATCAACGAGGACACCAACGAAGAATATAACCCCTAATCCAGGCGGGCACATGCCCGCCGTTTCCATTTGATCCGGGTACCCGGTACTGGCTGGAACCGTCCGGGACCGGAATAAATAATTATTTGATCGACATAACCAAGGAGGCAACTATGAGCAAACTTATGGACGAGGTCATTCGCATGGCCAAAAAGGTCAACAGTGAACTGGCGTCGGCGAACAAGACCAAGAACGATACCCTCAAGAGTACATGCAAGGAGTTCCTTGATTTCTTCATCAAGTTCGACTCGAAGTTCAGCCCCGTGCTGGACGCTGCACTTGGAGATACTACGCCTTCCGTCAAGGAAATGTTCACATGCGACAACAGTTGCATCGCGTTCACTTATGACGACATCAAGATCATTTACGGAAAATACTCTCGTGGATATGATGACAGTAAAGGACACTTTCTCGAAGTCCGCGACCACAATGACAAGGGCGTCCGTATCATGTCCAATGTCAATTCGTCCCTTTCGCCGTACGACGTGGATCAGTCCGATAAGGGAGGCCGATACCCCGACATGCATATCTATGCGTCCGAGTTGAAATACGGAAATGTCGAATTCACTAAGATCATGGAACCGGTATTCCCCCTCGTGACTAAGCTCCTGACCAAGCCGCGCTGGAAAACTTTTGAGGCCCTCGTATCCAACGAAATCCTCAAGATCCTGGCCATCAAGACCGCCGACGCTGACGAAAAGAACAAAAAATATTCTAAGTGATAACCAGGGGCGCCACCGGCGCCCTTTTCCATTATCTCGCGTAGTCGCACTGGCTGGAAACAGTCCGGGACTGGAATAAATAATTATTTAAACGGTATCAACAAAGGAGGCATGCTATGCCCAAGAAGCAGAAATGGAAGATTGTGGACCAGAACGGCTACGTCTACAATATCTGTGACAGCAAACACGCAGCCGAGGAAGCAGTCGGTCGTCTGTACCGGTGGCTCAGTACCAACGCTGACCGACGCTACCTGATCAAACCATGCTAACCAAGGAGTACAACAATGATCAAATTCCTCTTCAAGCTCATCATCCTCGCCTTCATCGTCGGTGTCGGCACGGGCATCTACTTCCTCTCCTCCGACGCCTCCAAGGAAAACGCCAAGAAGGCCGCGTCCGAACTCGCAGCCTCCGCAGCAGACTCCGCGAAGGCCAAGGCCAAGGACGCAGCCTCCGACGCCCTCGACAAGGCGACCGCCAAGGCTAAAGAGATCGCTGCCGACGCTGCCGAGGCCGCAGCCGACAAGGTAGCTGAAACAGTCTCCGAAGCTACGGACTCCGCCGCGAAGTCGGTAAAGTCCCGCGTGTCGGACATCAGGAAGGCAGGAAACGAAAAGCTCGCCAGGAAATAAGTTTCCCTCGTTCCCTGGGGGAGCCGGTCCACGGCACGGGCCTCTGTCACAGCCCGGCTACAACACTTAACTGCCGTGGATCGGCAATTTCTTATCACGGAACCGGACGGTACGGATGCCACGCGCCGTCCGGTGTCCATCTGTTCCCAGCTACGTGGAACTGGCGGAAACCGTCCGGGACCGGACATGCCATTTATCCAGAACCCACCAACCAAGGAGACAACATGTCATATTCACCGTGCCCAGTCCTCACCAGAAAGTTCCAAGAAAACAGCGCCCACTCCCACGATCTCACAGTGTCCAAGTTCGACATCGTCAAGACGTGGATACGCGAGATCGAGACCAGGGTCGTCTGCGTACTCGAATTCTCCCTCGATCGCGAGAAGTTCTGCGACGAATACGTCCAGGAGAACCTCAAGCGACTGGTCATCAGACGGCGCAGACTGCAAAACTACCTCGACAAAGCAAGAATCGCCAACCAGGATGACCTATACGCCCAGTACTAAAGGAGACATAACCATGAAACCCACGAAATCCCAGAAAAAGTTCCTCGACTACGTAGTGAACACTATCAAGTCGTCGATCCGGCGCTACCAGGACCAGATCGAACTGCTCAAAGCAATCGAACTCAGGCTCACCAAGGACGGAAAGCCCAGGAAGGAATTCGCCGACAACTTCGGCATCCGTGGACTCCCTACAAAGGTCGAAGCCAAGTACGCAACACAGAAACACTACGCTCTCGTATCAGTCACGAACGAATCCTGGCTGGCGGACGACTCCTTCCGGGTCAACGTCAAGTACAGGAATATCGACTTCATCGAGGCCGAACTCTCCGGGGTACCCGAACAGTCCGGAAACTGGATCGCGTTCAATGTCGACCACGAGCCGACGACACCGGAGGAAACCCTGGAACTGATCAGGACGGAAGGCGTAAAGGCCCTCAGGGAAAAGATCGCCAAGGCCAAGAAAGACCTCCGTACCGCATCCTCCGACAAGTTCGTACAGAACATTGTCACCCTCGGTAATTCCGTCCGACAGCTTCGAAATATCTGCAATGACTGCGACAAGACACCGGAACTGTACTCCTTCAAGTACATGTTTACAGCGCCCGACGTACTCGACCAGATCACAAAATAATTTTTTCCTTGGTTAACAAAGGGGGATCCTCGCGATCCCCCTTTTCTCTTACCGAGGCTCCCCAGCACTGGCCAGATCCGTCCGGGACCGCCCCCGCCAGATATATCCATGACACATTAACCAAGGAGGCCATCATGGCATACGAAATCATCCTCAACAAGCTTACTTCGAAGCAGAAGGACGAACTCATTGTAGAACTCCTCCAGCAGATCGAACAGAAGGAACGAGTACTCAAGAAGGCAAACAGCCAGTCGACGCCGGTCAAAACAGACCGCTACGAATCCCAGCAGTTCGACTGCCTCGCCGTCACCCAAGTCCAGGTGTTCCCCTTCAGGGAAAGCCAAACCCTCGGTCACTTCAAGGGCGTCGCCTCCGTCGTCCTCAATGACCAGCTCCATATCCGTGGACTGCGCGTAATGGACGGCGAAAATGGACTCTTCGTCGAATTCCCGATCGACCCCTTCTACAAGGGCGAAGACTTCCAGTCCGTCGTGTTCCCCATCACCAAGCAGCTCCGTGAACACATCGAGAACTGCGTCCTCGAAAAGTACCAGCACGAAAAGGAGGCATCCGATGAAGAACACTAAAGTATTCAAACCCAACAAGAAACGAGTCTCTGGCTAATTCCTCCTATGATGCGGGGGGCCCTCACGGGCCCCCTGTTTCCGTATCATCGCGCGTAGCCGCACTGGTCGGAACAGGCCGGGACCGGACCAGAACAATATTTACCCAGTAACCAAGGAGGCCATCATGGCAAATAAAACTTTCAAGCACATCACCGAAGACCAGCGACAGCTCGCCACCAACCTCTGGAACGAGTTCAACAAACAGCTGGGAAATAACGGAATGGCCCTGTTCTACGACTACGCCAGCGGCGGACTGTTCGTCGCCAGTAGCGAACTCGCCGGCGTCACCGGCGACAATCCCGGCGCTCTGGACGCCGAGTCGCTGGAATCCGTGATCTTCGAAGGCGGATTCGGTTCCGACGCTGTCAACAACCCGCCCTGGTTCACTAATCCTGGCGAATACTCGCTCGCAGTAGCCGAGGACGCATGAGGATCCGGATCGTATCAACATTTTATCAACACGTCCCAACCACTCGCCCGTAGTGGCACTGGCCGGGACTTGTCCGGGACCGCAGAAAATTATTATTTTTATGCCAACCAAGGAGTTGCTTATGAAAAGATGTATCGCAAAGATCAAGATCACCTTCGACCTACCAGTCGAAGTCGACGAAAACCTCAACTACTACAAGGACGCCGCCCAGAAGAAGGCCGAAAAGATCATCGAGGCCATCACTCCCGACCAGATCCTCCCGGATGCCGACACGGCAAACTTCGAGGCCGAGGTCGAAGGCGTGAGACTGAAACTCTAAAGGAGGTTACAACATGGCCAAGATCATCACCAGTGACAATCCCAAGATGGATCGTATCCCCGACAAAGTGCTCGACGCAATCGAAACTCTCGTCAAGGTCAGCTCCAACAGCTTCGCCATCGATACGGTCGACTACGAAACCGGAACCATCCTGATCAGCAATACCTACAACCAGGGTACCGACTCGGAATGGACCGAACACGACTTTATCACGGTCAACGTCAACGCCGATTCCATGAACGCTATCCGTAAGGATATTTTCAAGGCTGTCGACAAATACTAAGGAGGCGCCACCATGCCCGGAAAAAAGAAAATCAACAGGGTCTCCCTCGCCGGGCAACCGCCGTTCCCGGTAATACCGCAAGTGTGGGCCATGCTCCACCCGGTACAGTACACGTGCGACCTCTGCCAAAAAGTCATATCGGAAGACCGGTACGACCACCACGACGGACTATGTCCGGAATGCGAGGCCCAGTACGGCTAACAATTTTCCCGTACTTCCAGACGGGATTTTTTTGTTTCCGGTCACCGGTTCAACCCACCACTTCCAAGGAGAATATTATGCCACCCATCAAGCAGATCATGACCTTCACAGGACAAGATGAACACGATGCCCTGAAGAACGCTATGGGAGCCCACTGGTTCACTGACCAGATCCAACGCCGGTTCATCACCGAATACTCGCCGGACAAGACAGTCGCAATCGTTTATCTCGATGACCCCTGTCTCCTACCACAGGAAATCTTCGGCATCGGTTCCTCCCCTCAGGATGCGATCAGGAATACCCTGGCCAAACTGGTCACGGAGTTGAAACCGCTGGTCAAGGACGCAGAAAAACTCCTGAAACAGGCCGAAAAGAATCTAAAGGAAAATTAACTATATGGCTATGTCCATCCAAAGTGTTGCTGAAAAATGAGTGAAATTGTCAAAATCATGAACATTTCACTCATTTTTCTAGCGGTAAAACCACAACTAAACCCTTGTGGTATAAGGAGTTAATGGAAGCAGGGTTTAAATAGGCTTCCATAACGAGGAATTAAAACGGACACTCCGGGTGAATCCGGGAGGAAACGGGCGGGTGAAGGTAAATCATTTTTTGAAGGAGTCCTATATGTGGGAATTGGATACGGACAGGAAGCCGAATAGGGCCATCGAGTACGTCATGGACATCCATACGAGGGCCGGGGCGTGCCCGGTCGGCGTGGTGGAGGAGTCCCTCGCCGGGGACGCCTGCCGCTGGGGAAGGGGCTGGTCGGTCGGCTTCGTGTACGGAGGGGACACCGTGAAGTGCACGGAGGGCACGGCGGGCACCCTGGACTTCGACGAGGGCGACTTCCTCGACATCGCGGCGTCCGTAGCCGGCCGTACCGGGATGTACCTCCGTTGCTATCCCGTGGTCGACACGTACGGGGACCCGAGGTGCGTGAAGGAGCTGTTCTTCAGGGCGAGGCGGACCGCCGTCCGTTTCCTGCGCAGGCTCGGGGAGGTACGCTCGGAGGAGGAACGGGCGGTGCTCGGGTCCTCCGGGGAGTAGGGTTTAAATAGGCTTCCATAACGAGGAATTAAAACGAGAAATTCAAGGAGGCGAAGTGATTAGGTGCAACTTTACGCCATACTGCTCCCAGGCATGCTGGCCGTCGAAGCCTTCAAGGACCAGATCGCGCTGGCTCTCCAGTCGCACGGAACTCTGAAAATCATTGGCACCATGTTCTTGTACACGATCATCATGTCATGGCCGATGCGCAGGGCGTTCCAGTCCAAGTAACGGTTCCTCCTAAATCCCCAGGCGGACAAACCGAATAATTCCCTAAACACCGGACCCGCCTGGGGTCACTTCGATCTTCCAATATATATCCCCTACGTCCTAAGATCCAGCCCTACTAGCTGGATCTTTCCTTTTTGCCAGTCGACCCCTCGTACTGGCTGACCCCGTCCGGGACTGCTGTCGATCCAATCTAACAGCCGATCCGGAACCCTTGTATCCAGTCCAGTACTAGCCGCACTCCGGCGAACCGCCCTGTACTGGCTACACCAGTCCGGGACTACCGTTGCATATTATAAGATCCCCATATCGTTTTACCAAGGAGTTCTTAATGACAAACCTTCCCACGCGTACATACACTGTTCGAGCCAACGAATTCATCGAAAAGATGGGGTTCGATCCCGACCAGTATACCAAGAAGTTCGCCAAGAACTCCGTCATCGTCATATACGCAAGCATCGTGGACGGAAAGGCGAAACTCTGCCAGGAGAAGTTCTCCGACGACGACCCTAAATCCACGACGGAACCGTCACAAGGTTGCAAGGTGATCATCAACGGACGGCCAAGGGCATTCCCGTCCAAGAAGACTGCGCTCGACTGGATCCAGAAGGCCATGACGGATGGCCCGTATCCGTCCGATTCTCCAGAATACAAGTCACTGGCGAGGATCTTCGAGAAGGCTATCGCCGATCCAAGACTCTCCGTGCTGGATGACTCGTAGGGAACATTCCCTTCGTACTAGTTATGATAGTCCGGGACGGCAGTTGCATCAGATTCACCAGTCGAAATAAACTAGTTTACGTAATATCAGTTTTGTGAATTCAGATCGGGATGTCCTATGCAACAAGACCACAAATCAATGTATCCGCTTGCACATGAGTGGGATTATATCGCCAATACCGAATATCACATCCCATACTTTGCGCCCGGTGAACTGGACAAGATAGAAAACTATGGATCTGCCAGCCAAGACAAGTTTGTGGGTTGGCATCTGCATCACCGGTTGGAAATCAATCCAGATGGATCCGTCGGCAAAAGCCGCAATAGCCTTATCGACGAAAACCTATACTATTATCGACCAGCGTCCGAACTGGTCTTCTTGCAATCGTCGATCCATAGACAACTGCACATAAATGCAGCTAACATTTCCAGAACCAACAGAACGACATCTTCAGAAACAAAGGAACGACAAAGTCAAGCCAAGTTAAAATCGAACAATACCGAGACTCGATTTGCTGTTGTGTCAGATATGGTTGCCTCCGGCGAGACATTGAGTTTCACTGATTACGCATTCTACCGCAGATATTGTCTACGGAATGGAATCGAATTCACTGGCGCCAAAGTTGACAAGTCCAGGACGATTAAACGAGTTGATGTACCAAAAATAAAGTCCGAAAAGCGCGAACCTAGATCCGAACGCCAAAAAATCAGATACGAAAGCTTGCTGGATCAACTGACCCGTACCGACTCTCTACCAAAGATCGATGTCATGTTCTTGAGGAGGTATTGTAGGAACAACGATCTTCCAATGCCTACAGTCAAGATGTCGGTAAAGAAGTAGGGAACATCTCCAACTACGTGGAACAAGTTCCCATCCGGGTCCGCGTAGTCGGCCCCTCGGGTCCCATTCCAACTACGTGGAACCACTCCCGAACTGGCCGAAAATGTTTCACGTGAAACATCGGTAGGAACGGGTGGCAACGTCATCTACGGGCGGGACATGTGCCGATCGGCCGCGTAGTCGGGGCTGGGGGCCGGAGGCCCCGTGGAAAATATTTTTTATTCATATGTGCACCAGTGCTCACGTGAGCAGATCTGGGCGCCGTTTACATACAAATTTCGCCATATTTTCTGCTCGTCCCCTGGGAGGGAAACGGGAAACCCCGTGCGGAAGGGGGCCGGGCCGATCGATGCGCGCCTACTTAATAGGAGAAAATGACGGGAAAAAAATTTTTCTCCCCGGCCCCGCGGGCGGCGAATGCCCAACTGCGTGGAACGCGCGCCCCTGTTGGCAATATGTTCATAAGTGGTCGACACGATAGTGCACAATTGCGCACCCAGACAATTGCCCCGGAAGTCGTTGGTGGACATGGCCTAAGCGTTCCTCCACCGATTCCCACGGCTCCCCACGTCCACCCATCCCTTCCCCCACGCGCAACTACGTGCGAACCGGGGGACTTGTCTGGAATGTAGGGTTTGTTGGGGACAGATGTTTCACGTGAAACATCGGTTTGGCGTACTGGCTACATTCGATCCGGGACTGGATATTTTCACATCATTCGTAAAAAACTTACTAACGTAGAGGATAACATGGGAACTAATCAGAACATTGAATGTCCGCTGTGCAATGGCGAAACAATCCAGCCATACGAAACGGTATATGACCATCATGGCCAATCGGTTGGATTGAGGTCCGAAGTGAATATTCGCTAAGGAGGCTGTTATGTCCAGGAAGAGACAAGAATACAAGCGTCACGAATGGCGCATAGTGAAGGCGTGGTCTTATGCCGACCTTGAGTGGAAGTACTATGTCCAGTGGAAGTCCAAGTTCCTCTGGTTTTTCACGGAGTGGGTCACGGTAGACCTGTACGTGGTGGCGAGGTGCAAGTGGATAGACCAGTCCGATCCCGAATTGTACATGAAGGTTCCCCTCAGCAGTGGTTCCTCCAGGGTGTATTTCGACAGCGAGGACGCGGCCAGGCGGTTCATAGAGTTTTTCGAGTCGTACCGGAAGAGGATGTGCGATGTGAAGAACGACATGGAGTTCAACAAGTACATCTACTTATGACGGACTGGTCTCGGGTAATCCGGGACCGGTGTCGTGGGATATTGGATAGGGGGCATCAACGAGGAGGTATCGGTATGTCTGCAAGTCAGCGTGGAGGCCGTGGAGGCCCGCCAGTACGACATAGCGAGGGAGATGCGCGGGTTCGAGTGGGTGGAGGATCTGTACCAGGGTGACGGGTACTTCGACTTCACGAAGAAGCGCATGTGGTACGAGTAGTCATCTAGGCGGATCCCGTCCGGACTGGGTTTTTCCGGTCCGGGACCGGAATAGCCATGGATCTGGTCGACCGACCTGATATTTTTCAACAGAGGAGAATTTTTATGAATGCATTGACAATGAAGGACGCTCTGGAGAGTTTCTTCGACGAGAAGTATTCCGTAGGGCTCGTCCGTTACGGGGAAGACTGCTACGCCATCGTTGGGGGTTACCCCGACGGTGCGGAGTGTGAGCTGCGCAGGGGCGACTTTTTCCGTATCACGGAGGAGTACGGTCGGATCCAGTGGCTGTCCCGCGAGAGTTTGCTGAAGTGCTGGATGGACATGCGCCGGCAGGAGGTGGGTTCGCTCCTGGTGTATCCCGCGGGGAAGGCTGATACTTGTTCTGTGTGCGAGGACGAGGAGATGAACGCGCTTCTGTTGCCCAGGGCGCTGTTCCGCGGCGACGTGGTGACGAGGGACGTTCTGTCCCAGATTGCACAATACTCCCGCGACAGCGACAAGGACAATTCCGTGCTCAGCAAGTGCTCCGAGACCTTGTTTACTAGCGACGCATGCTGGTTCAAGGTGAAGTGGAGCAAGAACGAGTGGGGCAAGATTGTCCGTATCGACCCGATCAGCGACGTGGGCCAGGCGAGGAAGATGGGCATCCGTCCGTTCGAGGTTCCTCCCATGCCGTCGGAGTACGCCAAGAAGTCGAGGAAGAGGTTGCCTGGTAGGAAGTTCACGTACTCTGCGCTCTACGGGGCGTGGAAGGGCATGGTGGAGAAGGTTGTGGCCGACCGGAGCGATGAAACGTTGCGGTACCCGTACTACCTTACCCTCGCTGTCCACGACACCAGGGAATGCGAGTCGGTGTACGAGGGCAAGGTCACGGACTTCGCCGGATTCGCCAGGGCGGTGGAACGCGTGTCTGGCGGTACCGGGCTGACGGTGGACGTGATGTGGAACGACCCGTGGGGTCCGTTCTCGGAGTCTACTGGGTTCGGCATATCCACGATCGGCGAGGAGATCACCGTGTAGCCGTACTGGGCGCATTCCTTCCGGGACTGCGCCCATTCGTTGTGTAGGGAGTAAACCAGCCTATTAGGGAGTGCAAGCTATGAAAAAATACAAATTGTCTAACAAAACAAAGAAAGACGGCGGAGTCACCTTATACAGAATCGTGTGCGTGACCGCTTTCGCAAACGTCTCTGAGGGTGACCTTGGCGGATGGGTTGAAAGTGAGGACAATCTGTCGCAACACGACAAGGCGTGGATCTACGGAGATGCGAGGGTCTGCGGCAAGTCGGTGGTCTATGGTGATGCGAGGGTCTGCGGCAATGCAGTGGTCTGCGGCAGGGCGGTGGTTTGCGGTAATGCGATGGTCTGCGGCAATGCGAGTGTCCGCAGCGGTGCGATAGTCTGCGACAATGCGATGGTCTACGACAATGCGATAGTCTGCGACAGGGCGGTAGTCCGCGGCGGTGCGGTGGTCGGCGGCGAGGCGGTGGTCAGCGACAATGCGAGGGTATTCGGCACTGCGACTATATGCGACGATGCGAGGGTATTCGGCAATGCGGCGATCTGCGGCGATGCGGTGGTCTGCCATGCATCTGACTACGTAGTCCTGAAGAATTTCTGGGGAAGTTGCCGATACTTTACCTACACGATATCCAACGACAAGTGGAGTGTAGGTTGCTTTTACGGCACTGGTGATGAACTTGTCAAGAAGGCGTATTCCGAGAACAAGCTCAAAGGCAAGTGCTACGAGGCGAGTGTCAAGTACGTGCAAGAGATTATGAAATTGATTAAGAAGTAGGACTGAATATGAGTTACGTGATTTTGCCATACGTGTTGCTTTTCGTGCTCGGCATGTACTGTTGGGCGCGGGGGTTCCTCGTCGGAGGCCGTCGCGGTGTCGTGGCTGTGATCGACATGGTGTTCGGCACGTTCGGCCTGTTCTGCGCGTCGTACGGGCTTGCCGTGGTGTTGCTTCTGGTTCAGTCCGACATTCCGCTGGTTTGCGATGGGGTTATCCCATGAGGTACTACGTCTACGAGAGCAGGGAAGGGCGCAAGGTGTGCGTGGCCATCAGCGACGACTACGCCGAGGCCATGAACGTCTGTTCGCGCATGAGCGCCGAGGGGCGTTTCGTGCGCGTGAGCTGCGTCGCGCCGTCGCTTGCTGAGCTGGCGACTGGCCGTTGATGATCCGGGACCGGATTTTTGCTATATTTCCACCACATACCAAAGGAGACTTATGAAAAAACTGGCTTACATAGAATACCTTGTGGCGCTTCTCGTGTTATCGGCCGGCGGGGTGTTGTGCTTGGCCGAGATTCCCTTCCCGACATGGGAACGGTTTATCGGGGCATTGCTTCTTGTTTTGGGTGGCGTGTTCATCACGAGGTCGATCTATCACGACATGTACCTGACAGAGTCGAGTAACAAATCGCAGAAGGAATTGCTTGACCGCATCGTGAAAGAGTTCAACACCGAGCCTACATATGTGATAGACATGACGTTCCAGTCGAACAAACTGCGTGACGCAATGTGCGAGGTGCTGAGTGCGGAAG
>Ga0310786_10001460_pt1 | contig 38122 bp, 30 predicted proteins | sample AusTroGonzalo_MG_FD_203881 | JGI IMG/M metagenome (GOLD analysis project Ga0310786, IMG submission 203881) | Bovine rumen microbial communities from tropical cattle in Woodstock, Queensland, Australia - Gonzalo_03 (v2) (version 2) | ecosystem: Host-associated > Mammals > Digestive system >... | reverse complement strand
CGGCACCGAAGCCTACATCTCGCGGCCCAGCGAAGCCTATTCCCTCTCCGTCGCCAGCCGCCTCGGGCTCGATCCCACCCTCGTCTACATCGACCCCGCCACCGGCTGGAAAGTATCCCGGTTCGTAGAGAACGCCCGCACCCTCGACTACCGCAACCCGGACGACGTGGCCGAGGCCGCCCGCCTCATGCGCCGCCTCCACGATGCCCGCGTCCCTTCGGCCTTCGCCTCGGACATCTGGGACAAGACTCTCGCCATCGCCGGGAAAACATCCGCCGCCTACAAGGCCTTTCCCGACTATGCCGATCTTGCCGGCCGCATGGAACGCCTCCACGCCCTCTGGGCCGCCGAGTCGCCCGAACCCTTCCTCTGCCACGGCGACTGCTATGCGCCGAACTTCCTCGTCGCCCCCGACGGCCGGATGTCCCTCATCGACTGGGAATACTCCGGCGCCTCCGATCCCGGCATCGACATCGGCACCTTCGTCTGCTGTTCCGATTTCACCGAAGCCGAAAGCGAATCGTTCCTCGCCCTCTACCACGGCCACGCCCCGTCCACTGGCGAACTCCGCCACGACTTCGGCTCCATCGCCCTCGCCGCCTGGTACTGGTTCGTCTGGGCCGTCTTCCAGGAATCCCGCGGCAGTCCCGTCGGTCGCAATACTCTGCACTTGTACCGCACAGCGAAAACATATTTGGAGAAGGCATTGCAGCCCTCATGAGTGTTCCCACCCTCAAAACCGATGTTTCCGCACGATTGGCCCCCACGTCCGGAGGGGGGCTCCTTGCCTCCGATGCGCGTCTTTTCGATGCGCGGGCGGCAGCCGCCCGAGGACTGGATGTCGCACCTGAAGAGATTGCCGAACTGACCCCCCTCAAACTGGGCATGACCAACCGTTCGTTTCTTGTTTCCGTCCGCGGAAAACGCTACATCCTCCGCATCCCGGGAGAAGGAACGGACAAACTGATCGACCGGAAGGGAGAAGCAGCCTCCTACGCAGCCATTCAAGGCCATTCCCTTTGTGACAACCTCGTTTGGCTCGATCCGGCGACCGGAATCAAAATTTCGGAATTTGAGGAAACCGCACGGATGTGCAATCCTCTGGATGCCTCTGACGTGCGCCGATGCATGGCATTTCTCCGTGCTTTCCACGGATTGAAACTCTCCGTTCCTCATCGGTTCGACCTGTTTGCCCAAATCGACTTCTATGAATCATTGCGTGGTGGAGCACCATCCCGCTACAGTGACTACGCCCGGACCAAGGCCAATGTCTTCGCGCTGCGTCCCTTCCTGGATGCCCACCGGCGACCGCCCGTCCTTTCCCACTTGGATTCCATCCCCGACAATTTCCTCTTCGTGAATCGTCAGGACGGTGATAAAATTTTTCTGATTGATTGGGAATATGCCGCGATGCAGGATCCCGACATCGACGTGGCCATGTTCGGCGTCTACTCCCTCTACAACCGGGAGCAGATGAATGCATTGATTGACGCCTACTATCCGGAAGGTTGCCCCCCCCCTGTTAGAACGAAGATTCTTGCCTACGTCGCCGTCTGCGGACTTCTCTGGAGCAACTGGTGTGAATTCAAGCATCTGCACGGAGTGGACTTTGGCGAATACGCCCAATGGCAATACCGCTATGCCCAAGAATACGCTGCGGCGGACTATGCTCGTCCCAAGCCGCTTCCGGGCGTCCAGTTTGCAAGCACAGGAAGGAACTCACCATGAAAACACTGAACGCACCTGCCGAAGGGCCTGCGAAAACATCCAAGGCATCCCCATGGCGCCACTTTCCAATCGACCCGTTCACAACGGTCATTCCCCTGTTCGTCATCCTTCTCTTCTGCTTTCTTTTCCTGGCCGCGCCGGATGGTTCCGCCTCCGGCTTGAAAACCATCCGATCTTTTTTGGAGAACCGTTTGGGGGTTTATTACCTCGCCATGGGGCTCGGCATGCTGGTCCTGGCGCTGGGTACTGCTTTTTCACGCCTCGGGGACATTGTGCTTGGAAAACCCGGGGAAAAACCCGCCCACGGTTTTTTCGCGTGGGGCGGGATGCTTTTCACCGCCGGACTGGCAGCCGACATCCTGTTTTATTCGTTTTGCGAGTGGGTTCTTTATGCGGGCGAATCGCGCGTCGCCGAATTGGGCAGCATGCAAGACTGGGCTTCCACATTCCCTCTTTTCCATTGGGGACCCATCCCCTGGAGTTTCTACGCCGTGCTCGCCGCGTGTTTCGGATTCATGATCCATGTACGCGGCGTGAAAAAGCAGAAATATTCCGAGGCGTGTCGCCCCTTGCTGGGGCGCTTCACGGACAAGGCACCCGGTAAGGCTATTGATGTGTTGGCCGTATTCGCCCTGGTTGCGGGGACCGCGACGACATTCTCGCTCGCAACGCCCCTGCTCGCTGCTGCCATCTCCGACCTCGTCGGGGTGCAGACTACGAAAGCCCTCTCCATCTGTGTCCTTCTCGTTACATGCGCCCTCTACACCAATTCCGTCATCCACGGGATGCGAGGCGTAAAGCTTCTCTCCCAACTCTGCATGATCTTTTTCATGGGACTTTTAGCCTATGTGTTCGCTTTTGGAGGACGGCCCGTCTACATTTTGGAAACCGGATTTTCGGCCGTGGGCAACATGCTCCAGAACTTTATTGGATTGAGTACATATACAGATCCACTCCGCACGACGGGATTTGCACAGAACTGGACGATTTTTTATTGGGCCTACTGGATGGTTTGGTGCGTGGCGGCGCCATTCTTCATGGGGGGGATTTCCCGCGGGCGAACCGTCCGGCAAGTCATCCTGGGATCGCTTTTCTTCGGTCTCGCAGCAACGCTTGTTTCGTTCGTGGTGCTCGGGAACTACAGCCTTGGCCTGCAAATGTCGGGGGAGCTGGATGTCCTCGCGCTCTATGGTGCTAACGGTGATTTGTACCAAACCATCCTGGAAATCATTCACACTCTACCTGCGTCTCCTGTGGTGTCCGTGCTCCTTGTCATTTCCATGATTGCCTTCTATGCCACCTCGTTCGACTCTATCACTCTCGTGGCCTCCGCCTACAGCTACCGGGAAATCGAGGCGGACAAAGAAGTCTCCCTGCCTATAAAACTGTTTTGGGCAATCCTGCTAATTCTTCTTCCCGTTGTCCTGCTGTTCAACGAAAGCAGCATGAACAACCTCCAAACCGTTTCCATGATTGCCGCGTTTCCTATAGGGCTGGTCATCCTTCTCATAGTCTTATCCTTCGTGAAAGATGCCCGAAAACACCTTGACGAAAATGGTGGTCGGCAATGACAGCAACCATGAACATGAAATCATTGTACAAAAAAAACGTTCCGAAATCGGTGCGGGACTGGATTGCCGGGCTTCCTGCCGTGCAAGACCGGCGCAACCGGAAACTGGTGGCCGAGGGGGAGCGGTTGGCGACTGGATTCCGGGAAAAGCGGAAAGCAGACAAACAAATCCGCGTAGCATTGATGGAAACCCGCCAAGGCTTTTGGTTGAACCACGCCAGTATTTACGAAGCTATGCAGAGCGACGGGAGCTTTGATGTGCAGGTATTTGCCGTGCCCAAGCGTAGTCCTGCCGGAGATATGGATTGGTCCGCATACCGTCAGCTTGTCCAGTTTTTTGGAGGTGAAGGAATTCCGTGTGTCCATGCTTATGATTTGGACGAGGGGAAATGGAACAATCCCATTTCTTTCGGTTTGCCAGATGTCATCTTCCTTTCCCAGCCATACGACTTCCAACAGAATTTCATGTATGGGAGCAACTACTGGAGCCGTTTTTGCCAAGTTGCTTTTGTCGACTACGGATTCACCGTCGACGAGAGTTCCTTTATCTTCAAAGCACCCTGTTTGGACAACTGCCGCTATATTTTTTGCGAAACCGAAATTGTCCGCAATCTGTTCTGCTCCTATTCTCCGCAACACGAGAGCAAACTCGTGGTGACGGGGCATCCGTCTTTGGATGCCTATTTACAGCCCTTGAAGGAATCACAGCGGATTCCTTTCAAATCGGTCGGGTCCACCCGCCGCATCGTATGGGCTCCGCATTTCACGGTGGCTTCCGAAAAGACAGGGCATCATTTTTCAAATTTTTTTGAATACTACGAACTGTTCATCCAATTGGCGAAAGAGCATCCCGAGTTGGAAATCGTGATGCGGCCCCACCCTGCGCTGTTCAACTTCATGGTCGACTGCGGCATGAAGACGGTCCGGGAAGCCAGGGAATACCGCGAACGATTCGAAGCCTTGCCCAATGCATTCATCTATGACGCACCTGACTACATTTCGCTGTTCCGCCAGTCGGATGCCATTCTGCTCGACAGCATTAGTTTCATCGCCGCATGCGCCCCGGCAGGGATTCCCGTTTGTTTTTTGGAGAGTTCGAAGCGTGCACGCTTGAATTCCATCGGGGAGCGATTGTTGCACGCCGACTACGCGGCGTGGGATGCGGAGGAAATCCGGGAGTTCGTGGAGCGGGTGGTGCTGGGAGGAGACGACTGGAAGAAGGCGGAGCGCGAAGCCGCCGTCAAGAAACTCATCTATATCCCGCCGGAAGGGGCCGGGGCGCGGATTGCGAGGGAGATCAAAACCAGGCTGCTTGCGGAGCGGAAGGAGGGGTTGACACATGGCCAGCAATGACGGATGGTTTGGAGAGGCCGCATCCAGCGCGTCCGTACGATGGTTTTGTTGTGGTTGGCAGAACGTCCGGGACGCGGTTCGCCAGCCCAAGGTCCGTTTTGTCAACCCGTCAGGGGCTGAATCCACATGAAAATCGAAAAATTGAAAATCGAAAACTACAAAGTCTACAGGAACATGGAGGTCCACGACCTCTCCAACTTTTCCGTGTTCCTGGGGGCCAATGGTTCAGGCAAGAGCACGCTGTTCGACGTGTTCGGGTTTTTGAGCGACGCCCTCAAGGCAAATGTCAGGATTGCCCTGAACAAACGGGGGGGATTCCGGGAGGTCTATTCGCGCAATGGAAACGGTCCAATCAAGATCGAAATCAAGTTCCGCAATGATGAGATCGACGGGAAGCGCCAGCCGCTCGTTACGTACAGCATTGCGATTGGTTTGGAAAACGGCGTTCCCGTCATCCAGTCCGAGGTGTTGAAATACAGGCGGGGGCAGTATGGGAAGCCCTACAGTTTCCTCGATTTCAAAAAGGGCGTGGGATCTGCCATCACGAACGAAACAGACTATTTCGAGGGGAACACGGATTTCCGCGACAAACGCGAGGAACAAAGCCTGGACGCGCCGGACATCCTGGCCATCAAGGGGCTGGGGCAATTCCAGAAGTTCAAGGCCATCAGCGCATTCCGCCGCCTGCTGGAGAGTTGGTTCGTTTCCAGCCTCCAGATCCAGTCCGCAAGGAGCACCGAAGAGGTGGCGTTGAGCGAACATCTCTCGGAGACCGGAGACAATCTGGCCCAAGTCACCCGGTTCATCAAGGACACCCATCCGGAGGTTTTCGAAACGATCCTCGCGAAATTCAGGAAGCGCGTCCCCGGGATGGAGGACGTGCAGGCCGAAGAGACCCAGGACGGGCGCATCGTACTGAAGTTCAAGGACGGGAGTTTCAAGGACCCGTTTGTCGCACGCTATGTTTCCGATGGCACCATCAAGATGTTCGCCTATCTGGTGTTGCTCAACGATCCCGAGAAGCATCCCCTGCTTTGCGTCGAGGAACCGGAGAACTATCTCCATGTCGATCTGCTGCGTGAGTTGGCCGAGGAATTCCGGGAATATTCCCGCAAGGGGGGGCAGGTTTTCATCTCGACGCACTCGCCCGATTTCGTCAATGCCCTGGAGCCGGACGAATTGTTTTGGCTGAAGAAAAAAGACGGGAATACCACGATCAAAAAGGCTTCGGACGTCGCCGATGTCGTGGAACTCCACCGCGAGGGCGACCAGCTTGGCTGGTTGTGGAAACAAGGGTATTTGCTGGGCAGCGGGCCGCGGGGATAGCCGGCATGGACAGGTTGGAAATTCTGGTTGAAGAACCATCCATCGCAGAAGTCCTGAAGGCCATCTTGCCCAAGGTGCTGCCTTCAGGATGGGAGGTCGGCGTGAACTGCTTCATCCGCCCCCATGAAGGGAAGCGGGATTTGCAGGCGTCCATTCCCCGCAAGATACACGTGGCAAGCAGGCAGGGCACTGCAAGCGGGTTCATCATCGTGCAGAATCAGGACACGGGCGATTGCCGCCGCCTGAAGGCGAAACTCGTGAAACTTTGTTCCGATGCGCAGAGGGAGGGCTTTCCGCCCTTCAAGGTCCGCATCGTTTGCCATGAATTGGAGTCTTGGTATTTGGGCGACATGGAAGCCATCGAAAAAGTGTTCCCCCGTTTCAAGGCGGCAAAATACAAGAACAAGAAGCGATTCAGGAATCCGGATGAATGCGTCAATCCAAAGGATGAATTGAAAAAGATGGTCGGCGAGTATCCCCAGATAGCCACCGCTCGGGAGCTTGCCATGCACATGGACATCGATGCCAACAAATCACACAGCTTCCATTGTTTCATTTCCGCTCTCAAGCGGATGGTGGGCTGACCAGCGGAGGGAGGGAATTGCGTGCTCTTCCGAAATGATCAATCGGTTCGCTTTGTGCAAGCAAGGAGCGCCACATGGCCAACAATGACGGGATGGTTTGGTTTGTCCACACGTACCACACAGACAGCAAGATATTGTCCGGGTGGCAGATTGTCCGGGAAGCGGTTCCCAACCGGAGCATCGCCTTCATGCCGTTCTACGAACGGCTGAAACGCTTTTCGTGGCGGGCGGGGGACGCGCTGGAACGTTGGGCGGGGCGGTATTACGGGTCGAATTGGGCGAGGACGCTGCCGGTTTGGACGGAGGCGAAAATCCTGTCGAGGTTGCCGTGGCGGAAGGAGCCGTATCCGGTGCATTTCCTGTTCGGGGAGTTTTTGTCTCCGAAGGACGTTCGGCCGTACCACCGGCGGGGGGCGCGGGTGCTGGTGACGGTACACGCGACGCCGTGGCGGTGGGACCGGGTGTGGAGTCGTCCGGACGGGTATGCGAACGCGGACTTGGTGGTGGTGACGTCGAACAGCCAGAAGGTGAAAGTGCTGGAACACGTGCCGGAAGCGCGGATCGTCCGCATCCGTCAGGGGTTCCGGGCCGACGAATGGACGCCGGCGCTGAACCGCGGGGAACGGGGCGGGCGCTTGCGGCTGTTCATGTTCGGGAACACGGACCGCGACCACGAGTTCGCGGCGGCGGTGGCACGGGCGTTGCCGAAGGAGAAATTCGAGCTGCGGGTGCGGACGGGGTCGCCGGTGGCATCGCTGTTCGCGGATTGTCCGTGCGTGACGTTGTTGCCGTATCTGACCAAGGAACAGGTGCAGGAGGAATACCGCCAGGCGGATTTGATGTTCATGCCCATGAAGGACAGCGCGTTCAACACGGTAATGTTGAATGCCATGGGCAGCGGAACCCCGGTGATGGTGAACCGCGTGGGAGGGGTTCCGGAATACGTGGCAGAGGACTGCAACGTGGTGGTGTCCGACGAGCGGCGGGTGGACGAATGGGTGGAGAAACTCCTGTGGCTGGAGCGGAACCGGGATTGGCTGGAAGCACTCCGGCCGCGTACGAGGGCATGGGCGGAACGGTTCGACTGGAAGAACATTGCCGAAGAATACCGCGCGGCGTATGCAAGGGTTTTGGGGCAGTGAGTCGGCGCTACCAGATGATGGGGGAAATGGCGCGGTGGTTGCCGGGGACGGAAGGGGTCCGGAACGATGCGGTCGTCGTGTTCACGCAGGGGCATTTGGGGGATGTTTTGCACGCGGCGCCGATGTTGAGACGGTTGCGGGAGGCGCGGCCGGATTGGAAAATCGTTTGGTTGGTTGGACCGTGGGTGTTGCCTTTGGCCGAGGTTTATTCGTCGTTTGTCGATGAAATCATTCCCTTCGCTTCGGATTCCTTCTGCCACCACCGGGGCGAACAAAAACACCGGCAATCCGCCTGGCTGCAATGGCGGATCGGATTGCGCCTGAAGGCCATGCGGCCGCGGGCGTTCCTCTGCACGGGCAACGAAAGTCCGGTGGCGCGGTATCTGGCGAACATGACCGGGGCGGAAGTATGGGCGGGCATCGGCGACCGGCGGCCGCCGCGGGTGGGCAAAGGCATCCGAACTTGTTTCTTCCCGTACGAAAAGGAGCGGTACGAGGCCGATGCGATGATGCAACTGTTGCGGCCGCTCGGCATCGAGGTGCCGGAATCGGGGACGGAATTGTTTTTCCCCGTGGACGAAATGTCGCGGCGGTTCGCGGAGGATTTCCTGCGGCGGGAGGGGGTGGTGCCTGACCGTCCCCTCGTCCTGGTTTCGCCGGGGAGCGGCTGGCGCGGGAAAAACTGGCCCGCCAATCGCTTCCGCGCGGTCGCGGAATGGCTGGAACGGGAAAAGGGGGCGCAGGTGGCGTGGGTCGGAAGTGCCGCGGAGGCCCGCCTTGCCGGAGACGATCCACCGGGAAAGAGTTGGTTCGGGCGGTTTTCGATTCCGCAACTGGCGGCGGTGATGGAGCGCGCGGCGCTGTGGCTTGGCAACGACAGCGGGCCAATGCACCTGGCGGCGGCGGCGGGATGCCCCACGGTGTCGCTCTGGGGGCCGACGGAGCCGGGAAAATGGGCGCCACAGGGGGCGACGCACCAGCATATCCGGCGGATGGAGCGCTGCGCGGGGTGTGAGTACTGGAATCCTGCGAAAACGTGCTTCCGGAAAACGCACATGTGCATGGAAGCGATTGCCGTAGAAGACGCAGAAACTGCTGTTGAGAGGGCGCTCAAAGGGGATTGGGCTGGAAATGCGGGAGGGGCGGGGGCATGATGGGGGAATGGCGGATGTTGGTTCCAATGCGGCGGGGACGGCGGGGGTGCCGGTCAATCCCGGCGAGGTGCGGGCGTGCCTGGCGGAGATGGGGGTGCATCCGTCGCGGCTGCTGGGGCAGAATTTCCTGGTGGACCGGAACATCCTGCGCATCGTGCTGGACGCGGCGGAAATCGGCGGGGGAGACGAGGTGCTGGAGGTGGGGCCGGGGCTGGGGGGGCTGACGCAGGGGATTTTGTCGGCGGGGGCGCGGCTGACGGCCATCGAAAAGGACAAGCGGCTGGGGGAACGGTTGGGGCGGGTGTTCGCGGGGGAGGCGGACGCGGGGCGTTTCCGCCTGATTGTGGCGGATGCGCTGGACGTGCCGCTGGCGGAGCTGTTTCCGGCGGCGGGGTGGAAATTCGCGGCGAACCTGCCGTACGCGGTGGCGGCGCGTCTGCTGGCGGGGTTGCCGGGGATGGCGCATCCGGCGGTGCGGGTGGTGGCGACGGTGCAGAAGGAAGTGGCGGAGCGGCTGGCGGCGGGTCCGGGGGACGGGGCGTACGGGTTGCTGGCGGTGCTGGTGCAGCGATGCTATGCGGTGGACATCGTGCACCAGGTGGCGCCGGGGTGTTTCTGGCCGCGGCCGGACGTGCAGTCGAGCATCGTGCGGCTTCGCCTGCTGGAGGAGCCGCGGGGCGGCACGTGCGATTGGGAGCGCTACAAAACGATTGCGCGGACGGCGTTTTCGCACCGCCGCAAGACGCTGGCGAAGGGGCTGTCGGGTGCGTTTCCCGACGCGAAGGCGGCGCTTGCGGCGGCGGGGCTTGCGGCGGATGCACGTCCGGAAGAGGTGGGGACGGAGGGGTGGGCGCGGTTGGCGGCGTTGCCGGTGTCGGACGGAGATGGCCAATGAAAGCACGGCGGAATGGGGACGAGCGTTACGATGCGCGGTTCATGCGACGGGCGGCGGCGCTGGCGCGGCGGGGCGAAGGGTTGACGCGTCCGAATCCGCCGGTGGGGGCGGTGCTGGTGCGCGGCGGGCGGATCATCGGGGAGGGGTGGCACCATGCGGCGGGGCTGCCGCACGCGGAGGCGGAAGCCATCGCGGCGGCGGGGAGCGGGGGGAAGGCGCGCGGGGCGACGCTGTACGTGACGCTGGAGCCGTGTTCGACGGCGGGGCGGCAACCGCCGTGCGCGGACGCCATCGTGCGGGCGGGCATCCGGCGGGTGTTCTGCGGCGCGGCGGATCCGAATCCGGAAAACGCGGGTGGGGCGGCGCCGGTGCTGGCGGCGGCGGGTATTCCGCTTGCGATGGCGCAGGAGGCAGGCGGGGTGCGGGAGGCGGCGGAATGCGAGGCGTTGATCGAAGGGTTCCGGTCGGCGCAGTTGCGGGGGCGGCCCTACGTGCTGTTGAAGCTGGGGATTTCGATGGACGGGCGGACGGCCGACGCGGAGGGGGCGTCGAAATGGATCACGGGCGAGGTTTCGCGGCGGCGGGTGCAGGCGTTGCGGCGGGCGGCGGATGCGGTGATGGTGGGGGCGGGGACGGTGCGGGCGGACAATCCGTCGCTGCTGCCGCGTCCGGCGCGGGGGCGGGAGCCGTGGCGGGTGGTGGTGGCGGGGCAGGGCACGCTGCCGGAGGAGGCGCAGTTGTTCACGGACGCGGCGGCGGAACGGACGATCGTGGCGGCGCGGGCGGGGTGGCATCCGGGGTTGGCGCGGCGTCTGGCGGTGCAAGGCGTGCAGATTTGGGAATTCACGGAAAAAACGGAAGATTTCCTTCCGGCCGTGTTGCGGCGGCTTGCGGCGGAGTGCGGGGCGATGCGGGTGTTGTGCGAGGGGGGTGGTGGATTGGCGGGGGCGCTGCTCAAGGGCGGTTTGGCGGACGAAATTCGGCTTTTCGCGGCGCCCGTGGTGCTGGGCGGTCCGGGCGGGATGGCGGGCGGCGCATGCTGGCCGGTGGCGGCTCCGGCGCGGTTCCGCCTGGCGGGGCCACCGCGGCGTTCGGGGGCGGATTTGGAATTGCGCTATCTTCCCGCTTGACCGGGCGGGGGGCGGGCCGCACAATCGGGGGCATGAGAATCCGTTCGTTCGCCGCGGCGTGCGCCGCATTCGTGTTCCTATCGGGGGTCGTGGAGGGGGCGGGCATCACCGCCCATCCGATGGATTTTTCGACGATTGGGATCGGCATGGCGGGAGGCTACCGGGATTACGGGGATTTCGGCAAGGCGTACGGCGGGACCGTCCGGCTCTGGTGGGTGCCGCTGAAATACTTCGGCGTCGATTTCCGCACGGGTTACTTCGAAGAATCGGACAGCGAATACGGCGACGACGGCTACCTGCGCCGGGCGAAGTACCGCCTCATGCCGATGGAGGCGGGGCTGTCGCTGATCCTGCCGCTGGGCGAGCACTTCCGCATCCACGGCGGCGGCGGGTTGGGCTATTATTCGATGCGCGCCCATTTGTCGGTGAGTTCGGGCGAACGTGCCGGCATCAACACGGAGGACGGCTTCGGCGAATTCGTATGCGCCGGCGCGATGCTGGAATTCACGGAGCAGCTCTGGTTGTTCGCGGAGGCCCGCTGGACGTGGTTGCGACCCGATTTGGAGTTGCATTACGAGGGCGGAAAGCACGACTTCGACCTGGACGCTTCCGGTTTGGGCGTGGATGTCGGCCTGATATTCGGTTTCTGATGAATCGGGCGGTGCCGGAAAGCGCGGCGCGCCGTTGCGCGCAGGAATTGGCGAGGGGAAGGGTGGCGGTCGTGCCGGGGTCGGCGCGGGCGACGTGCGCGGCGAACATCGCGCTCGTGAAATACTGGGGAAAACGCGACGAAACGCTGAACCTGCCGGTGGCGCCGTCGCTTTCGGTTTCGACGGGAACGTGGGGTTCGACCGCGGAAATCGCGGTGCTGCCGGACGCGGCGGGAGACAAAATTTCCCTCAACGGCAAGCAGTTGCCGGCGGAGTCGCCCTTTGCGGTGCGGCTGTCGCGGTTTCTTGACCTGTTCCGGCCCGACGCGCGCTTCCGCTTTTCGGTGGAAACGGCGAACGCGATGCCGACGGCGGCGGGATTCGCCTCCTCGGCGTCGGGCTTCGCGGCGGTCGTGGTGGCGCTGGACGGGTTGTTCGGCTGGGGGTTGCGCGCGCGGGAGCTTTCGATTCTCGCGCGGCTGGGATCCGGCAGCGCGTCGCGGTCGATCGAGCCGGGATTCGTCGAATGGCGGGCGGGGAAGCGATCGGACGGGATGGATTCGTTCGGGGTGCGGCTGGACGCGGAATGGCCGGGATTCCGGCTGGGGGCGGTGGTGGTGTCGGGCGCGGAAAAGCCAATGGGCAGCCGCGCGGCGATGCGGCACTGCAAGGCGACGAGTCCCTTCTACGGCGCGTGGCCGCCGACCGTCGAAAAGGACCTGCGGACGGTGCGGCGGGCCATTTGCGCGCGGGACATGGAGTTGCTGGGGGCGACGGCGGAAGCGAACGCCCTGGCGATGCACGCGCTGATGCTGGCCTCGCGGCCGTCGGTGTTCTATCCGTTGCCGGAAACGCTGGCGGCCATCCGCCGCGTGCAGGAACTCCGCGCGGGCGGCGTGCCCGTGTGGTTCACGATGGACGCGGGTCCGAACCCGAAACTCCTCTTCGAGGCGGGGACGGAGCGGAAACTGCGAACGGTCTTCCCGAAGCTGGAAGTCCTGGCTCCGTTCGACGACCTTTCGCAGGCGCGGGCATAGGGCGGATACAAGCGTTTCATGGTCGTCATGGCGGCAGGCCGCCCGGTAGTTGGCCCCAGAAGATGGATTGGTGGGATGACGACCAACGGGGAGGGATTTCTCCCGGACGGACGCAAACGGAATTGGAGAAACGGTGGTCCCGACAAGCGGTGCCCTTGTTCACGAACAAAAGGTGCTGAAAAACCCGGGTTGCCCGGCGGGCGGCCCCCCTGCCAAAAACGGCAAATATTGCCAAGGTTTGGCAAAAACGGGGCATTTTTGCCAATGCTTGGCAAATCGGTTGCCCGGGCAAAAACTGCCGGGGGGAGGGCGGGGTCAGGGGGACGGGGAGCGGAGGGAATCGAGGAGGACGGAGACGGCGGGGAGGAGGAGGGCGAGGTTGCGGAGGATGTTCCAGCCGCCGGCGGTTCCGGCGGCGGGGTCGGTGGTGAAGCATCCGCAGGCGATGTCGATGCCGCGGAGGAGGTTCAGGGCGATGGCGGCGGTGAAGACGAGCAGCATCCCGGAAACGAGAAGGGCGGCGGCGGCACGCATGCGGCCGCGTCCGGCGACGAGGAGGGCGCCGCAGAGGAGTTCGACGAAGGGGAGGAACAGGGCGACGGCGTTGACGGCGGCGGAGGGGAGGAGGCGGTAGCGGAAGACGGAGAGGGCGAAGGCGGCGGGGTCGTTGATTTTCGCGATGGCGGCGCCGACGAAGACGGCGGCGAGGACGGCGCGGGAGAGGACGATCCAGAGGGGCCAAAGGCGTTTCACGGGGCGTCCTCCGTTTCGACGGCGCCGCCGTGGCGGGACCATTCGTCCCAGCCGCCGGCGTAGAGGGTGACGTCGGGGAAGCCGGCGGAGAGGAGGGTTTGGCCGAGGTGGAGGGCGTCGTCGCAGGCGTAGCCTTCGCAGTAGACCCAGAAGGGGGTGGCGGGGGTCCAATCGCCTTCTTCGGCGAGGAGGGGGAAGCACTCGGGGAAGTCACCGGGGGGGAGGGAGAGAGCACCGGGGATGTGCCCGGCGGCGTGGGCGGCGGGCGAACGGGCGTCGAGGAGGACGGCGGGGCCGGGGGCGGCGACGAGGCGGGAGAGGGTGGGCATGGTGGCGGTCTTGAGTCCGGCGGCGGCGGCGCGGGATTCGAGGTGGCGGGACCAGTCGGCGGTCCACGGGAGGCGTTCGGCGGGGGGGCGGACGAGGTTGGCGGCGACGGCGAGTGCGGCGGCGAGGCAGAGGATGGCGCCGCAGGCGCCGAGGAGGGGGAAGAGCTGCTTGCGGAGGCGGGACATCACGGGGCGGAGGCTTCGCGGATGAAGCCGGATACGGGGATGGGGAGGGGCGGGAGGTTGTCGATGTCGGTCTTGACGTTGACGTTGGCGTGGAAGCGGCCGAGGAAGGCGCCGTCGGCGATGGAGACGGAGATGCGGTGGGTGGTGGCGGGGGCGGCGGCTTCTTCGGGGGACTCGGCGGGGGCGGCGGAGACGCCGGGGGTGTCGGAGGTCACGGAGAGGATGGTGAAGGGGGTGGATTCGGTCTTGATCTCGACGTGGCGGGGGGGGATGGGGGTGGCGGAGTCGATGCCGGTGTAGACGAGGACGGGGGGGGAGGCTTCGAGGAGGCGGCGGGCGGTGCCGGTGAGCTGGAGGAGGTAGTTGCGGTGGATGGGGTCGTTGGAGTCGATGGTGATGCTCTTGTTCTGGGGGCCGCTGCGTCCGGAGAGGTTGAGGGTGGCGTGGATGACGGCGGTCTTGCCGGGGCGGATGACGTCGTCGGAGCTTTTGGCGGCGGTGCAGCCGCAGCCGACGCGGATGTCGCGGATTTCGAGGGAAAGCTGGCCGTCGTTGCGGATGACGAAGTCGTGTTCGACCTTTTCGGAGTTGGGGCGTTCGCCGAAGTCGTAGACGGGTTCGTCGCAGGCGATGACGGGACGGAGGGGGGCGTCGGCGCCCGGCGCGGCGGCGGCGAGGAGCGCGGCGGCGAGGAGGAGGGAAGGGGAAAGGGCGTGTTTCATGGGGGGACTATCCAACGCGGGCGGGGGACTGTCCATCGCAAAACGCGACGGGGCGAAAAGTTGCTTGAGGCGGGGGGAGGGTTGGGGGATAGTAGCCGCCCCATGAAGAAGCCGAAGACACCCGTTCCCGACATGACCGTCCGCACCGAAAAGATGGTGTACGGCGGGCAGGCGCTCGCGCGCGCGGACCGCTTCGTCGTGTTCGTCGACGACGCGCTGCCGGGCGAGACGGTGCGGGTGCATCCCTACAAGCGGAAACGGCACTACGCGTTCGCGCGGGCGGTGGCGGTGGAGGAGGCTTCGCCCGACCGGGTGGAGCCGGACTGCCCGTGGTTCGGGCGCTGCGGGGGGTGTTCGTTCCGCCACTGCCGCTACGACGCGCAGCTGCGCTACAAGCACGAAATCCTCGCGGAGGCGTTCCACGGGGTGGCGGAGGCGGCGGACATCGAGCCGTTCGTGCCGGCGCCGGCGGATTGCGATTACCGCGGGAAAATGGTGTTTTCGTTCGGGACGACGCTGGAAGGGGAGCTGCGGCTGGGGTTGCACCGGCGCGGGTCCTACATCCACATCGTGCCGGGAGATTCGTGCCGGTTGCAGTCGGAGGGCTCGCGGGAGGCGGTGCGGCGGGTGCTGGAAGTGGCGAAGCGGGAAGGGTATCCGGCGTTCCACGAAATCCGGAAGACGGACGGGCTCCGTTGTCTGACGGTGCGGGAATCGCACGCGCGGGGAACGCGGATGGTGGAGCTTTCGGCCACGCGGGATTATCCGGGGCTGGCGGAACACCTGCTGGCGGCGTTGGACGAGCTGGCGGACACGGTAATCCTGGCTCGGGACACGCACCTGCACGGGCCGCCGCAGGCCGACGAGCGGATTTTTTTGAAGGGAGAGCCGTTCCTGGAGGAAGAAATGAACGGCCTCCGGTTCCGGATCGGGCCGGACACGTTTTTCCAGAACAACGTGGCGCAGGCGGAACGGATGTTCGCGGACCTGCGGGACATCGCGCGGGCGACGGGGTCGCACGGGACGGCGCTGGACCTGTTTTCGGGGACGGGGCCGATCGCCCTCCATCTGGCGGACGCGGCGGAGCGGGTGATCGCGCTGGAGACGTGGGAGCCGTCGGTGGAGGCGGCGCGGGCGAACGCGGCTGCGAACGGGGTGGGGAATATCACGTTCTGCGCGGCGGACGTGAACAAGCCGGAGCCGGGGGACGGCCTGCCGGAGCGGGTCGACCTGGTGGCGGTGGATCCGCCGCGGCCCGGACTTTCGCCGGAAGCGGTGGCGGGCATCCTGCGGATGGCGCCGAAGCACGTCCTCTACGTTTCGTGCAATCCGACGACGCTGGTGCGCGACCTGAAGGCACTGGCGGTCGGGGAGGGGGCGGCGTACAAAATCGAATTGATCCGCCCCTACGACCTTTTCCCGCACACGTTCCACATGGAAACGCTCGTCTGGCTTTCCCGGCGCGCGGGCTGACCGGATTGCCGAATCCGGAGTCCGGCAAGGAGAGGCGGGGTTGGGCTGGACTTGCGGGGGGAGATGTGGTTTAGTCCGCGCGGCTTCCGCCGGGGCGTTCCGTTTCGCCGCGGCGCGGGCCGGGAAGCGGTTCCATGCCAAGACGCAAAGACATTTCCAAGGTGATGCTGATCGGCGCCGGGCCGATCGTGATCGGGCAGGCGTGCGAGTTCGACTATTCGGGCGCGCAGGCGTGCAAGGCGCTCCGCGAGGAGGGGCTCGAGGTGGTGCTGGCGAACAGCAATCCGGCGACCATCATGACCGATCCGGGATTCGCGGACCGGACGTACATCGAGCCGCTGACGGCGGACGCGCTGACGGCCATCATCCGGCGGGAGCGGCCGGACGCGCTGCTGCCGACGATGGGGGGGCAGACGGCGCTGAACCTGGCGGTGGAGCTGGAGGAGCTCGGGGTGCTGAAGCGGTACGGGGTGGAGCTCATCGGGGCGAAGGCGGACGTGATCCGGCGGGCCGAGGACCGGGGGGAGTTCCGCCGGGCCATGGAGGGCATCGGGCTGGCGGTGCCGCGCAGCGGGGAGGCGCATTCGCTGGAAGAGGCGCGGCGGGTGAGGGAGGAAATCGGGTCGTGGCCGGTCATCGTGCGGCCGGGGTTCACGCTGGGCGGGGCTGGCGGGGGCATCGCGCACGACGAGGCGGAGCTGGAACGGATCTGCGGGAACGGGCTGGCGCTGAGTCCGGTGCACGAAGTGCTGATCGAGGAGTCGGTGCTGGGGTGGAAGGAATTCGAGATGGAGGTGATGCGGGACGGGGCGGGGAACGGGTGCATCATCTGTTCGATCGAGAACCTCGACCCGATGGGGGTGCACACGGGGGACAGCCTGACGGTGGCGCCGGCGATGACGCTGACGGACCGGGAGTTGCAGCGGCTGCGGGATTCGAGCCTGGCGGTGATGGACGCGATCGGGGTGGAGACGGGCGGGGCGAACGTGCAGTTCGCGGTCAATCCGGCGGACGGGCGGCAGGTGGTGATCGAGATGAACCCGCGGGTGAGCCGGAGCAGCGCGCTGGCGAGCAAGGCGACGGGGTTCCCCATCGCGAAAATCGCGGCGAAGGTGGCCATCGGGTACACGCTGGACGAGCTGCGCAACGACATCACGCGGGAGACGTGCGCGTGTTTCGAGCCGTCGCTGGACTACGTGGTGGTGAAGGCGCCGCGGTTCGCGTTCGAGAAGTTCGCGGGGGCGGACGACACGCTGACGACGCAGATGAAGTCGGTGGGGGAGACGATGGCGCTGGGGACGACGTTCCAGGAGGCGTTCCAGAAGGCGTTGCGTTCGCTGGAAACGGGCCGGTGCGGGTTTTCGGACGCGGTGCGGGGGGCGGGCCCGGAAAAGGGGCTGGACGACGCGGGGCTGGAGGCGGCGGTGCGGCGTCCGGCGCCGAACCGGATTTTCGCGGTGCGGGAGGCGCTGCTGAGGGGATGGAGCGTGGAGAAAATCCACGGGCTGTGCGGCATCGATCCGTGGTTCCTGCGGAAGATGGCGGAGCTGGCGGCGTTCGAGGGGGAACTGCGCGGACGCGGCTCGCTGGCGGGCATCTGCGCGGAGGAGGGGCTCCTGCGGCAGGCGAAGGCGTTCGGGTTTTCGGACCGGCAGATCGGGATGCTGGCGGGGGCGACGGAGGACGAAGTGCGGGCGGCGCGGGAGGCGGCGGGGGTGCATCCGGCGTTCGGGGTGGTGGACACGTGCGCGGCGGAGTTCGCGGCGGCGACGCCGTACTATTTTTCGACCTACGGCGGGGAAGAGGCCGACGCCCCGGCGCCGGAATCGGCCGGCGGCAAGCGGAAAATCATGATCCTGGGCGGCGGGCCGAACAGGATCGGGCAGGGAATCGAGTTCGACTACTGTTGCGTGCACGCGTGCCAGGCGCTGCGGGCGGCGGGGTTCGAGACGGTGATGGTGAACAGCAACCCGGAGACGGTTTCGACGGATTACGACACGAGCGACCGGCTGTATTTCGAGCCGGTGACGCTGGAAGACGTGCTGGAGGTCTACCGCCGGGAAGGGTGCGAGGGGGCCATCGTGCAATTCGGCGGGCAGACGCCGCTGAACCTGGCGCTGGCGCTGGAAAAGGCCGGGGTGCGGGTCATCGGGACGCGCCCGGAGGACATCGAGCGGGCGGAAGACCGCGAATTTTTCGCGCAGCTGGCGGAGCGCGCCGGGGTGAAGCAGCCGAAGCACGGGACGGCGCTGAGCCTTCCCGAAGCGCGGCGGATCGCGCGGGAAATCGGGTTCCCCGTGCTGGTGCGGCCGAGCTTCGTGCTGGGCGGGCGCGCGATGGCGATCGTCTACACGGAAGAGTACTTCGCGAAGTTCTGCGGCGAGGCGTTCGCGGCGAGCGAAGGGCGCCCCGTGTTGATCGACCAGTTCCTCGAAGACGCCATCGAAATCGACGTGGACTGCATCGCCGACGGCGAGCGGGAAGTGATCGGGGCGGTGATGGAGCACATCGAGAAGGCAGGCATCCACAGCGGGGACAGCGCGTGCTTCATCCCGCCGCAGACGCTGGACGCGGCGACGGTGGAGCGGATCCACGGCTACACCTACGAGCTGGCTCGGGCGCTGCGGGTGAGGGGGCTGATGAACGTGCAGTACGCGGTGCAGGGGGGCGAGGTGTACATCATCGAGGTGAACCCGCGGGCGAGCCGGACCGTGCCGTTCGTCGGGAAAGCGACCGGGGTGCCGCTGGCGGCGATGGCAGCGCGGGTGATGGCCGGGGCGACCCTGGCGGAACTGGGCCTGACGAAGGAAGTGCGGCCCGCGCACGTGGCCGTGAAGGAAGCGGTACTGCCTTTCGCGCGGTTCCCGGGATGCGCGGTGGAACTGACGCCGGAAATGCATTCGACGGGCGAAGTGATGGGCATCGACGCCGACCCGGGACTGGCCTTCATCAAGAGCCAGCTGGGGGCGGGGAACCCCCTGCCGCCGGCGGGCGGCGTGTTCATGAGCGTGGCGGGTGAGCGCAAGGCCGACCGCACCGAAATGATCGGTTGCGCGCGGGAGCTGGTGGACATGGGCTACCGGATCTACGCGACCTGCGGAACGGCCACGGCTCTCCGGGACGCGGGCATCCCCGCGGGCGCGGCGTTCGCGATTTCCGAAGGGCGGCCGCACGCGCTCGACTTGGTGCTGGACGGGAGCGTGGGGTGGATCGTCAACGTGCCGAGCGGTTGCGCGCCGCAGCTCGACGAGGTGAAGATGCGGACCGAAGCGGCGCGGCGCGGCGTGCCGCTGACCACGACCATCCGCGGCCTGCGGGCGGCCATCGACGGCCTCAAGACCCAGGCCGCGCAGCCGGGCTGGGAGGTGCTGACGCTGCAGGAGTACCACCGGAACACGAAGCGGCGCAACGGGGGGGCGGCATGAGCGCGGCGGAAAGGAGAACGGACGGCATGGACACGGCGGCGGCATCCTACGCGGCGGTCTGGGTCGCGCGGCGGCGGAAGGCGGGCTATCTGGCGCTCGCCGACGGGACGGTTTTCCGCGGGCGGTCCTTCGGGGCGGCGGCGGACCGGCTCGGCGAAGTGGTCTTCAACACGGCGATGACCGGCTACCAGGAAATCCTGACCGATCCCTCCTACGCGGGCCAGCACGTGACCCTGACGGCGCCGCAGATCGGCAACACGGGCTTCAACCCGGAGGATTTCGAGAGCGCGGCCATCCACGCCTCGGGCCTGCTGGTCCACGAAACGTCCGCGCCGAGCAACTGGCGCGCGACCGAAACGCTGGAAGCGGCGCTGGAACGCTTCGGGGTGCCGGCGCTGGCGGGAATCGCCACGCGCGTGCTGACGCTGAAACTCCGCGACGGCGGCACCCAGAAGGCGTTCCTTTGTGCGTCGGGGAAGGTGCCGGTGGAAGAGGGAATCGCGCGGGCGCGGGCGTGGGAGGGGCTGGACGGACAGGACTACGCTTCGAAAGTCTCGACCCAGGCGCCGTACGACTTCGCGGCGGAAGGGACGGAGGGACTCGTCGCGGTGCTCGATTTCGGCGTGAAGACGAACACGCTCCGGTTGCTCGCGGCGGAAGGATTCCGCGTCCGCGTGTTGCCGGCCAAAACCACGGCGGCGGAAGTGCTGGCGCTCCGTCCGGCGGGTGTGATGCTCTCCAACGGACCGGCGGACCCGGCGGCGCTGCCCTATGCGGCGGAAACCATCCGCGGCCTGCTGGGAAAGGTGCCGCTGATGGGCATCTGCCTCGGCCACCAGCTCCTCTCAATCGCCCTGGGCGGACGGACGGAGCGGCTGAAGTTCGGGCACCACGGCGGCAACCACCCGGTGCAGGAGCTCCGGACCGGGAAGTGCGAAATCACCTCGCAGAACCACAACTTCGTCGTGGCGGAAGAGTCGCTCCCGGAAACGGCGGCCACGGTGACGCACCGCAGCCTGAACGACCGCACCATCGAAGGCATCGAAGCCCGGGACGTCCCCGCGTTTTCCCTCCAGTACCACCCCGAAGCCGCGCCCGGCCCGCACGATGCCGCGGGCGCCTTCCGCCGCTTCCACGACTTGGTTTCGTCGGCCCTCCGCTGAACGTTTGCTTGCGGTCCGGCGGGGCGGTTTCCGCAGCCAAATTAAAAAAGCAACATTGACAATCAAGGGGGGTGACCTTATTTTGGCGCTTTCTTTCCCCGGCGGGAAAGGCGGATGCATGCATGGCGGCGAATCTTTCCAAGAACGAAACGGCGGGCCAGGAGGTCTGGCGGAGCTTGCTTCTCGTTTCGGACCTGTTCCGGACGGTCTCGGCGCACGAGGCGCCCAGGAAGGACCTCAACCGCATCACGGTGAACCAGGTGCGCATTCTCGGGTACCTGTTCCGGCGGCGGATTGATGGGAGGCCCGTCCGCATCAAGACGTTGGCGCACGATTTGGACGTCACCCCGGCGGCGGCTTCGCAGGCGGTGGAGCGTCTGGTGGGGTGGGGGGTGGTGGAGCGGACGCCGGACCCGGACGACCGCCGCGCGGTGCGCCTTTCCTTCACGCCGCGCGGGGAGGCGCTGGTCCACCGCCAGGAGCAGCGGGCGACGGAGCTGCTGGAATCGCTCGCGGGCGTCTGCCCGCCGGAGGATTTCGCGGCGTTCGGGCGGGTGCTGGTGCGCCTCATGGGGGAACTGGAGTCCCGCTGGGAGTCCATCCTGGCGGAAAAAGACGCCCGGAAGCGCGGCAAACGGGCGGATGCGGGGGCGGGAAAAACGATTTGAGAGCAACCACAGGAGTCCAACCCAGACCATGAAAAAGAACATCCTCATGTTGGCCGCCGCGCTGTCCGCGGCGATGATCCTTTCCGCAACCGCCCAGGAGGGTGCGCCCGCCGCGGAAGGCGGCGCCCCGGCCGCCCCGCAGGGCCCGAAGCCGTCGATGTTCCTCGTCGGCGTCGCGAAAGCCGGGAGCGTGGACCACAACCCGGTCCGCACCTTCGCCGGCCGCGTCCTCTCCCCCGAGACAGTCGCCATCGTCCCGCAGGTCGCCGGCGAGGTGGAGAAGGTCGCCTTCCGGGAGGGCGACACGGTAAAGAAGGGCAAGCTCCTCTACGTCATCGACGACGTCCAGTACAAGGCCGCCGAAGCCGCCGCCGAAGCCGCCGTCGCGCAGGCGGAAGCGTCCCTCGACTACGCGCGCAAGACCTTCGACCGGACGAAGACCCTCTTCGAAAAGAACGCCGCGAGCGTGGACGCGATGGACAACGCGTCGAGCGCCCTCGCCGTCGCGCAGGCCAACCTCGCCTCCGCCAAGGCGAACCTCGAGCGCGCGAGCGATTCCCTCGCCCACTGCCGCATCACCGCGCCGGTGGACGGGAAGATCGGCGTGAACGCGGCGAGCGTCGGCAACTACGTTTCGACCGCGTCGGGGGCGCTTGCGACCATCGTCCGGCAGGACCCGGTCCGCGTTGCCTTCGCGCCGGGCTCGCGCGACTATCTCGCGGTTTTCGGCGGCGAAAAGGGTCTCAAGGACCTCTTCGAGGTGCGGCTGCGGCTCGCGGACGGCACGGCCTTCGACGCGGAAGGCGAAGTGGAGTTCGTCGGCAACGAGGTCAACGCCGCGACGGACACGATGCCGGTGTACGCGCGCTTCGCGAACCCGGACGGGCTTCTCGTCCCGGGGGCGACGGTGAAGGTGGAAGTGCGGGCGAAGGCGCCCGCGCGCCACGTGGCGGTGCCGCTGACGGCGGTGCAACGCGACGGCGAGCAGGCGTTCGTCTGGATGGTGGGCGAAAACAACCTGCCGGTGCGCCGCGACATCGAAGCGGGTCCGGCCACCGCGAGCTACCAGACGGTGCTTTCCGGGCTGGAAGAGGGCGAAAGCGTCATCGTCCGCGGCACGCACAAGGTGATTCCGGGCGTCCCCGTCGAGCCGGTGGAATTGTAACCCCGATGCCCCGCAAGCCCGCCAAGCCGGTCTCCGCGCGCGGCAAACGGTTTTGCCAATGTTTGGCAAATTTCATGCGTTTTTGCCAAAGATTGGCAAATTCCCAAAACCGCGCGGCGGGTGGTTTTGCCAAACATTGGCAAAATCAAGCCGTTTTTGCCAAGCATTGGCAAAACGCGGAACGGACGCGCCGCGGGCGCGTCCCTGCCTTCATTTGCGACATCCATGGTGCCGCCAGCCCGGAGGCCGCATGAAAAAAGTCTTCCGCTTCCTTTTCGATACCCCTTGGGGACCGACGGCAGTCTGCCTCCTTTTCCTCATGTTCAGCCCCGTTTTCTTCTTTGCCGCCTTCCTTCTTCAGGACCGCATCGGTTGTTTTGGGCTTGCTCTCGCCGGAACCGTCTTGTTTGTCCTGCCGCTTGGGGTGGTATTCCTCGTCGCAATCGCCGCTTTCGCGCAATCCCTCCGGAAGCGGCGCTGGGGACGCGCCGCGGCCCGAATCGGACTCCTTGCCGTCGCGCTTTCCATCTGTATCTTCTTTGCGGGACTGTTTCGGGAAACGTTTTGTGCGGATTTCCGGACCGAATCCGACCCCGGGCTTTTATGGTGCTCCAACGGGAGCGATGCGCCTCTTCCCTTCGAACTCCGGATCCGTCCGAAGGTCGGGTGGTTTCCCAATCCGGATGTTCAATACGACAAACGCATCGCATTTCCTTCCGGCAAATGCATTGACCTGGAGCGGAAAGAGGTCGGATACGGCACCACCGCCGCCTATGCCCTTCCCGACGGCACCTTTGCGATTGCCGACGGCGTGGATGCCGGTCTCGACCGCCGTTTCTTCCGCATCGACCCCGTTGCCGAAACCGTCGAGCCCCTCGCCGGGAGCGGAGACTTCGCCGCGCGCCGTTTTCTCGGGCTCGTCCTGCCCGACGCTTGTTTCGATTCCGGCGTGCCCGACCCGCTCGCGCCGGAAGGAGGCGTGGAATGAGGGCGGTCGTGGAGCGTCTCGTGGGGGATGCGGCTTCCAGCCGCGTTTTCCCCGCCCCTGCCACGCGGCAGGATGCCGCATCCCCCAGAGAGGGACGCGCCATGAGGGCCGTTTTCCCGATTTGCCAATGTTTGGCAAATTTCGACCATTTTTGCCAAACATTGGCAAATTTCCAAAACCGCACAGCGGGTGGTTTTGCCAAACATTGGCAAAACCTCCGGGCGCGCGCCGTTTCCGTGCCTCCAGCAACCCCTTTTGAACTCCGAACCCAAGGATAACGCCATGTTCAGCAAAATCTTCATCGACCGGCCGCGCCTGGCTTTCGTCTGCTCCATCGTCCTGATGCTCGCGGGCGCCATCTGCATCACAAAGCTCCCCGTCGAGGAATACCCCGACATCGCGCCCCCCCAGATCCGCGTCATGGCCAACTATCCCGGCGCCACCTCCCAGACCGTCCTCGACACCGTCGGCACCGCCATCGAGTCGCAGATCAACGGCGTCGACGGCATGCTCTACTATTCCGCCAACGCCGAGGACAACGGCAACTTCTTCGCCCAGGTCTATTTCCAGCCCGGCACCGACACCGACATCGCCATGGTCAACGTCCAGAACGCCGTCAAGCGCGCCGAGCCGTCCCTCCCCGAGGAAGTCACCCGCCAGGGCGTCCGCGTCGACAAGCAGTCCAGCGACATCCTCTGCGTCTACGCCTTCATGACCGACGGCAGCCACATGAGCTCGATGGAGCTGAACAACTACGTTTCCAAGAACATCGCGGACGCGCTCTCCCGCGTGGACGGCGTCGGCTCCGTCACCGCCATGGGCGACACCTACGCGATGCGCATCTGGCTCGACCCCGTCCGCATGGACGGCCTCGGCGTCTCCGTCGCCGAAGTCAACGCCGCCGTCGCCGCGCAGAACCTCCAGGCGACCGCCGGCTCCGTCGGCGGCGAGCGCGCCAACCCCTGGGTGCAGTACCGCATCAACACCCTGGGCCGCCTCCAGACCCCCGAACAGTTCGAGAACATCGTCGTCCGCACCGACGAAAACGGCAACGCCCTGCGCATCCGCGACATCGGCCGGGCCGAACTCGGCGCGCAGATGACCTCCTTCATCGGCGAGTACAACGGCCGCGACGCGGTGGGCATGCTCGTCTACCGCGACACGGGCGCGAACGCCGTCGGCACCATCGGGCGGGTCAAGGCCGCGCTCGAGGACTGGCGGGAACGCCTCCCCGAAGGCGTCGATTTCCAGATCGTCTACGACCCGTCGGAGTCCGTCGTCGTCTCCCTCAAGGAAACCGCGTTCACGCTCCTTTTGACGCTCCTCCTCGTCATCCTCATCACGTACCTCTTCCTCCAGGACTGGCGCGCGACCATCGTTCCGGCCGTCGCGATTCCCGTCTCGCTCCTCGGCGCCTTCCCCTTCGTCTGGGCGCTCGGCTTCTCCCTCAACACGCTGACCCTCTTCGGCCTGGTCCTCGTCATCGGGTCGCTGGTGGACGACGCGATCGTCGTGGTCGAAAACTGCCAGTCGCTCATGCAGCGCGAGGGCCTCTCCGCGCGGCAGGCCGCCATCAAGTGCATGGAGCAGATCACCGGCGCGATCATCGCGACGACGCTCGTCACCGTCGCCTGCTACGTCCCGCTCGCGTTCTACGGCGGGATGGTCGGGACGATTTACGTCCAGTTCGCCGTCACGATGTGCGTGTCCCTGTGCATCTCCACCTTCGTCGCGATGACCCTCTCCCCCGCCCTCTGCTCCCTCGTCCTCCGCCCGCCGCGCGAAACCCCCGCGAAAATCTTCGCCCCGTTCAACGCGCTCGTGGACGGCTCGCGCAAGTTCTCCAACGTCTTCGTCGGCTTTCTCGTCCGCCGCTCGGTCTTCGCCGTCGCCATCCTCGCCGTCTTCCTCGCCGGCATCTGGGGCGCGTCGCGCATCGTCCCCGGCTCCTTCCTCCCCGAAGAGGACAAGGGCATCGTCTTCTGCGACGTCGGCCTTCCCGAAGGCGCCTCGCTGGAGCGGACGATGGATTCCGTCCGCGCGTTCCGCGCGAAAACCGCCGCCTTCCCCGAAGTAGTCCGCACGATGGCCATCGCCGGGTTCGGCATGATCAACGGCGCGGGCGAATCGAGCGGGATGCTGCTCGCCGGCCTCTCCCACTGGGACGAGCGCAAGGGCAAGGGGCAGTCCGCTTCGGAACTCAAGGACAAGCTCATGTTCACGGGGATGACGCCGGTTCCGACCGGCAACCCGGCCGACCTCGCCGCGCAGACCGATTCGCGCGTCCTCTGCTTCACCCCGCCCGCGATCCAGGGGCTGGGGATGAGCGGCGGGCTTTCGCTGTACCTGACGAGCGACGGCAGCCTCTCGCACGCCGAACTCGCCGCCGCCGCCGACAAGCTCGCGGTGCAGATCCAGCAGCTGACCGACAAGAACGGCCGCAAGCTCGCCTCCTCGGCGAACAACTCGTTCGTGGCGAACACGCCCAAGCTCTACCTCGACGTGGACCGCGAAAAGGCGATTTCCCTCGGCATCAACATCGCGCAGCTCTTCTTCACGCTCCAGTCGCAGCTGGCGAGCTACTACATCAACGACTTCAACATGATGGGCGAGGCGTTCTACGTGAAGATGCAGTCCGAGCCCGGCGTCCGCCGTTCCGCCGAGGACGTCCTCTCCCTCCAGATCCCGACCGCCTCCGGCGGCTCCGTCCCGCTTTCGACCATCGCGACCCTCCGCCACGAGATGGGCAGCCGCGTCCTCCAGCGGTACAACAAGATGGACGCGGCCAAGCTCACCGCGCAGTGCACCGAAGGGGTGCCGACCAAGACCCTGATGGACGCGATCGAGAAAATCGAACTTCCCAAGGGGTGCGCCATCGAATGGACCGACATGTCCTACCAGGAAAAGCAGAACCAGGGACAGATCGTCTGGCTCATGGCCCTCGCGATGCTCTTCGCGTACCTGTTCCTCGTCGCGCAGTACGAAAGCTGGTCGATTCCCGTCCCCGTCATGCTCACCGTCGCGACGGCGACCTTCGGCGCGATGATCGGCATCTGGGCGTGCTCGGGAAGCTGGGGGCTCGCCCACGGCTACGCCGCCGCCGGGTCGCTTTCGATCTACGCGCAGCTGGGCCTGGTCATGCTGATCGGCCTTTCCGCCAAGAACGCGATTTTGATGGTCGAGTTCTCCAAGCAGGAGCGCGAGGCGGGCCGCGACATCGCCGAAGCCGCGCGCAACGGATTCGCGATGCGCTACCGCGCGGTGCTGATGACCGCGTGGAGCTTCATTTTCGGCGTGATCCCGCTCGTCTTCGCGACCGGCGCGGGGTGCAACTCCCGCCGGGCGATCGGCGTGACGACCTGCTGCGGGATGCTGATGGCGACCTTCGTCGGCATTCTCCTCACCCCGGGGCTGTACGCCTTCTTCCAGCGCCTCCGCGAAGGGGTCAAGCACGCGATCCACATGAAGACCTCCGTCGAACTCGCCGCGGAACGCCGCGCGGAAAGCGCCGCCGCGGGGACCGCGAAAACCCTCTGCCTGCTGGTCGCCGCGGGCGCGGCCGCCTGGTTCGCCTCCGGGTGCGCGACGGTGAAGATGGCGCGCGACGCGCAGGCCGACGACGCCGAGCGCACCCTCCGCTGGGAGGAAACCCCCTTCGCGGGGCGGGAAGGCGCGATTCCCGTCGAGGAACTGGCGGCATGGGCCAAGGACCACGTCCCGGCGGTGGTGCAGGCGCGGGAGGGCGTGGTGCAGGCGCAGATTGCCCTGAGGTCCATCAAGTCGTCGTACGTCCCCGTCGTCGACGGCAGCATCGCCTACACGTACGCTTCCGCCAACATCGACCCGCACGACACCAGCTGGGACGGCGACGGCGTCTGGGACGGGCGGCTGACGCTCAACTGGCTGCTCTTCGACTTCGGCCGCACGCCCGCCGCCACGCGGCAGGCCGTGGCGAACCTCGCCGCCGCCGAACAGGCCGCGCGGGCCGCGGAACGGACGGCGGCGCACGACGTGCGCGCCGCGGGCAACGAAATCCTCCGCGACATCGAAATGCTCGCCGTGGCGGAGGAGAACACCGCCGCGTACAAGGTGCACCTCGACCAGACGCGCGACCGCTTCGAGGTCGGCGCGGTGACGGGATACGAAGTGTCGAAGGCGCGCGTGGACTACGACAACGCCCGGCTCGCGGAGATTCTCGCGGCGAACAACCTCGCGACCGCGCGCGCCTCGCTCGCCCTCGCGCTGGGGCTGGCGGAAAACCCCGCGGTCGAAGTCGCCCCGGCGGAGGTGCCGGAACTGCCCGGGAGCGTGGAGGAGCTGATGGCCGAGGCGATGACGAACGCCCCGGCGCTCGCCGCGCTGCGGGCGAAGGCGGACGCCGCGAAGAACTACGTCGATTGGACGATTTGCGACCTGTACCCGAAGCTTTCGCTGCAGCTGACGTTCGACGCGAAGGGCGATTCCTCGCCCCTGCTCTGGAACTACGCGGCCGTCCCCGCCGCCGCCCAGACGCTTTTCGCCGCGCGCGCCAAGACCCGGCAGATCGAAGCGGCCGTTTCGCAGCTGCGCGCCGCGAGAAGCGCGCTCGCCGAAGCCGGACAGCAGCTCTTCCACCAGCTCCTGAAGGCGACCCTCGCGGCGGAGCGGGCGAAGCAGTCGCTCGAAGTCGCCGAAAGCGCGAGCGCCGCCGCGCAGGAATATTTCGACATCGTCTCGAACCGCTACGACGTGGGCGAAGCCTCGGTGCTGGAGCGCACGGACGCGCAGGTGGCGCTGAGCCGCGCGAAGGCGGAGGCCGTGGCCGCGCGCTACAACTTCCTCGACACGCAGATCGCCATCGCCCTGCTCATCGGCCGGTAGGGGGCGGCGGTGGGGAAAGCCGCCGTGCGCCGAACTTCCCCGCGTGTCCGCGAAGGGATGAAACATGGAAAACCATCGCAAGCCGCAATGGATGCAGCGACGGCGTCCCCGCCGTCGGGAATCGAAGTCCCCCGCGAAGGTCGCGAAGAATTTGGACATGGGAAACCATTGAAAGCCGCCTCCGGCGGACATTGAAAAGGGGCCGGAATCGCCCGTTTTTCGTGATCTCGCAGCACGCCAGCCCTTTCTTCCGGCACCCCGCCAAACGAAAACCCGATGTCTCCGGTGTTTCCGGTGCTCCCGGTGTTGCCGGGAACGCCCGGGGAGGCGATGCCCGCTCAAATTCCCCCGGCAGGGCGGCCGCCCCGGTTTGGCGCCAGTTTGCATTCGCGCAATTCATTTTGTCCGAAAATCTCGCACGGAGCCACGGAGAATGGAACATTGAAACTCATTGAAACCCGCCTTCGGCGGACATTGAAAAGCGGAATCCCGTTCCACGCGGCCGGGGAGAAAAACCGGACGGGAGGGAAAGGACGAAAAAATCAGGGAGTTTTGGGCGATTCAGGCGGGCCCATTACGGGGGCAGACCCTGTCAATTCATAAATACTGTTTAGCGGCTTGTCGGGCCAGCAGCGGCGCAAAAAATCCAAAAGTTTTCCGCACTTTTCCGGCGGTGTTTCGGCCAGATATGGTTCCAAGCGCGAAAAATCCGGTTCCTTGGCATACGAAATCGTCCCGTCATCCGCGTCCTCCCGCAAGAGGGCACCTTGAATGCACGCACCGAGTGCCCGCATCTCCGCCGTCTCCCCCGCCTGTTCCATGGCCGGAGCCGTCGCGGCAAGAATTTCCGCCGGATTCATCTCCTCGAGCGTCAAAGTCAAGAGGAAGTAGATTTGATAGGCCCGCTCCTCCTCTTCGTCCGACAAAGCGCCACGCGGCGGAAAAACATGGCACAAATGCAACAACATCGACTCCTTGGTGACGCCGGGCGCGGCACACATTTCCCGGACAACGGCCTTGGCCCGCTCCCGGCCGGCCTCTTCCCCCTGCGCCGTTTCCGTCACCGGTGGCGTGCCCCATTGCGCCAGCGCATGGGCCAAGGCCCGGCTTTCCGCCTCGCCTGCATGTGCGGCACTGGCCCCGACAATCGCGAGCACAAGGAATATCATTCTTTTCATCGTTCAACCCTCGCTTCTAGATGAGCCAAAACGCCCATGGGTACCGCCGGGCTTGTGTCAATGAAACAAAGGGGGCTGTCCCCGCAAGGCGCCAAGGCGGACGGGAGGGAGGAACGCTTTTCTTTCGGGAGCCGGGGCATGGGAGTCGTGCGGGGGGGAAGAAGAGGACAGTCCCAAGCAAAGCTTTTCCCCGCCGGGCCGTCAAGCGGGTTTGCCAATGTTCGGCAAATTCCGGGCGATTTTGCCGAACATTGGCAAAATGTCCCGCCGCCGCCCTTTTTCCAAGTGCGGGATTGCGGGAACTCTTGACGCACGACGGCGGGGACGCCGTCGCTGCATCACCGGCCCCGGCAAGCGGGGCCCTCGTTCCCTGCGTCCCGGTGCGTCGCCGTGCCGGGAGCAAAGGGCGGTCAGGTCTTGGCACCGGGGGTGAAGACGATGGGGGTGTTGGCGAGGCGGTCGTCTTCCCGCAGGGAGGCCTCCTTCGAGATCTTCGCCGCGCGGCGCATCTCGGAGTACGTGATGGGGGAGCCGCCGGACTTGCGGATGTCGTCGAGGCCGTGCCTGGCGGCCTCGTTCTTCACTTCGGCGACGAAGCGGCCCTCCATCGACTTGCCGGTGTGGTCCGCGTACTGGAAGAGGACCGGGATGCCTTGCTCCTTGAAGAATTCGAGGCCCATCTTGCTCGTCTGGCGGAACATCGCGTTCGTGAAGACGTTGCTGAAGGTGACGTAGCGCTGGCAGCGCTCCGTGGGCGTGGAATACTCGAACAGGCCCTGGATTTCCTCCTCCGTGCAGTCTTTGTAGGATTCGTCGTTCCGCAACTCGTCGAGCTTGTCTTCTTCGGCGCGGCCGAGCCAGTTCTCGCGCTTGAAGAATTCCTTCATCTGCCGCGCCTTGTCCTCCCCCTCGGGCATGGCGCTCAGCTCCGCGAAGCGTTTCACGCGGGAACAGAGGACCTCGAACTCCTTCGGGGTGATGTCCTTCGCGCTTTTGGGGATGTTCTTGAGGACGAACTTGGCGAGCGCCTCGTCCTTGTTGCGGGCGTTGGCGAAGGTCGCCTCCCAGCCGGTCTGCTTGGCGGGGACGTGCCCCTGCGGCAGGTTCAGGAGGCGGTGGAGCTTGCCGGGGATGTCGATTTTTTCCACGTTCCCGGGCCGCGCGAGGAAGGCTTTCCACGCGTTGGCCGTTTCCATGTCGAAGTCCGCGGTGGAGACGTACTTGTTCTGGGGGAGGGTGCCGGTCTTGATTTGTTCGAGGGTTTCCGCGAAATGCATCGGCGTGAACGAGGCAGGCTCGATGGAGAAGAGCGAGTTGTAGGTGTCGATCTGGTTGAAGAAGAGCTTCCGGCCGGTCGCCGCCCCGAACTTCTCGTTGAGCGCCTCGACGAGCTTGGCGTCCCGCACCGCGTTGCGGTTCCGCGAGAGGCCGTAGTCGGCGACCTCGAGGCGGCCTTCGCCGGGGGCCTTCTCCATCAGGTGGCCGAGGTAGGCGCGGGAGTTGGAGACGATCTGGAAAGTGCGCCCGCCGTTCTCGCGGATGATGTCGTTCATCTTCCGCTCGATCGCCTGCGCTTCGGCCGTGCGGCCCCAAAAGAAACTCTTCAGCCCGCCGAAAAAGCCCGCGAACTGCTTCTTCACCGTCGCGGACTGCCCGGCAAAACTCACGGAGAAGGTCTCCCCGCCCATCGAAATCGAGCCGTTCCGCAGCTTGCCCGACTTGTTTTCGAAGTTGACCGCGAGGCGGCCCGCCGTGAGGTCGCGGACGGCGGTGATGTTCAGGTTCACGTCCAGAGGCATGGTTGGCTCCTTTCCCGTTCCGTCAGACTTGGATGGCTCCGTCGCCGGCCCCGCGGCCGCCGACCCGCGCGCTTGCCCCGTTCCCCGCGACGAGCTCCGCCAGCGCGATGCGGGACTGCACGAAATGCACGAAGAGGTCCGCCACCGGCTCCGAGGCGAGCCGCGAGGCGGGGAACGCCTGCCAGGCCACGAGCGAGCCGGCTTCGGGGTCGCGCCCCACCGCGCAGGACGCCCCGCTCGCCGCGCCGAGATCGAACTCCAGCAGGTCCAGCACGAGCGGGTAGTCCGCGGGATCCGGCAGGTCGGCGCCGAGCGAACTGAACATCGTGAGCGTCCCGTCCTCCTCGGACTTCTTCAGCGAGACCCCGAACGACTCGCGCACCACCAGCTCGCACACCCCGTCACCGTCGAAGGCCAGTTCCGTTCCCAGCGCCTCGCCGAGTTCCGCGAGAAGTTTGTCGAAGTCGATTTGCATCATGGTGTTGCTCCTTGGGTTGGGGGTTTTCCGGGTCGGGTTCGCCCTGCCTACACGGATGGGGCCGGAAGGTTACAGGCCGCCGGACTTTTCCGGCGCGGGAGGTGCCGCGCCCGTCCGGCCGCCCCCGCCACGGGCCCGCCCCGGAAGGCATCCTGCCATCCTGCCACCGGCGCCCCTTTCCCGCAACCACCGAAAACACCGCGGCGTTTCGGGCGTTTTGGATTGCGCGCGGGGGAAAGGGTGTGCGAGTTTGCCGGCATGCGGCAGGGGACGGACGGCACCCCCGGCCGGTTGCCGGGGTGTTTCCAAAAACAACGCGAGGAACGAAACATGACGTTTGCCGACATCGTCGCCGCCCTCTCCAAGGAGCTGGGCACCGGAATCGAAACCGAAGGCGACGTGTGCGCCATACGGGCCGGGGGGGAGGACGGGACGGCCGCCACGGTCATCCTGCACGGGCTCGACGAATGCGGGGGCGTCCTCCTCGCCGCCGACCTCGGCGAGCCGCCCTCCGAAGGACGCGACCGCCTCCTGCGCGTCCTCCTCGAAGCGAACGACCTGTTCCGCGACACGGCGGGCGCCACCCTTTCGCTGGACCCCGACCGCCGGGCGGCCCGCGGAGTTGCAAAACGGGTTGAAAACCACGAATGGACACGGATGGACGGGAATGTGAGGGATTTACATGAAAACAAAGAACGCCGCTTCGCGGGCAAGAAAAAGAGGCAGGGCCCCGCTTGTCGGGGCCGTTTTCAATGTTCGCCGAAGGTGGCTTTCAATGGTTTTCAATGTTCCCAATCTCTGCGGCCCCGCGCCTTCGTGCGAGACCCCGGTCAGAACAAGTCGGAATGCGTTCCCATCCGCATGAAATGGATTTCGGTCGGCGTCGACTTGTAAATCAAAACCCAGTCGTTCGCGACATGGCAATCCGTGTAGCCGGAAAAGTTTCCGGACAACGGATGCGGTTTCGCGTTCGGCGGCAGGGGTTGGTCGGAAAGCAACAGACGGGCAAGCGTCTTGAACTTCTCCATGTTCCAGACCCGGCGGATGCACCGGTCCTTGTCCCGCTCGAAGGATTTCGTGAAAACGGGCGTTTTCATCAGATGCCCAGTTGCCGGAAGAAGTCGTCGGCGTCCTTGCAGACGGTGAGACCTTCGCCGCGCTCCGCTTCCGCGATGGCGGCACGCGTTTCGGCATTCGGGTAGTGGGCGGGAGGCGGGGGAATCGTGAGTGGGAAGGGGAGTCCGTGGTGCAGATCCACTTGCCGGTAGAAAAGGGTGATGGCTTGGGACGCATTGAGTCCCAGCGTGGCGAAAATGCCTTCGGCACGTTGTTTGAGTTCGGGCGCGATTCGTGCGCGGATGGTTTCGGTTTTGACCATTTGCTGCTCCATTATGCGTTGAGTTATAAAATTCACGCACAAACGGGGAACAAATGCAACGAAAATCCGATTGAAATGTCCCCGGCAGGGCGTGTTTTTCGCCGCAAGCCAAATGCGAAGAACAGCTTTCGTTTCTTGGAGTTTCGGAGTTCGGGAGAAAAATTCCGACAACTCCAAGACTCCAAAACTCTCCGCAGCGGAAGCAGGTTGTACCGGGGTGGCGGGCGAAAGGCGGCGGGGGGAAGGCGGACGGGGCGGCGGAATGGGATTGAGGGGCGGGGGGAGATGGGATAGGGTGCGGGGCGTTTCCGAAGGAGATCGCGCATGAATCCAATCGCTGCTTGTTTCGACCATTTCGAGTGCGGGGGTGAAAAGGTGGGGTTTTTCCGGCTTTCCGCGCTGGAAGGGCTCCGGGGCGGGCCGATGGGGGAACTGCCGTACGTGGTGCGGATCCTGCTGGAGTCGGTGGTGCGGCACCAGGGGGAGGCGGCGTTCCGGCCGGAACACGCGGAGGCGCTGGCGAAGTGGCGTCCGGACGGGAAGGCGGAGGGGGAAATCCCGTACCTGCCGGCGCGGGTGCTGCTGCAGGACCTGACGGGGGTGGCGTGCGTGGTGGACCTGGCGAGCCTGCGGTCGGCGATGGTGCGGGCGGGGGGGAAGGCGGGGGACGTGGAGCCGCAGGTGCCCGTCGATTTGGTGGTGGACCATTCGGTGCAGCTGGACTGCGCGGGGCGGCCGGAGGCGCTGGGGGAGAACATGCGCATCGAGTTCGCGCGGAACCGGGAGCGCTACGAGTTCCTGCGGTGGGGGCAGGGGGCGTTCCGGAAGCTGCGGATCGTGCCGCCGGGGGTGGGAATCTGCCACCAGGTGAACCTGGAGTTCCTGGCGAGCGGGGTGCGGGCGGAGCGGGGGGCGGACGGGGGGCTCCTGGCGTTCCCGGACACGCTGGTGGGGACGGATTCGCACACGACGATGATCAACGGGCTGGGGGTGCTGGGGTGGGGGGTGGGGGGCATCGAGGCGGAAGCGGCGATGCTGGGGCAGCCGATCGCGATGCTGCCGCCGGTGGTGACGGGGGTGAGGCTTTCGGGGCGGCTGCGGGCGGGGACGACGGCGACGGACCTGGCGCTGGCGCTGACGAAGTTGCTGCGGGAGGCGAACGTGGTGGGGCAGTTCGTGGAGTACTTCGGGGACGGGTGCGCGGCGCTGTCCCTGGCGGACCGGGCGGTGGTGGCGAACATGGCGCCGGAGTACGGGGCGACGACGGGGTTCTTCCCGATGGACGCGGCGACGCTGCGCTACCTGCGGATGACGGGGCGGAGCGAGGCGCATTGCGCGCTGGTGGAGCGGTACGCGCGGGAGCAGGGGCTGCTGCGGGAGGAGGGGGCGCCGGAGCCGCTGTATTCGCGGGTGCTGGAGCTGGACCTGGGGAGCGTGGGGCCGGCGGTCGCGGGGCCGAAGCGTCCGCATGAGCGGCAGACGCCGGGCGAGCTGAAGGGGCGGTTCCGGGCGCTGCTGGGGACGGCGCCGAAGGACGGGGGCTTCGGGATGGCGCCGGAGGCGGCGGGGGCGGAGGCGCGGCTGGCAAGCGGGGAGATGCTGCGGCACGGTAGCGTGGCGATCGCGTCGATCACGTCGTGCACGAACACGTCGAATCCGGGGCTGCTGCTGGCGGCGGGGCTGGTGGCGAAGAAGGCGCGGGAAAAGGGGCTGAAGGTGCCGGGATACGTGAAAACGTCGCTGGTGCCGGGGTCGCGGGTGGTGACGGCGTACCTGCGGGGGACGGGGCTGCTGGCGGAGCTGGAGGGGCTGGGGTTCGCGGTGGCGGCGTACGGGTGCGGGACGTGCATCGGGAATTCGGGGCCGGTGGCGGAGGAAGTGGCGGCGGCCGTGCGGGAAAAGGACCTGGTGGTGGCGGCGGTGCTGTCGGGGAACCGGAATTTCGAGGGGCGGGTGCACCCGGTGTGCAAGGCGAACTACCTGTGTTCGCCGCCGCTGGTGGTGGCGTATGCGCTGGCGGGGCGGGTGGACGTCGACCTGGAGCGGGAGGCGCTGGGGCGGGACGCGGCGGGGCGCGAGGTCTTTCTGCACGACCTGTGGCCGTCGGAAGGCGAGCTGGAGGCGCTGCTGGCGCGGGCGAACGACCCGGCGCTCTACGCGGCGGCCTACCGCGACGTGAACGCCTACACGCCGGAGTGGGCGGCGATTCCGGCCGCGGAGGGCGAGACGTTCGCGTGGCGGGCGGATTCGACCTACATCCGGGAAGCGCCGTTCCTCGACGTGCCGGCGCCGGATTCGGAAATCCGGGGCGCGCGGGTGCTGGCGCTGTTCGGGGATTTCATCACGACGGACCACATTTCGCCGGCGGGGACGATAGCGAAGGATTCGCCGGCGGCGCGCTGGCTGGCGGAGCGGGGGATCGAGCCGGTGGCGTTCAATTCCTACGGGTCGCGGCGGGGGAACCACGAGGTGATGGTGCGCGGGACCTTCGCGAACATCCGGCTGAAAAACCGCATGGCCGGGCGGGAAGGCGGCTGGACGCGCCACATGCCGGACGGGGCGGAAACGAGCATTTTCGAGGCGGCGGAGGCGTACCGGCGGGAGGGGACGCCGGTGGTGGTGGTCGCGGGGAAGATGTACGGCGCGGGATCGTCGCGCGACTGGGCGGCGAAGGGGCCGATGCTGCTGGGGGTGCGGGCGGTGTTCGCGGAAAGTTTCGAGCGCATCCACCGCTCGAACCTCGTCGAAATGGGCATCCTGCCGCTGGAATTCACCGAAGGGCAGACGGCGGAATCGCTCGGCCTCGACGGAACGGAGGAAATTTCGCTGACGCTGGACGGCGCGGAACTCTCGCCGCGGGCCCTGCACCGGGCGACGGCGCGGAAACCGGACGGGCGGGAGGTGTCCTTCCGCGTGCGGAACCGCATCGACACGCCGGTGGAGGTGGAATACTACCGGGCGGGCGGCATCCTGCCGTATACGCTGCGGCGGCTGGCGGAGGCGGCGGGCCGTTGAGCGCGGCGGGACGGAAACGGCGGACGGCACGGGAGACGGGACGATGAGACGGCGGACGGCGTGGACGGTGTTCGGACTTTCGACGTTGGTGCTGGGCGTGCTGTTTTTCTGGCCTCTGGGCCTGGTGCTGCGGGGCGGCTACTGGGTGGACGGCCGGTTCACGTTGCGCTACCTGCTGGCGGTGTTCGAAAACCCGGTCTATCTCGAAGGCCTGGCCAACAGCCTGAAAATCGCGCTGGGGACCACGGGGCTGGCGCTGGCGATTTCGCTGCCGCTGGCGTGGATTTCCGATCGCTTCGACTTCGCCGGGAAGCGCTGGCTGACGGCGATGGTGCTCGTGCCGATGGTCCTGCCGCCGTTCGTCGGGGCCATCGGGTTCCAGCAGGTGTTCGGCGCCTACGGGATGGTCAATTCGCTGCTCGGGCTGGGGCCGGTCGACTGGCTGGGCGGCGGGCAGTACGCGGGCGTGGTGCTCCTGCAGGCGCTGTCGCTCTACCCCATCCTCTACCTGAACGCGGCGGCGGCGCTGGCGAACGTGGACCCGGCGATGGAGGAGGCCGCGGCGAACCTCGGCTGCCCGCGTTTCCGGCGCTTCCGGCGCGTGACCCTGCCGCTGATGATGCCGGGCCTTTTCGCCGGCGGGACGCTGATTTTCATCTGGAGCTTCACGGAGCTGGGGACCCCGCTGATCATGAACTACACCCGTTGCGCCCCGGTGCAGATTTTCGACGCGATCCGCGACATCGGGGAAAGCCCGTTCCCCTACGCCCTGGTGAGCGTGGTCCTGGCCTCGTCCCTCGCGCTCTACGCGGCGACCCGCTTCCTTTTCGGGCGGCACGCCTACGCGATGCAGTCGAAGGCCTCGACGGCCGGCGCGGTCCGGAAGCTGCACGGCGGTGCGGGCCTCCTGGCGGCGCTCCCCTTCGCGTTCGTCACGGCGCTGGCGCTGATGCCGCACGTCGGCGTGGTGGTGACCTCGTTCGCGGAGCCGGGCTCGTGGTACCAGTCCTTCCTGCCCGCGAAATTCACGGCGGGCAACTACCTCGAAGCCCTCGGCCATCCGATGACCGTCTCCTCCATCCGCAACAGCCTGCTGTTCTCCAGCCTCGCCGTCGCCTTCGACCTCGCCGCCGGCATCGCCATCGCGTTCGTCGTGGTGCGGTCCGACCTCCGCCTGCGCGGCTGGCTGGACGCGCTGGCCATGATTCCGCTCGCCGTGCCGGGCCTCGTGATGGCGTTCGGCTTCCTCGGCATCAGCTCGTGGCTCGGCAACAACCGCGCCTTCGCCGACGTGGAATGGTGGGCCCAGGTGGTGGACGTCCGGACCAACCCGACCCTCTTCCTCGTGCTCGCCTACGCCATCCGCCGCCTTCCCTACATCGTCCGCTCCGCCGTCGCGGGCCTCCAGCAGACGAGCGTGGCCTTCGAGGAAGCCGCCGCGAACCTCGGCGCCTCCCCCCGGACCGTCCTCCGCCGCGTGACCCTGCCCCTGATTTTCGCCAACCTGATCGCGGGCGGACTCCTCACCTTCGCGTTCAGCATGCTGGAAGTCTCGGATTCGCTGATGCTCGCGCAGCAGGCGGAATACATGCCGATCACGAAGACGATCTACGAACTCTTCCAGCTGCTCGGCACCGGCAAGTACGTCGCGGCGGCACTGGGCGTCTGGGCGATGGCCTTCCTGGCGACCACGCTGGTTTCCGCCTCCCTCCTCCTCGGCAAGAAGATGGGCGCCGTCTTCCGCCTGTAGGCCGCCGCCCGTTTTGCCAATGCTTGGCAAAAAACGCGGAAATTTGCCAAACGTTGGCAAATTCCGCGGCGGGCCATTTTTCGGTTTTGCCAACGTTTGGCAAAAAATGCCCGATTTTGCCAAGCCTTGGCAAATTTGCTTCCGGCTCCGGAATCCGGTTCGTCGGGCAAAAACCGCCGGGGGGGGGAAGGAGGGTCAGAGGAGGGGGGAGAGGAGGGAGGAG
>Ga0310786_10001459_pt1 | contig 38137 bp, 25 predicted proteins | sample AusTroGonzalo_MG_FD_203881 | JGI IMG/M metagenome (GOLD analysis project Ga0310786, IMG submission 203881) | Bovine rumen microbial communities from tropical cattle in Woodstock, Queensland, Australia - Gonzalo_03 (v2) (version 2) | ecosystem: Host-associated > Mammals > Digestive system >... | reverse complement strand
CCCCCAGCGTCCGGACGCTGTCGGGCACGGTCGCGGAAACGATGGGACAACACCAGAAAGCGAGATTTGTGGTTGCCGTGACCGGGTAGCCGTCAAGCAAGGATGGAATGCACAAATCGCCCGTATAGCAAGCCCACCCGATCACGGCTTCCCCGTCGTCGGAAACGGAGTACTTCCACGGGATGTTGGCCGGCTCGATGGCAATACCGATTTCCGCAGTCAATCCTTCGTATTCGGCATGGACAACGGCGAACAAATCCGTCGTTGCCGCCGTCGCGGCAAAAACGCCGTCTGCCGAAATCGCACCGTACCGCACACCGTCGGCAAGCGACCACTCCGGCGAAACTTCCTCCCTCGTTCCGTCCGGGTGGAGGAGAATGCAAACGTATCGGGCGGTCCCCGCCGATTCCACCTTGGCAGGACCGGTCACTTCCAACACGGGCTTGTCGTATTCAGGCGACCGATCCGCATGGAACGTTCTCGTTCCCGCATGATCTTCGCGGACGCAATCGACCGCGGCGACGCCGGTGACGTTCGAGGTGGAGGGGAAGGCCCCGGCGTCGTAGGCGGCAGGGAAAAATCCGATGCTGGCCAAACAAAACACGCCCGCCAACCCCATCCACTTTTTCCCGCTTTTCGCTTTCATCTTCGTTCCTTTCCATCCCGGCCTTCCGCGTGGAACTCGGCTCGAAAAAGCCTCTTCCCCGTGTCTTTCAAACAGGTTCCTCGGATTGGTCTCGTGCGGAAACACAGAAAGAGGCGCGTTTTCGCGTTTCTCTCGGCGTGTCGCTCGCATGAGTTTTCAAGGGGGCGTTTGAAACGACTGCTTGCAGAAAGCAAATGAATTGTCGGAATCGCACTCCAGGTCAAATGGGCCTTCGGGTTCGGGGTTTTGTTCCAGCCGCCCACCGCGGACGGCCCTTCGCTTTGCATCCTGCCCCAACCGCCCCCCTCTCCGCAATCCCGAAAATGCCCCTCCGCGCCCCCACCCTCCTCCTCCCCCTTGACGGATTCCTCTCCTCGTGCGACCTGCCTCCGAACGGGCATTGGCTGCACGTTGTTCCGCGGACTCACCTGCCGTTCCGGCTCTTCCCGCCGAACACGATCTGGCCGAGGGCCGCGGCCGGCTTCCGGCAGCAATGGGCAAGGCCGAAGCTGACGGCGACGGTCAGCGCCATCGCATAGGCAAAACGGAGATTGTCCATCGGCTCCCCGGCCCTGGTGAACTGGAGCACCAACCGGTGGTGGAACAGGAACGCGAGATAGGTGCCCGTGCCAAGGAACCGGATGGCCCGGCGCGTTTCGGGGCCGAAGGAAAGCAAGTCGAAACCGAAGCAGAAAAGGACGAAAGCCGCGGCCATGAGCGGGATTCCGGCCGCATCGCAATTGAACAGGGGTGTCGGCGCGAACAGCAAGCAGGGAACGACGACCGCAAGCGAAAGCCCGGCGGCAACCGCGTAGCGCTTGAAATTCGGGCGGATGAAACGGAAAAACGCCATGCCGAACGCGAAATCGAAGACATGCGAGAGCGGATTGAAGCGTGGGTTCGGGTTCCAAAACGGGACGGCTTCCGCCAGGACCGGCGTCAGGAGAAGCGAAGCGACAGACAGGGCATACAGCCCCCCCAATGCCCTGACGGGCCACCGCCGGACGAGCCGCTCCACGGTTGGCGCCAGCAAGTAGAGCAGAAGCAGGCATCCGATGTACCATTCCCCGACGAGATAGCAGGTCCCATGCTGCCTGGAGAGATACCCGTCCATGCCGAAAACGCTCGGAACCGCCGCGAGCCAGTCCCGATCCACCGTCATCTGCCCGTCATGGGCGAAGCGGAAAAGGAGGCAGACGGCATAGGCGACCCAAAAGGGAGGAAGGATTGCGGCCAGGCGCTTCCGGTAGAAATCACGGAAACGGACGCCCTCCCGCAGGGAGCCGATGGAAAGGGACGCACCGGAGAGCATGAAGAAAAAGCCCACGCCCAGTTGCCCCCAGCAGGTTCCGTGAGCGTTCCACCGGACGGGGATTCCGGTTGCATCGACACGGACGAGGAGATGGGAAGCCACGACGAAAAGGAACGCGAGAATCCGGATGCAGTCGAAGGAAACGATGCGTCCGTCCCCGCCCGGCGCAATCGCGCCGGTGCGCCATCCATCGGCGAAATTCCTCCAAACGGCCGCCCCCGTTCCGGTCGCGGAACGGGCAACGAGAAAGAGCGCGAGAATCCAGAGGAACACGAGGGGAAATTCCCGCCGGAGAAACTCCCATTGGGGAATCGCGCCGCGGATGTCCAGCTCCCGGTTGCAGACGATGTACGGGTCCACTTTCCCGGAGAAAAGGCGAAGAGCTCCGTCCTCCCCGGTGGAATGGCTTTCGACATCCGGCGAAAAGGAAAAATCCCCGGCGTCCAGTCCGACCGTCCGGTCCCCGGACAAGCGGATGTTGGACAGGCGGACTGTACCGGGATTCTGCCCGCAGTCGAAGCGGAATCTCGAAAGCCGTTCCTCCGGGATAAGGATGCCAATCCGGGAACGGCCTTTTTTGACGGTTGCCGACACGGCCTTGTCCCGTCCGAACTCCTCCCCGGGACGCCCGCAAAAGAAGGCCTGCGCGGTGAACGCCTTCTCCGTCTCGATGTCGGCGGAGAAGAATACCCCCGTCGGAAGCCAAACGCGGTGTGTCGCCGCCAGAAGGACGAAAAACAGACCAATCGCGAAGATGCGTTTTGCCCAATGCGCGGCGGAACGGGAGCATCCGGCAGTCTTGAAGACAACGGGTCGTTGTGTTTCCATGGCCCTCGGAGGTTTGCCGGAATCGGTCCCCCTTGTAAAGGGGAAATTCGGGTTGGTTTCCGGTTCTGATTCACGCAACGCCGTTCATGGCGACATGCGAATCTCCCTGACAAGCGGAACACCTGTGTCGGATGGCGGGAATGCCACCCATACATACCGCACCCTTTCCGAGACTTCTTCTTGCCAGACATCCGCGTCTTCAGAAAACAGCATCCGTGTTCCTGGCGGCAAATTGTCGCCGACCACTTCCACATCCGACATCTCGCATGCCTCTGCGAACGAAAGCACCACCCACGACGCCCCCCCTTCTTTCGGCGACCACGCCGTCGCCTCTTCGCCGTCCGCCACTGCGGATCCATCCGATCCGTCGCTCGTCGTCACGATTGCCGGTCCGTTCGCCGCCACAACCCGCCGGGAAACAAAGGCCGCATCCCTGCTTGCAAGTTCCGCCCCCGGTTCCACGGACGACAATGTCCGCGTCCCCGTGTAGATGACATTGCAACTCGCCGGCAAGTCGTTGATTTCGACGAAATCTTTGAACCGCACCGGTATTGTGAGGGTTTGCAAACCGGTCAACCCCCAAATGGCGTTGCCATCGATTTCCGAGACGCTCTCCGGAATCACGAGAGATTCCAGTCTTTGGCAGAAAAAGAAAGCGGACCACCCGAGCCGCGTCACGCCGGAAGGAACGGAATAGGAGGTTCTTCCATGGTCTATGGGATGGAAAAGCAAAGTCTTTCCATCTTTCGAAAAGAGGACGCCGTCCACGCTCTTGTAGGAAGGATTGTTCGCGGCAACGGCGAACGAAGAAACTGATTCGCACCGGCCGAAAGCGGTTTCGTCGATGAAGGAAACGCTTGCAGGAATCGTCACCGCTTCCAGCAACTGGCAGAACAGGAAAGCAGCTTCGCGGATGTTTTTCACGCCGTTGGGGATTGTGATGGACGTCTTCCAGGAAAAGGTAAAGGCACCTACCTCAATTGTCTCCGTTCCGGCAGGAATTGCATAGGTTTTGCCATCTGCCGATCCAACCCCTTCCGGACAACGGATGAGCCTTTTCCCGTCTTTTGAAAACAGGACTCCGTCCACCAGTTTGAAAAATGCGTTCGATGAAGGCAGGGAAATCGTCCTGTCGCCGCAAAAATAGAAGACCCCGTCTCCCAGTTCTTTCAGACTGGCGGGGAGGGAAATCGACTGAAGCATGGAACAATACCCAAACGCTCCTTCTCCGATGCGGAGAACACCTTCGGGGACATCCACCGACAGGATGTTCTTGCATCCGCTGAATGCCCAGTCTGCAATCCCGACGACCGGGAACCCGCCAAGCGTGGAAGGAATCTCGATGTCTCCGGAAGTGTTCGTCGGAATTGCAGGTTTCCATTCGCCGGCCGTGACACCTATCCACGCCGCACCGTTCGTGACGGAATAGACCCACTCGATTCCGTCCACGACCACGCTGCGAACCACTCCGTTTTCCGTGCCGCCCGCGATCCAAATTGTCCACGCCGTGGTCAACCCATGCCATGCCGCCTCGATTTCAACGGGACCGCCCTCCGTCCCCGCCGTCGCCTGAAAGACGCCGGAAGGGCTAAGAACTCCCAGTGTTCCGCCCGAAACGATCCGCCATTCCGGGGTTATCGTTTCCGATGTGCCGTTGTCGTAGGAAACGGCACAGGTCAGCGCACACGAATCCCCCGCTGCGAGATAGGCCTCCCCGCCGATTTCGAGATTCTCGGGAACCGGGACGCGGACTTCGACCGCAAGCGTGAAATCCGCCGTGAAACCGTTCCAGGAAGCCCTCGCCGTCACGGTGCGGCCCACGTCCGATTCACCCGCCGTCAAAACTCCGGTGCTGTCGATGGAATCGTGCTTCCCGCCGGAAACGATGGACCAAACTGGCTCAACGTCTTTTGCCGAACCATCTGCGAACAGCGCGGTGCAGGACAGCAATGCCGTTCCGCCGGACGTCACGGAGGAAGGGCCGGAAACGGAGAGTGCTTCCACTGTGCTCCCCGCCGGAGCGGCAATTTCCCCGGCCAAAGCGTAAAACGCGATTCCCTCGTATTTCCATTTCGGGTTGTGGGCAATCAGATCGTTTTTTTCCTCTTCGCTGGTCGTGTAGAAATGATGGCGGTATTCTTTGCTCCAAAACCGGAAAACGGGAACCGTCCCCTCCGTCTTGGTTGGATAGACATAATAGGCTTCGCCTTCGTATTTCCAGTTCGGATTTCCCGCAATGATTTGGTTTTTCTCGTTTTCGTCAATCGTGAAAAAGTGGCCCTTGTATTTCTTCGAATAGAACCTGTGCAAGGTTGCCATTCCCGCCCCCTTCTCCCCAAACGCGTAGTAGGCGATGCCTTCGTAGTGCCAATTGGGATTGGAATTGATGAGCGAGTCTTTTTCCTCCTCGTCCATCGTGAAGAAATGTCCCCGGTATTTTTTCGAATAGAACCGGTAAATCGGCACGGAAACGAGTGCCGGCTTGATGCCGGAGGGCACGATGGATATGGTTTTGTTGGCGGATTTGCCTTCGTATCGCGCCAGGATGCCGACCGTGGCGGTCGCTTCGACTTCGGAAGCCGTGAAGGTTCCCGATGAATCCATCGAACCGTACTGCGCGCCGGACGACACACTCCACGAAGGCCAGACAAGTTCCGTCGTCCCGTCGTCGTAATGGGCGGTGCAGGAATAGAACTCCTTTCCGCCCGAGGGCACCGAAGAAGGTCCTGAAATCGAAATCGACGAAAATTGCCGGCCGCGGACCGTTACGGTTTTCGTTCCTGTCTTTCCGCCGTAGGCCGCCTGTATCTGGATGGTGCGGGACCGTTGGGCCGCTGCCGCTTGCAGAACACCCTCCGCATTGATGCTGTCCCCTTTGCCAAACGGAATTGTCCAAGCCGGGGAGACCAATGCCACGGTTTTGTCTTCGTACACCGCCCGGCAGACATATGTTGCCTTCCCCCGCGAGGCAACAGTGTCGGGGCCGGCGATTTCCAAATGGTCCAGCAGTGCGGCCGAAGGCGGCGTGGACTTGTTCCTGTGGTCCGGGACCGGGGATATCGGGGGATCGATGGTGATGCTCGCGGATGCAGTTCGACAAGTCCCGTCCGGGCAGATGTAGGTGGCGCGCACCCGGACAAATACCCAGGAAGCGGTGTAGTTCTCTGCCTGCAGGAGATTGCCGTACAACGAGGAAACATTCCAGTCGCTCCGGCTGGGCAAATCCCAATCGCACAATGCCGTCACGTCCCGCTCGAACAAGTTCCCCTTCTCGTCCCCGAAAACCCCGATGGCCCGGAAAATTTCCCATTCCGGCGTCCGGATCCGCGAGTTGTCGTGGCGCACGTGCAGGGTGTGGAGTGTCAACCCCTCGATGTCGGGATCCTCTGTGCCCCGCCCCAGCACCCGCACCGCCTTGCCCGCGGCGACAATGGCCCATTCGCCACGGTAGACGGCTTCGATCACATCGATCCGCCCCGCGTCCGTCACCTGGGTGTCAAGCCACCCTCCCGCCGAAATGGAATCGATTTCGGGCGTAAGGCTCCAGCTCACGGGCGTTGCCGTTTCGCTTGTCCCGTCATCGTAATATACGGTGGCCGTGTATTTTGCCCACTCGCCTGAAGGCAGTCGATCAGGTCCATCCAGAACCAGTGTCTGTTCCGTTTTGTGACAAATGGTAATGCGGAAAGATTCGGAGGATCTGGTCTTCCCTCCCCACATGAACGACGCGCGAAGCGCCACGGCATTGTCCAGTTGTGCCAGCGTCGATGTGAAATCGAGCACAAGCGAACCGCTCCTTCCCGTCACGTAGTTTTGGCCTCGTTCGATCGTCCAGGTCGCCTCCACCGTCTTTTTCGTTCCTCCGCTGAACGTTGCGATGCAACGGTAGGCGACTCCCTGCGCACGCGAAGGGACGGTATTGGGACCAAGGATTTCCAGCGAAACCAGTGTTTCCGCGCGCACGGTGACGGACAGCGTTCCCGCAACGCCCTCGCAAACGGCCCGGATGGAAAAAGTGCTGTCCCGTTCGACGAAAGGAGCCGTCCACCCGATTGCCGGACAGGGCCCGACAGTTTTCCCGGACGCCCCGGAACCCGTGAGGGTCCAGCGGGAATCCACGATTTCTTCCGTCCCGTCGTCAAAAGCCGCGATGGAAACATATTCGCCGCCGGAACCCGCTTCCAGCAGGCTCGGTCCTTCCACCCGGAGGGATGTTATCGCTTTCGGGGTGATTGTGAGTTCCATTTTTGCGGTCTTGCCTTTGTAGGACGCCTGCAGCACGACTTTGCGTTCTTTTCGTGTCGACACCGCTTTGAAATGGCCGCTGTCGTCGATGGAACCATAAGCCGCTCCGGTCGGAATAGACCAAGCTACAGGAACTTGCAACGATGCAACGATTTTGCCCTCTTGATCCCGCAACACGGCGGTTGCCGAAAAATCCGCTTCTCCGTTTGAATGGATGGAAGATGGTCCGGAAAGAACAAGCTCCGTCGGGGACCAGGCCTTGAAAGTTACGATCTTGGACGCTTGCTCCTTTTCCGAATCGCCGCCAATCGCATTGAGCACAATGGGAACGTCCACAAGATTGTAAAGGAACCCTGATATCGTCCAACCGGTCCCCGTTCCCATATGCTCCGTCCCGTCTTCGGCGGATACCCACCAGTCGGCAGATTTCAGGAGCTTTTGCCCGTTGGAATAAACTTTGTAAAACGAATATAATTCGGTAGCTCCTGGTGCTATGGTGGAAGAACCCTGGATTTCACTGTGGTGAATGGACAGCGCTTTCAATGTGGCGGCAAGCTTCACGGTCGTGGTGGAATATCGGCCGGCTATGACCAAAGAAGCATCTTCCGTCGAGTTCATCGTGAACCCGATGTGATAACCATAGTAAGTTCGGCACAGGGCCCCGTTCGTGTAAACGCTCCAATTGACATTTACGGCTTTTTCCGCCCCGGTAGCTCCATCTCGGAGATAAGAGTAGTAGTCGGCCTTCACGTCGGACTGAACCGTCGTCGGGCCGCGGATTACAAGATATTGAGTTGCTCCCCGCGCTTGGTTTGCAAAAAGAAGGGTTGAGGAAAAAACGGACCAAAACACTGGAAGACAAACACGAAGAAATCTGTCAAATCGGCTCATGGGTCATCCTTGGCGCAAATGGTTGGGCATGTGTCTCCGGCTTCGGCAGTTTTGCAAGTTTGCCGAAGAATGCTGGCATTTTGCCAAAGTGTCGGATCAACAGCAAGGTGAAAACCGGCAATTACAGCGTAAAATCAAAAGGCCGCATGGGAGAAAAGCGTTGACGGCTTCGTCTGGAACGTTGGTTTGGCTGAAATTGCAACCAGCCCAAAACTTGCGGGCATGTTTTGTTGTTTTGGCGCATATCAACACGTTTCTCGAACAAAGCCGCATTCAGATCCAACCAACGATCTGGCCATTCCAAGATCGTGGTTCCATTGGAACCGGCACCTGCTGGAGAAACAACTTCATGCACCCAATGCTTGTGGGAAAATGCAATTGGATAGTCCACACTTGATTCCGCCGGTCAAACAGGACAAACCCGCCGGCCGGATGCGCCCATGCCATGGTCAGACGGGTGGAATCTGGGCGCTCCCGGCCGGGCGGTCCGGACAACGCTGCGGGCATGTCGGCTCCTTGGTTTTCGATGCAGGAAGCCTCGCCCGACACCTGGCCTTCCCCCGTTGCACTGGTAATTCTTGCGCGGCCCCCGTTTCCGGTGGATCAGGCGCCGATTTCTTCGCGGACCGCGTCGGCCACCGACTGGCAGATGCGGTTTGTCATTTCGTCCGTCGGCCCTTCGACCATCACGCGGCAGAGGTTCTGCGTGCCGGAGTAGCGGACGAGGATGCGGCCCTTGTCCGCCAGTTCCTTTTCGCCCGCCTGGATGGCGGCCGAGGTCTTCGGCAGTTCTTCCAGCGGCACCTTCTTCGCCAGTTCCACGTTGATGAGCTTCTGCGGGAACATTTCCATCACGGATGCCAGTTCCGAAATTTCCTTGCCCGTGCGGCGCATCACCGCGAGCAGCTGCAGGGCGGAGACGATGCCGTCGCCCGTCGTGTGCTTTTCGAGGAAAATCATGTGGCCGCTGGCTTCCGCGCCGATGATGCCGCCCCGTTCCTGCATCATTTCCAGCACGTAGCGGTCGCCCACCGCGCTCCGGCCGAGGTCGATCTTGAGTTTCTTCATCGCCAGACCCAGGCCGAAATTGCTCATCACCGTCGCGACGGCGAGGTTGTTCTCCAGTTTCTTGCGGCTCTTCAGGTCCTTGGCGCAGATGCAGAGGATGTGGTCGCCCGTCAGCTCGACGCCGTTCTCGTCCACGACGATCAGCCTGTCGCCGTCGCCGTCGAACGCCAGGCCGATGTCCGCGCGTTCGGCCACCACCTGCTCGCGGAGGTCTTCCGTGTGCTGCGATCCGCAGTGCGCGTTGATGTTCAGGCCGTTCGGGGTGCAGTGGAGCGTGGTCACGTGCGCGCCCAGCTCGTTGAAGACCGCCGGGGCCGCCCGGTAGGTCGCCCCGTTGCCGCAGTCCAGCACGATGCGGACGCCCTTCAGGTCGAACTCCGCCGGGAACGTCCCCTTGCAGAAATCGATGTAGCGCCGAAGCGCGTCTTCCACGCGGAAACTCTTCCCGATCAGCCCGCCCCGCGGCAGGAGGCGCACCAGCCCCTCGTGGTCGTGCAGGAAGCCCTCGATCTTGGCCTCTTCCGCGTCCGGCAGCTTGAACCCGTCGGCGGAAAACAGCTTGATGCCGTTGTCTTCGAAGGGATTGTGCGACGCGGAAATCACGAAGCCCGCGTCCGCCTTCTGGTCCCGGACGAGCACGGCGATGGCCGGCGTGGGCAGGGTTCCGACGAGGATGGCGTCCGCGCCCATCGAGCAAAGCCCGGCCACCAGCGCGTTTTCAAGCATGTAGCCGCTCAGGCGCGTGTCCTTGCCAATCAGCACGCGGGGCCGCTTGCCGTGCTTGCGTTCCCGCACCACGTGTGCGACCGCGCGGCCCAGATCGACCGCCATTTCGACCATCATCGGTTCCTGGTTCGCGACGCCGCGCACGCCGTCCGTTCCGAACAATTTCTTTGCCATGGAAAACTCCTGTTGTTTCTTTCGGTGAAAACGCCGCAAAATACCACAACCGGACCGCCCCCGCGCAAGCGAAAACCGCGGAGACGGAAGAACGGCCCCGTTGCGGGTGCCGTCAGGGGATGTCGAAGGCGAAGCGCGTGTGGGCCGTCCCGTTCCGGAACGTCTCCGGCTGGAAGCCGATGGGACGCATCGCCGTGTAGACACACGGGAATGCATCCGGCGGGATGGCGACGTCGTTGTCGTCCGGCGGCCCCTTGCAGTCGGGCGGGGCGGGTTCCCATCCACTGTCGTCGAAGTCCGGCGCGGCCCAATCCGTCCCCTTCAGGTTGTAGGTCCGCCGGCAAACGCCGGGCCGTCCCGCCGCCAGATAGCCATCCGGCCCGGAAACGGCGAACGCAATGGTGCAGGGATGCGGCTTCCCGTATTCCCGGAACGCCAGCACGTGCCGTCCCGGTGCCATTCCGGGCAGCGCAAAGTTGAAGCACGCCGCTTCCCCTTCCGGCGTTCCGGCAATCCGTTCTCCGTCGAGGAAGATGTCGTGCCGCGCCGTCGTGAAGACGTGCAGGAGATAGCCCCCCTCTTCCCGGTGGAGCAGCTGTTCCGCAGCCGCCCGCACGGCGGCGTCATCCGATTTTTCCATCGTCTCGCGACATTTCGCCGCCAAGGCCGCCACATCCCCCGCCAGCGCTGCCAGCCGCAGTTCCGCCAGCCCCGTTTCCCGCCGGACGGTGGCGTCCTGCTCCGGCACGGTCGCCAGCTGGCGGAGGCGCCGCCGGAGCAATCCTGCCTGGCGACCCGTGTCGCCGAACCGTTCCGCCGTCCACAGTTCGTGCTGGAACGTCCACCCGTCGATGGGCTGCGGCACCGGCGGGATGCCCGTCGCCGGAATCCGGCTCCCCGAGCGCTGGAGCGAATCGAGGTAGTAGACGGCCATGCTTTCCATCCAACCCGGCGTCGAATTTCCCGGCCCGCGCTCGAACCACATGTCCAGCGATTCCCCGAACGTCACGGCGTCCGGCAGGTGGATGCGGTATTGCGACGTCTTGAACGGGATTTTGAACGTGACGCCGAACAGCGGATAGGCCGCCGCGAAGGGATAATACCAACCGCAATTGAAGTAGTCTTCCAGCCCCGTCCCCTGCCAGCCGGGTGCCGTTTCGCGGTCGCGCCGGATGGATTCGTCCGACTCGAGAATCCAGTAGCCCATGCGCGGGTCCGCGGCATAGGCCCCCAGCACGCAGGCGGCCAGCCGTCCCCGCCCCTTGGCGGACGCCACGGGATGCCGCGTGCCCGGCTGCGGCCCGCTCCGCTGCCACGTGGCGTGGAAATAGCCCAGCGCAGGGTCCCAGGCGCCCAGCGGATCGATCTGCGCGGAGACCCGGAAATCGAGCGGTGTCCCGCTCTGGTTGCGAATTTCCAGTTTCATGCCGTTCCGGAACGGCATCGGGAAGCGCACGAAAAACGAATCGCCGGCGATTTCCCAGCACACCGACCGGTACCGCACCAGCCGCCCCTGGACACCGCACAAATCCCCCAGCGGCGCTTTCGCCGACGGGAACGACGCCCCGTCCCAAGTGAAGGACAGCACCAATCCCCGCAACACATCCGGCGCGTCCGGGCCGTCGAGGAAACCGTCCGGAAACGCCACCCGGAGCTCGCGCACCACGCCCATCCCCGCTTTCTCCAGCACCGTCCGGGATTCCAGATTCCCCAGATGCACCGCCACCGCGCCGTCCGGTTCCGCCCCGGGCGCTCCGACCGGCACCCGTCCGGTTTCGGTCCACGCCGCCGCAACCTCCCGCAGTGCGGCCTCCTCCTCCGGCGAATACCGTCCGGCAAACGACGCGATGCGCGCGCCCGCCGGAAGTTTCGCCGCGTTGACCTGGTAATAGAACTTCCCGCCCGGTTCGCGCGGGGCGTCCGTGTAGATGCGGAGCCGTTTCGCGTACGGGACCGGCGCGAAATTGTGGTGGCAGAGGTTCGTGTAGCCCGACGCCACCGGATACGGCACCTGGGCGTTTGCCGCGCAGTAGTCCAGCAGGGTCGTCTCCAGCCGCGGCTTCTTTTCGCCGTCGAAGCAGAACCGCAGTTTCACCTGCTCCGGCGGGATTCCCGTGGACCAGAACCGGCTCACGTAGCCCGGCCCTTCCAGGTCCGCCAGCAGGTTCCAGCCTTCCGGCGCCGATGCATCCTCCGGGAAATGGCTGAAATCGTCGTTGCCCCCCGTCCGGTCCCAGGACGAATGCAACTCCGCCCGCGGCGCGTCCAGGCGCGCCAGCGCCGCCGTGTTCGTCAGCGCCCGGATCAGGTCCAGCGTGGTCCACTCCCCCGACGGCCTGTTCCCGCCGCATCCCGCGAGAAACGGCAGAAGGACGGCGGCGAGGAGGGACGCGGCAAACGGGCGGAACGTGTTCATGCCCGCATCCTGCCCTTTTCCCGACGGAAAAGGAAGTTTTTCCGCCGAGGAACGGTCAGACGAAGTTCAGGAGGGCGCCGCGCACGGGCGCTTCCTTGTCGTTCCAGCTCCGCGGCTTGGTGTGGCCGATGGCCGCGATTTTCTTCGTCGTCATGCGGACGCCGCGGCTCTTGACGCCATGCTGGCGGATGTACTTCGTGGCGAACACCTGCTGGCGGATCTGCTGCCCCTTCTTCGGCGCGTACACCACGTAGAGCTGCTCCGGCACGTCCGGCGAGAAATAGAGGATTTTCCCTTCCGCTGGCAGGGCGTTGTAGTCGCGGTTCTGGATGACCCCGCCGAAATTGAACTTCTTGACGGAGGTCGCGTTTTCCGCCGCGTAGACCATCGTGCAGACCGCGTCGCGGTCGAACACCCCGGCGTAGAGCAGGTCCTTGTCCACGAACAGCTTTTCCGGCGGCGGGACGACGCGGTAGCGCCCGTCCGACCACAGCAGCAGCAGCTTGGAGAGCGAGGAGCAGGTGAACTCCGGCTCGCCGATGTCCTCGTCCGTGCCGATGTAGCCCTTCTGCCGGTCCCGCCGGATGGCGATTTTCTTCTCTTCCAGCGCACGGACCTCGATGGCGTCGAAGGCCGCCTCTTTCGTCCGGCGCGGATACATCTTGCCGTAGTCCGCCAGCAGCGCCTTGAGGTAGCGGATGGTGTAGCCCGTCACGTCCGCGAGGGATTTTTCGTTCGCGGCCAGGTCCGCCAGCAGGTTGTCCTCCTCCTGCTTCGACTTGTTGATGTCGTAGAGGGAAATCCGGCGGATGGGAATCGCCAGCAGCATCGTGATGTCCGCGTCGGAAATGTCGCGCCGCAGCTGGTTGCGGTAGGGCGCGAGGCCGTCCAGGATGGCCGCGCGCACCGCTTCCTGCGTCTTGCATTCCTCGATGCGCTTGTAGATCCGCTTCACGATGAACAGGCGCACCAGCGAGGCCGTGTGCAGCGCTTCCAGCAGCTTCCGCCGCTCGATTTCCAGCTCCTTGTGCAGCAGGTCCACCAGCCGCTCGGTGTTGAAGCGCAGGATGTCGCTCACCGACATTTCCACCGGCCGCCGGTCGCGGATGACCATCGGCTGGAGCGAAAGCGAAATCTCGCAGTTCGTGAACGCGTAGAGTGCCTTCAGCGCCTTTTCCGGCTTCGTGTCCGGCGCCAGCTTGATTTCGATTTCCACCGAGGCCGCCGTGTAGTCGTGGATGGGCCGGATTTTCAGTTTCCCCTTTTTCGCCGCCGATTCGATGGACGCGATCAGCGATTCCGTCGTCACGCCGTACGGCAACTCCCGGATCACGAGCGTCGATTCGTCCTTCTGGTCGATCACCGCCCGCACGCGCAGCTTGCCCCGCCCCTCGTCGTATTCCCGTGCGTCCATCAGCCCGCCCTGCTGGAAATCCGGCAGGATGCGGAACGGCTTCTTGCGCAGGATCGCGATCTGCGCCTGGAGCAATTCCGCGAAGTTGTGCGGGAGGATGCGCGTCGAAAGCCCGACCGCGATGCCGTCCGCGCCGAGCATCAGCAGCAGCGGCAGCTTCGCCGGCAGCACCACCGGCTCCTTGTTCCGGCCGTCGTAGGAATCGACGTACTCCGTCAAATCCTTGTTGAACAGTTGCGTCGCCGCCAGGTCCGTCAGCCGGCATTCGATGTAGCGCGGTGCCGCCGCCGGGTCGCCCGTGTAGATGTTCCCGAAGTTCCCCTGCCCTTCGATCAGGTAGCCCCGGTTCACCAGCGTCACCAGCGCGTCGCCGATCGACGCATCCCCGTGCGGGTGGTACTGCATCGTGTGCCCCACGATGTTCGCCACCTTGATGAACCGCCCGTCGTCCTTCTCCGACAGCGCGTGCAGGATGCGCCGCTGGACGGGCTTCAACCCGTCGATCAGCTCCGGAATCGCCCGGTCGCGGATGACGTAGGACGCGTATTGCAGGAAATTGTCGTCCACCAGCCGGTGCAGCGGCCCGCCGCCGAACCCCGACGCCGCGCGGCTTTCCGGCGTGGAAGCCAGAAGCGGCATCGGCTCGCGTTCCGCGGGCGGAGGCTCCACCACGTCGTCCTTTCCCGCTTTTTTTCCAGAGCGCCGCCGCTTTGGCGCCTTCCCGCCGTCCGGCGTTTCCGCCGCCGGGTAGTCGGCCTCCGGGGGCTCCGCCTTCCGTTCCGGCGCGCCGTTTGCCGCCGGTGCATCGAGGCCCGGGAAGCTGTCGTCGTCGAAAAGCGAGGGTTGGTCGTCGTGGGGATTCATGGCGCGCCATTCTAGTTTCCGCGCCCCGAAAAACAAGCGGCGTTTCCGCCCTCCGCGTTCGCTCCCCGTGTCCGCCGTTCCGCAAACAACGTTTGCTTCCGATGGGGAGGGACCCGCTTGTCGGGTCCGTTCTCCTCCATACTCTCCCCGCCTCCCCCATGGCAGGGGCCAACCGCCGGACGGCTCGTCCCTGCCGTCTCTGGCGTCCCTTCGGTCCCTGCCCCCAAAAAACGAACGCGCGGCTTCTGCCGCGCGCCCACCTCTTTTCACTCTGCGCTTTTCACTGCGCACCAGCGCTCCCGCCAATTCGCCAGTGACTTTCCGCCAAGTGGACGACTTCGACCGACACGCCCGGAACGCGGCGGAGGCGTTCCGCGAGCCGTTCGGCCATGTACACCGACCGGTGCTGTCCGCCCGTGCATCCGAACGCCGCCTGCAAACGGGTCCGGCCGTCGGTTTGAAACACGCGGATTGTCTGCAAGACCAGCGACTCCGCCGCATCAAGGAACGGCGCGATTTCCGCCTCCCGCTCTCGGAAGAACGCCACCACCGGTTCGTCCTTTCCGCTGAATCCCCGCAATCCGGACTCCCAGAAGGGATTGGGCAACCCCCGGCAATCGAACACGAATCCGCCCCCGTTCCTCCACGGGTCTTCCGGCACTCCCGCCCGGTACGAAAACGACACCACCCGCACCATTACCGTTCCGCCCATATTCATTCGCCAGCTCCAGCAAACTGCGGTTCGCCATGGTTCTTCTGAACGATGAGGTCGATGAAGAACAGGCCTCCATCAATCCCGACCAGGACGTTGCGCGGCTCTGCGTCGTGGATGGTGTACTTGGGGGACTTGTGGACGATGCGACCGCCCATGCCATCGCGACCAGTTGCAAAGTCGCCGTTCGTCTCCAGGAATGCGTCTATTTCCTTCTGCGTGGCATTGCGCCTTGCTCTGACGTATGGCTGGCGCATGACGGCGCAAACATCGCCCGCCTCGTTCTCGGGAAAACCAATGATGTCGAGCCGCGTGTCGGGTCTCAATTCGTTGTAGGCCTTGATTCCCTCGAAGAAGTGGAACGGCGTATACTCGGAATCCACCAACGTGAATCGGTTGAGCTTGATCACGGATGCGCCGCCCCGCGACAAAAAGACGACGCTCTCCTGCCCCCGCCCGATGACATGCCTTGTATCCGCAATTCCGGAAACGTCCTCCATCCACGTGCCGGTTTGTTGCGCCGCAAAACTCAGAATGGCTTGAAATTCGGGTTTTGGAAGCCACCGAAGCTCATCAGCCGTTTGCTCTGTTCCAATGCCTCCTCCGGCGAGACGGGCGACTTCTTCCAGCGTTCGATTGACTGCTGGTTCTTCTTTGCGTGTTCCCACCACAAGGGGTTGTCGACGATTTTCTGCTGCTTTTCCGTCATGGTGCATCCTTCGGATTTCCTCGGTTTTCTGCTCTGCATGATAGCGATTTGCGGCATTTTCATCAAGATTCAAACCTGTCCCGTCCGCCGTTCAAATCCGTATCTTCAGCCGGTTGATTTCCCATGATTTCGCAGAACATGGTGCCCGGGACGGTTCCGGTCGGGTTCGCTCCGCGCGCCATCTGATGCGGCAAAGGCTGCGTCCCTCGCGCGGATGTCGCAATCGATGACGGCGATGCTCCCCTCCGGCAGACCGAAAACGTTCTGCTCGTGCAAATCACTCACGATGGCCTTGCCGTCGGGCGTTTCCATGTCGCTCCCGAGAACGCGCCGGTCCCGCACGGGCCGGAACCCGAGCGCTTCGAGGGCGGAGCGGATTTCGGAGCGGGTCAGTTCCCGCGTCCGGTCCACGATGGGTTGCTCGACAATCGTGTTGAAAAGCCGGCCGCGGAGTTCCAACTCGCCCTTGGCATCGAAGATGTCCTTGACTTCCCCGAATCCGACGAGCGAAAGCGGGACACTCGGAAAATATCTGTTGTGAAGGGCGATGCGGTCGAGCGCCAGCGTCGGAGAGCCGTAGTAGTCCAGCCCGATGGCCTTCACGGCCACGCCGCGCGCCCGGTCGAACCAGACGATGGCCTCGCCGCCTTCCGTGTTCTTTTTCCCGTCTCCCGTCCCGTATTTGGCGTCGAAGGCGCCTTCGATGTCCCCGTTCCAAAGCCCGTGCTCATTGGCGTATGCGACGAGCTTTGCCGTCGCTTCCCGTTCCTTGGCCCGGTCCCGTGTGCTTTCCCTTACTTCTCCTTCCACTTCCCCCGCGAGAGAGGATGCCTCCGCAAGCAGTCGTTGCGCTTCGGCATCTTGCGGTATTTCCCCTTGATTGCTGCGACGCGTCGGTGCGGAGTCGCCGCCGTCCACCGGCGCGGGGGTGGCAACTTGCGGCTTTCCCATGCCGTATTCCCGGACCCGGCGGCACTCCGCCTTCCATTCCTCGTCCGGGAGTGGATGCGCCCGCGAGAAGGCGATGTGGTCCGCCACCTCGCGGTTGTTCACTTCCCACGCCTTCGCGGTTTTTCTGTCCGGGAAGTCGATGTCCTTGAAGCGGTACGCTGCCCCGCCGCTCCGCTTGCTTGGTTGCCACAGGGGAATGCCGGGACGGGTAGCCGTCTGTTTTCCCGGCTGAAGCGCGTCGGACAAGGCAATCGCGTTTTTCAGGGTTTTCATTTCTCCTCGAAACAAGGGCTCATGTCTCGGCAAAGTTTACGGGAAGGCTACACGGCCGTTTGTATCCACAAATGGCTTTCGCCTGAGTGGGGATGGGAAACCAAAAGCCAAAAACGCTGACGGACGAAGATTTTATTTTGTCACAAACGGCTTTCGCCTGAGTGCGGGGGGGGACAATCAAAGTGGGCATTCCTGGGCTACGGCGCCGTCGGGGGCTCACAAACGGCTTTCGCCTGAGTGAAGTTGGGGAGAAGAAACATTGAGAGCCAGCTCTTCGGCCCACACGACATGTCACAAACGGCTTTCGCCTGAATTTTCCGAGGAAATGCATGATCCCTTCACGGCAACTGTGTTAATGCGGAGGCGGCAAGCAGTTCTCCCAATTCCGTACTGGGGGGATTCCCAACGCCTCGGAGAAATGCTTTGACCACGGCGTGCAAATCTTCCGGCGAGTTGCCGGTGACGGCTTGGCGACAATCCCAGACCGCCACGAGCTGGAAGCGGGTGCCGAAGCGAACAAGGCGGTATTTCAGGGGGGACGTTTTCCGGGGTATTTTTTCGCCGTCGGTCCAGTAGACGATGTTCCCCAACGGACGGTTGTGCTCGGTCATTTTCAGGGAATTGGAGACGAGGCTGCGGGGCGTTCCCGGGTCGGCGAATTCTTTTGGCAGCAAGGCTGCCTTGAATTTACCCTTGGCCGCCAGCCGGTCCATGGCCTTTTGGTAGTTCTCCGGCGTGGGAACCGGGAAGTCTTCCGACTCCCAGACGAAGCTTCCCGCGGCGCGGGTGGAGCGGTACCCGAGGGTTCCCATGAGGAGCCAAGCGTACACCGCATCGCGGAAAAGGGCCTCTTCCCCGCCGGAAAGTCCGCCCAACCGGCCGAAGACGCGGAGGGTGCACGCCGTTCCCGCCAGGAAGGCGGAACGGGGAGATGCCGCTCCTCCCGTTTTGTGCGGAAGGGTGTTTTGGGAGCCCTGCCGGGCCTGGATGTCCGAAACCCGCACCACGACCTTCCCGGCAGCGGCCTGGCAGCCGCTTTCCTTGTTGGCGTTCCCTCCGAAAACAGAGCGTTCCTGTTCAATGTCGCCACCAACGAGGCGAAACCAGTGGTGGAGCATCCCCCGCACGGACGCGGGTCGGATTTCGGGTTCGTCGGTTGCTCCGTGGGAAAAGAGGGGGGTGATGAACGCCAGCTTGATGTTCCAGTTCACGGCAACTCCTCTCCCGCGCCTTGCACGGCGGCCTTGATGGCTCCGGCCAAAGCGGCTTTTTTCTTCTTCCAGGTTTTCCACCGGTCGCGCTTTTCGGCTTTGAGCAGCGCGGCGCAGGCCAAGATTTCCGGGCGGGATTTGTTCGCAAGTTCTTTCGCGAAATTGGCGAACTGTTCGTCAGGAAGGGCGCGGAGTGCGTCAAGGGCCTTTTCGTAGTCTTCTTTGTCCCGGTCTTCCTGCGAGAGGCTTTCCCGCCTCGCTTCCTCGGCCCGTTGCCGCGCCTCCTCTTCCTGCGCCAGGCGGATGCACTCCGCCTCGGCGGCGGCTTGGATTTCGCGTTGGCGAGTCAATTCCGCGTCGATGTCGGAGAACCAGCCGTATCCGGCGCCGGTCTTCGCGCCGACGCCCGCGTTTTCGACGGCTTCGTGGAGCAGCACCACGGCCGTGTCCAGCAGGAGCTTCCGCCGTTCCCCGTCTTTGGCCATGCCGTCGAGGGCGACGGCGAAGACGTAAACCGTTCCTTTCTCCACGACGGGGAACGGATTGGGTTTCTGCCTCTCGTTGGCGAGATCGGCCTCCCTGCCCGTCCGGTAGTAATCCGGGAAGTGGACTGTGGTCAAATCCACGGCGATGGGGGCGGCAGACTGCGGATAGGCGGGGAGAAAGACGACGGCTCCTTTTTTGTTGATGCCGTCCGGTTTCTTCCCAGTCGCGGGATCGGGCGGCAGGCATTCGCGGAAATCGGCCAAATCGCCCTTCGGTTTGAAATCTGATTCGGCCACGCCGAACAAATCGACGAAGAGACCGAAATCCATCGTTCCCGCGCGGAGTTTTTCGAGGGCGACCTTCCGGCAGACCCCCTTGACGGCGCTGCCAGGGATGTAGGGGGCCCCGAAGAGGCGGTCGAGGCAGATGCCGGCGTTCTGGAGGATGCCGCCGGAGAGGTTCAGGGCGAGCCGGGCTTCGAGCCGGGCCGCGAGGGTCCGCCGCGACGTTTCATCCGCCGCGAGGAGTTCCCGCCAGTGCGCGACACGCTTTTTCCGGATTTCCTCGACATCCGGCCGGAGTTCCCGGCAGGCGCATTGGCGCATGGCCTTGATCATGGGCAGGAGGGCATGGGCTTTGTCCACCTTCTCCGGCCGGATTCTTCCGTTCCTGTTTTCGGCGTCGTGGCGCAGGGAGGCTTCGTCCTTTTGCAGGAGGACGTCGCCGTTCCCGGCAACCCGGAGGAAGTTCCACCGGGTGGCGTCGTCCCACTTGCCTTCCACGCCGTTCTGGAGCGGCCAGGCTTTGTGGGCGACGAACTTGCCGAGGAGGAGGCTCCGGTTCTCGACTTTCTGGGCGTAGTCGCCGACGACGGCGGCAACGTCCGGGGCGACCGGGATTTTCATCGGTCGTCCTCTTTCTTCTGGACGAGGCGCCGGGCGAATTCGAGCCAAGCCATGGTTTCGGCCGTGACATTGCGGAGGACGGAGCTGTTCGAGTCGGCGGACACGAGGAAGTCCAACAGGTCGGCCGTACAAGTGCAGGACGGGTCCACGAGGAGGATTTCCGGGGAAGCCAGATGCCGGGCGACGCCGGAGAAGACGCAGGCCCACGCCTCGTTCTTTGGGTCCATGGAGAAGGCCAGCGCGGCGAGAAGACCGTTGTTCATGATGACAGTGGGGATTTTCTTGATGACTTCGCCGCCATTGACACCTTTGATTTTTTTCGACAGGGAGTCTTCGGCGAAAGCCAAGACATGGCGGGCGCGGATTTGGTTGAGGTTCTGCATGGGGATTCCTTCGTTCAGGCGAATTTGACGGAACAGTAGCCGATGCCGGTCGTGCCTTTGGCGCCGAACTGGATGAGCGTTTCCTTTTCGAATTTGCCGAAAAAGGATTGGACGGCCGCATCGAGGTCCGGCCGAGACCTGATCTGCGTCATCGGGGCGTAAAACAGGGTTTCGGAGGGGACTTCTTCTTGGTCGTAAAGGAAATTTTGCTTGGCAGCGCCAGTTTTGGGATCGATGGAGACATGCTTGGAAACCGGACAGGCGTATTCGGCGAAGTAGGCCATGTCGGCGTCGGAAAGGAGGACGAAGCGGTCCTTCGCTCCGGCCAGCACAGGGTCGTCGGGGAAGAGAGAGAGGATTTTTTCGTACCAACCGCCGGGGAAGGGGCCCTTGCGGGCGAACTTGTACTCTTCGAGGATGACAGATTCGCCGTCGTCGAAGAGAACGGCGTCTCCGGCGAGGCAGGCCATTTCGCCCTCAGGGTCCGAAGGAAGGAGCAAGTCCGCGATGCCCTTGTCGCGGGCGAAACGCTGGAGGCAGAGCGGGGAGGTCAGGAAAGCGAAGCATCCCTTGGCGGAACGGACGGGGAAGGCGAGAAGCTTGGCTTCGCCAAGGGCGACGGAACCGGCTTCGGCGTCGTTGGCGTCGGTCTTGCCGAAGATGCGGCAACCGTCTTCGGAACGGTTGCCGTTTTCGTCGTTCCAGAGGTTGGCGAGGACGCCCTTGATCGAGGAGCCGGGGATGACGGGGAAACGGGTGTGCCGTTCGCGGATGACGGGCAGGTCGATCGCGCCGACGGACTTGCCGCTTCCGACGTGGAGGGGCGTGCGAGTGAAGATGGCGAGGAGTTTGGAGTCCATGGGTTATCCTTGTGTTGTGTGTTTTGGGGGCTGGATGAAAGAACAAAGGCCGACGCCAAAGCCTTTTTCGCCGAAGGAGTCGGAACGGCGGTTGGGCCAGGAGAGGGCGGGAAACAGGGCTTTCGCCTCGGCGGGTGCGGAGCACTCGAAAACGTAGGAACTGCCGGCGGGGACGGCCAGCCGGGTGGGTTTGGGAGTCTTGGATTGGAGATCCCATCCCGAGAAGGGGACGGGTTTGCCGACGCAGGCGGCGACGAGACGGGCGGCGAAGGGGGGAGCGGCCTTTTGGCGGGCTTTCCAATCCTCGCGGGACTCGTCTGGGCGGCGGGGGGACAGATTCTTGAGCATGACGTTGCCTGAGGAGGCCTCCACCCAGCCGGGGCGCCAGCCCCCCGCGAAGACGGCGGGCGTCAGGAGGGTCCAGCGGAGAAAGCAGGTGGCGGGGTCGGGCGCGGCGGCCAAGTCTCCGAGGAGGGTTGCCAGCGGGGCGGGTTCGAAGGCGGCGATTCCCTGCTGTCCGCCGAAGACGAGCCGGTTGGGAGCGTCGGGACGGGCGAAGACGTCGGTGACGCCGAGACCCTTGCCTTTCTGGAGACATTCGGCCTCGAAGACCATGGAGACGTCCTTTTCGAGGCGGAGGTATTCGGCCTGGTAGAAGCGGCCGTCGATGGTGGCGCCGGTGGCGGGGTCGATGGCGATGCCGATGTTGCGGTCGTTGCCGAAGAGGGGTTTCTTCAAGGGGGCGGGATTGCGTCCGGCATCTTCGCCGCGGAGATAGGCCGCATATTCGTTGTCGGGAATCCACGCGGGGAAGGAACGCTTCTCGCGGCGCCGGGCGGCGAGAGCGAACTGGAGAGGTGCAGGGAGGTCGGTGCCGGGGCATCTGCGCAGCTCCATGTCCCAGTCGAGGGGCGTCGGGAAAAAAACCTTGCCGTCGCGGAAGGGGAAAGGCCCTAAGGAGCGGAGGGCGCCGAAGCGGAAGGAAGAATCCTGGTTCCTGTCGCGTTTCAGCCCGCGCATGTGGGGTTCGCCTTCCCAATCGGTCTGGATGGAGGGCCACTGGCGGAGGAAGGCATGGTGGAGGGCGGCGTGGAGGAGGTCGGGACGGGGCCAGACGGCACCGCGACCGGGGTCGGCGGCCTCCATGGGACGCGCGTCACGGAAGAAGAGGACATCCTGCGGGGTCAGTTGGAAGACGTGGGGCATGGCGGTCATTCTCCCTTGAAGCGGTTGAGGAAGGTTTCGGCGAGGAAGAGGTTGACGAAGTCTTCCAAACGGGCTTTCGAGCCCAGCACGTCCAGATAGAGGTCGATGTCCTTGGCGAGGTCTTCCCGTTCGGCCTCCGACAGGTTCGCACCCTGCCGGGAAAGGACGTGGCGGACTTCGGCCTTAAGGACGGGCAACATGGCGTCGTTCTTGCCTTTCAGCGCATAGGGATGGACCAGGGCAGCGAGGGCGTACGGGAACCGGGCGGAGAGCTTTTCCTCGGCGGTGAACTTGGTGACGGTTGCCATGAGGTCGAGTTCGCGGGCGGAGGAATCCCAGTTGCAGCCCCATTCGACGATTTCGCCGGAGCGCTTGACCAACGCGAGGGCAAGGGCGTTGCGGCCGTGTTTTTCCTTGGCGGCGTGTTCCATGTCCCGTGCCTTTTGGACCAGCATCTGGAGGGGGGCTTCCTTGTGGCCGACGGCGATGCCGCAGGAGCCGGTGAAACCTTGGGCGTGTCCGGCTTCCTCGAAGGCCGTCTCAATCGCCCGTGCGCAGTCGATGGCACGGGTGGAAGGCAGGAGGGCGAGAACGTCGTCGCCGCCGGCATAGACCAGAAAGCCGTCATGCTCCTTGACGATGCCGGGCACGCGGTCGAACGCGAAGCCGGAGAGCGCATGGCTGACGGACTGGATGCCGCCGGCAAAATCCGACTGCCCGGATATCTTTTCGCCCATGCGGTCGCCGTCGAAGGCGAGGACCGCGAAGTAGGGAGAGCCGGTTTTGTTCTGTCCCGCAAGTTTCTGGGTGGAAGCGACAATCAATTCGCCGCGGACATTGCGAGCCGGAAAGTTGAGGGCGTCGGCCAGATAGTTTCCCTGCCGCCATTCGCCCTCCGCGGGAATGCGAAGCCACAGGCGCTTGACGAGGTTCACGGCGCCGTAGCGGTGGTTCTTCGCCTTGTTGAAGAGCGTGTTTTGGCGCAGGCGGTTCCAGAAAGCGTTGTCGCCGATGGCCTCTTCCTTGCCGGAAAAGGAATCTTTTTGGAAGGGGGAGCCGGACCATTGGGCAAAGTCGCGGACGTTACGGCGGGCGGCAAGGTTGGCTTCGAGGGCGTCGTGGGAGGCCTTCCACGTCGAGTCCCGTCCGTCCCAGGGGACGGTGGCGAAGGCCATCTGGGGGAATGCGGCGAGCTGGGCGTCGAAGGCCGCCCTCCATCCGTCCTTGGCCCCGGCCTTGTCCCGGAGCCATTGCCAGACGGCGGCGCCGATGCGGGATAGTTCGCCGCGGACGGCTTGCTTGGCGAGTTCGCCGGCTTCAAGGCCCTTGTTTTCCGGTACGGCGGCGAGGAGGCGGTTGGGAAGGTTGGGAACGAGAACCTTGGCGGGAGCCACGTCGGCCTGCAGGTCGCGCAGGGCGAGGACGAGCGGGTTGTTGGCGAGGGATGGCATGACGACGTCATCGTCGCGCAGGCCGTATTTCCCCGTGATGGCGGCGATGGCGTGGGCCATGAGCCAGGAGAGGAGGTAGGAACCGCTCCAAAGGTCGCGGGTGCTCCGCGCTTGTGAGATGAACTCCTGAACGGAACCGAGCTGGAAGAGAAGGAGTTCTTTCATCGTGCGTGTCCCGCAAGAATGTCTTCCCGGGTAATCAATTCGATGCGGAGTTCCTCCGCCCTGCCCGTCAGCTGTTTCCACTGGCGCTGCTTGGGGCGCAGGCACACGGCAAAAACCTTTTTGGCGAAAGAACCGCCGACACGCTTGGCGCTGGCCTCGGTTTCTTCCAGATACCGGGAAAGTTTGCCCTTGTCACCGCCGCGCTTGCAGGAGACGTAGAGCAGGTTGAGACTGTCGGCGATGCCGAGGATGTCCTCTTCCATGTCGGTGTTGTCCGCGCCCCGGGAGCCGACTTGCACGGACCAGCGGATGTCGCGGCAGTCGTCGCGCCGGGAGAGATGGTCCGCGACGGCCACTTCCCACCACGTTCCTTGAAGAAATTGCAGGGGCATGACAGCTTCGTTGAAGGCGGCCAGGAATTCCTGCATCCCCCGGAAATCCCGGAAGGGTTTCGGTCCGGAATCGAACTCGACCGCCTCGATCCGCTCCTTCCGGCCGGCGGACAGGAAAAGGCCACCGTCGCGATGCTCGAAGAGCCCGGATTCGATGGCGGGTCCGGCGATGGCTTCGAGCATGTCGGGCAACGGTTGTTCGTAGCGCTCGAGAATCCAAGCCTGCCGCTTTTTGAAATCGAAGGGCTGGTTCTTGCAAATTTCAGTCGCCCACTGCTGGACCTGGGCCTCGATTGTGTCGTTTTCGAGCAGGAAGGTGGCCAAAGGGAGAAAGGGTTTCCAGTTTTTGCCGCCGTCCACCCGTTCCACGCCGTTGGCGATGGCCACGTGGGGGACGGAGAGGCGGCGGTCGATTTGGGAGATGCTGGTGTCGCCGTCCGGGAAGAGGTCGTCGATTCCGGGCGCAGTTCCGCCATCGACAAAAGTGTTGCCGGAGGTGTCCACGTAGAAACTGGGACGTTTGCAGACGAGAGCGGCGGCGTAGGCCCCGATGGACATGAGCTTGGTGCCGCCAGTGAAGTTGAGAACGGCCTTTTCGTCTTCGCGCAGCAGACGGGCGACGACATCGCGGACTTCCCGCATGGCAGGCATGGCGGAGAGGCGCTCAGCGGTCACTTCGAGGTGCAGGCTGGCCGCCTTGTAGGCGCGGCGGAGGCTGTCCGAACCCTTCCTCGTCTTGGGGGTGTCGGTGCAGAGGTGGACGATGCGGTCGGGTTGGATGGCCATGGCGGCGAGGAGGTTTGGCATGGCCTGTTCGGAAACGAGTTGGATGAGGGTGATGCCGGGCATGTCAGCGGGTCCTTTCGTTTCTGGGGTTGGTTTTGTTGCGTTTGGGAGGAAGCCAGTCGATGCGCAGGAGCTTCCAGGAACGGATGTCTTCCGCGGAAACTTCGGAGCCAATGGCGGGGCGGAAGCCGGGGCGGTAGTCTGGGGAGAGAACGTAGCAGGAGATGAAGGTTTCGCCGTCGAGGCACGGGAGGCGGTCCGGGGACAGGGCGAGGGCCGGGCGGTCGGTGGCGGGGGCGAGGGAGACGCCAAGGAGGGATTCGGCGGCGGAGCGGGTGTTGGCGTGCCCCCAATACGAGGCGACCGGGTGGCGCGCCAGCCGAGCCCGGAGCTGCCGGACGGACCAGGGGCGGATGGAAACCGCCTGCCGCACGAGCGGCAACGGAAAGGAATTCCCGACGAGGAGTTTGGCTGGGGAACGTTTGGTCATTGCGGGATACAGATTAGCCCTTCGGCAGGAAACGGAAAAGGAATCCGATGTCCGCGGATATCCGGTCGGGTGGCCAGACGGCGGTAGGCTTCTCCGTGGAAAGACGCGGCGCGAGGGTCTCCGCAAAAGGCTTCGTTTTCGGGTTCTTGCGGAGGACGGCGCGCACTTCGGAAACAACCTTCCGGAAATCTTCGCTGACGGCCAGCTCCCTGTCCGTGAAGCGTCCCGCTTTCCGGAATTCCCGCAGCCAGTCCACGTTGTCGAGCTCGTCGGAGGCGTCGTTGGTCCGGAGGCTCCACATGATTTCGCCGGGCTTGGCGGGGAGCTCCTTCTGGAGGAGGAACAGGCAGAGGGCGAGGAAGTGGGAAGGAGAGAGGGGGATGGGAACGCCGTCGAGGGAAAAAACGCCGTATTCCATGTCGAAATCGAGGACCGGGAGCGAGTCGGGCGCAGGGGCGGAAAAGAATTTCTGGGCATAACTGACGCTTTGGGAATAGCCCGGTGGGGGAACGCCGTGGCGGTCGAGATACCAACCCCGGATTTTGACGAAAGGGACGTCGATGAGGTCGATCCTGGCCTTTGACGAAGGAAGTTTTTTCCCGTCGAGGACGTGGGAGAGGCGGGTTTCGGGGAAGAGGAAGGGCGGGGAAAGGCGAGAATCCTCGTAGGGAGGGGAGACGAGGACGTGGCATACGGAGTCCTGGGGCCGTGCCAGGAGGGTCATGCAGGAGAGGAGAAGGGCGGACATGGTCTTCCGGCCGCCGGCGATGGAGGCGACGACCCGGGTGCCAGGGTCCTCGGTGAAACGCCGGAGTTCGGAAAGGAGAAAGTCGGCGAGGAGTGCGCTTTCCTCCTTGGACCCCACGTCATCGAGGAAGGAAGAACGGTTTTTCGCCGGAATGCACCGGATGGAAGCTTCGCCGAAGGCGAGGCGGCCGTCGGGATCGAGGCCGCGCTTGAGCATTTCCATGGCGAAATGGTTCCACGGGGTGTTGGTGCCGGGCTTGGGCGGAACGAGAAGTTGCGAGACGATTTTCTCCCTGCCCTTGGTCGTGGTGACGACGGCGATTTCGTGGGGCACGAGGGGCGGGGATTGACTGGCCAGCACGTAGATGGTTTCGGTGAGAACGGCGGGCGAGGTGCCGACGATAGCGAAAAGGATGATTCTTTCGGGGATGGCGGACGCGTTGGCGACCTGGGGAGCCATCTGGACGGGTCCAAGACGTTTGGCGCCACGGACGGTGGCGGTTTTCTTCGGCGGCCGGGAGGTCTGTTTGTCCATGGAAAGCTTCCTTTGAAAGTCATTTTGGCCGATGCAGCGAAGGGATGGAAGAAAAAAGCGCCACGGGGGGGATTGTGGCGGGACGGGGTGAACGGCGGGTCCGGGGAGTTGCGGATGGCGAGGAACAATAATCCTGAAACGGACATTTCGAGGAAATGTCCCTACCAGAGGAAACGCACAAACGAAAACGGGGCGGAGGGTCTTTCGACCTTCCGCCTCGCTTCCGTCCCCGTCTCCGGAGGGCTTTCGCCTGAGTGAGGCTGGGGGATTCCCAACGTATTCGACGACGGTAGGTTGTGTACGTCACAAACGGCTTTCGCCTGAATGAGACTGGATAGACGCATTCGAGGAATTCATCACGGCACTTGTCGGCTAGTCACAATCGGCTTTCGCCTGAGTGAGGTTGGAGCGGGTCCAGTTCTTCCGCAACGGCTCGCCCTACGAGTCACAAACGGCTTTCGCCTGAGTGGGGCTGGAGAAAGTACACCATCTCCGACCGCATGAATCAAGGCCGGAACGGGCTGGTAACATGCGCCCGATGTTTCGGGACTCCATGTGGCTATGCTCGCTTCCTACCGCCTCGGAGCCATTTCGGTATCGCATCTTCTCTTCACGGTGTCGGAACGGGGTTTCCCGCATCATGCTCCGAAAAATGTGTTGCATTGGGCTGCGGATTGCGGGATGTTGCCTCCTGTCGGCTCGCTTGAGGATGAAAAGGCCTCTGTTACGCCAGCCGGGATGACGCTACTCACCAGGGACGTAGGATTGTTCCGAATAAGCCCTGGGTGCGGCGTCGCTTTTTTTTCCGCCCTCTCCCTTTTGCCAACCTTTGGCAACTCCCCCTCTTTTTGCCGACCCTTGGCAAATCCCCATTTCCCCTTTTGCCAATGCTTGGCAATTTTGCCTCCGTTTTGCCGAAGGTTGGCCGACGGGCAACATGGCTTTGCCGATCGTCCCTGAATCCGCCGGGCGCCCCTTGCCAAATCCCCACCCCGTAGAAAAAGGACTCCCCATCCGCCCCTTGCCCCCGTTCTCCTCCACAAACGCGACGGGACGTCGCATTCCCCAATCTCACCCCTCTCCAAGCCTTTCTTGTCCGCGGAGCGGCTTTCTTGACATTCTTGTAGTTTCCTTCCCGTTTTCCCTGTCCGCGAAGCGGTTTTCATGCCTTTCAATGCAACAAAATTCCCGTGTTGCAACAGGCCGCCCGGCGGTCGGCCCCTACCATACGTCCCCCACTCCATTCCGTTTTCACGGCCCCGACAGAGCGGGACCATCCCCGTCCAAAACCAAGCCATTCCGCCATTCGCGGGCAACGAGGACGTTGCCCCTCCCCCTTTCCTCCATGCCGTGGACACCGGGGACAGTGCTCCTTTTGGTGCATCAACAAATCCCCTCTAAGCCTTTCTTGTCCGCGAAGCGGCTTTCATTGTTTTCATGTAGATTTCCCCCATTCCCGTCCATCCGTGTCCATTCGTGGTTTCAAACCGTTCCACACCACGGCGGGCCGCCCGGCGGTCGGCCCCTACCACCCGTCCCCCACTCCATTCCGTTTTTCACGCCCCCGACAAGCGGGGCCCTCCCTTTCGCGTTCATTTGCGCTTTTCGGCAAAGAGCGGGGAAAACGGGCATCAGAGATCGAGGAGTTCGCGGACGTCGTTCCAGGTCAGGTCGCGCGTCATTTCCGGGCCGGTGGAGGTGGTGCCGATGGTCGCGGCGTAGAGCTGCTGCTTGCGGCGCTGGAGGGCGAGCACGCGTTCTTCGATCGTCCCGCGGGTGATGAGCTTGACGCTGTAGACGGTGCGTTTCTGGCCGATGCGGTAGGCGCGGTCCGTGGCCTGGTCTTCGACGGCCGGATTCCACCACGGGTCGTAGTGGATCACCATGTCGGCGCCCGTCAGGTTCAGGCCCGTGCCGCCCGCCTTCAGGCTGATGAGGAACACCGGGATGTCCGGGCTGCCGTTGAACTGCCGCACGATTTCGAGGCGGTTCTTCGTGGCGCCGTCGAGGTAGCAGTAGCGGATGCCGCGGGCGTCCATCTCCGCGCGGATGATGGCGAGCATCGAGGTGAACTGGCTGAAAACGAGGACGCGGTGGCCGCCGTCGCGGGCTTCGTCGAGAAGTTCGAAGAAGAGGTCCATCTTGCCGGACGGTTCCTTGAACTCCGGGACGGGGTCGTTGTAGGGCAGGAGCGAAAGGTGGCAGCAGGCCTGCCGCAGGCGCATGAGGGTCCGCAGGATTTCGAAGCGGGACTGGTTGAAACCCTTGGTCTTGACCATGTCGCCGATGCGCTTGCGGGAATCGTCGAGGAGGGCCTTGTAGACGGCGGCCTGCTCGGGGGTGAGGGCGCATTTGGCGAGGCGCTCGATCTTCGGCGGGAGTTCCTTGGCCACGTCGCGCTTCAGGCGGCGGAGGAGGAACGGGCGGAGCTTGCGGCGGAGTTTCCACTGGGCCATTTCGCCTTCCGGGCCGCCCTGGGCGATGGGCTGGGCGAAGTTCGCCTTGAAAGCGTCGGCGCTGCCGAGGTAGGAGGGCATGAGAAAGTCCATGATGCTCCAGAGGTCGAAAACCCCGTTTTCGATCGGCGTGCCGGTGAGCACCAGGCGGTGCGGCGCCTGGAGGCGCTTGGCTGCGCGGGCGTTCTGGGAGGAGAAGTTCTTGATGTTCTGCGCCTCGTCCAGCACGGCGGCGGAGAACTCGAGCATGGCGTACTGCTCGATGTCGCGGCGGAGGAGCGCGTAGGAAGTGACGACGATGTCGTATTGCGCGAGGTCCTTCCACTTCGCGTGGCGTTCGGCGCCGGTGATGGCTTCCGTCTTGAGCCACGGCGTGAACTGGCGGGATTCGGCAATCCAGTTTTCCACCAGGCTGGTCGGGCAGACGATGAGCGCGGGGCGCTTCGGGGCCTTTTCGGCGGTCTGGCGCGCGAGCATGTCGGCGAGCCAGACGAGCGTCTGGATGGTTTTGCCGAGGCCCATTTCGTCGGCGAGGATGCCCGCGAAGCGGTTCTGCTCCAGGAACCGCAGCCAGCGCACGCCGGCCTTCTGGTAGGGACGGAGGATGGCGTCCACGCGCGGGTCCAGCGGCGCGGTGTCGGCCGGGGCCAGGCGGTTCTGTTCCGCCGCGCGCTTGAGCCATTCGGGGGGGGCGTCGATCTCCACGCCGTCGAGGGATTCGAGCGCGCCGGCGACGTAGGCGGCGTGCACCGGTTCCAGGCGGAAGCTGCCGGCCTTGTGCCCTTCGCCCGTGGCGCAATCGGAGAAAACGCTCGAAAGCGAGCGGATGGCGCCCGCGTCGAGCAGGATCGTCCGGCCGTTCCATTCGATGAACGAGTCGCCCTTGAGCAGGGCCCGGTGGATTTCCGGCGCGGGCAGGATGCGACCCTTCGCGTCTTCGTGGAAGACCGTCACGTCGAAGCCCTTGCCGGGTTCGCCGTCGATGCGGACCACGGGAAAGGCGTAGTTCATCCGCCCGACGTCGCGCGCGATGCGGCCGGCGAATTCCACGGACCAACCGCGCCGGCGCAGGGCGCGAAACGTTCCGCCGAGGAAGTTCAGCACGTTGCGCAGTCCCACCACCGGCGAAAGTTCCGTGCCGTTCCGCCCCACGATGCCGTGGACGGAAAGCGCCATCAGCGCCGCCGTTTCCGCCGCGAGGCTCCGCACCGTGTAGCGCAGGATGTCCTCGGGATCCGGATGCGCGAAGGAACCCGCCACGCACGGCGCCGCGCACGGCAGGACCACGTCGCCGTAGACCGCCTGCAGCGTCATCGACAGGCTCGCGGCGCTCCCCTTGGCCAGCAGGCGGAAGCGCGGCATTTCCGGCTCGATGTCGAACACGTCCGGCTCGATTTCCGTTTCCACCTTCAGCCAGTGGCGCAACGGCGGAAGGTCGTCCTTCAGGAAGCGCGGCACCGCCGGACGCCCGACCTTCACCGTGTCCCGGTAGATGGCGTGGAACGGCTCCGGCAGCACCTCCCGCAGGGGCCAGAAGGCGTCGCCGCCGAAAACGAAGCCCCGCTTGCCCGCCACCCAGTAGATGGGCGACTCCGCGCCGGGTTCCCCCGGCAGTTCGGTCTTGACGTTCAGCAGCAGCTCGCCGTTTCCGTGGTCGAGGTCCACGTGCATGACGGTTTCCGCCCCCTCCGTGTTCACCGCGTGTTCCCGCCCCGACGTGTCGCGGATGCCCTTGCCCTTGTGCAGGGCCAGCACGTTGATGAAATCCGCCGCCCCCAGGTGCATCCGTCCCGGCACGCGTCCGCCGGCGATTTCCTCCAGCACGAACAGGATCGAATCGTCCTGTCCCGACATGCCCAGCAGGAGGTCGCGAGGAATGCCGTCCAGCCGCCGCGTCATGCCGCCGTCGAAGACGATGTGCACTTCGACCGGCGTCAGCCCTTCCGGCGCGCGCGCGGCCCGCTCCCAGTCCTGCGGCAGGACCAGGTTCAGGCGGCAGTTCTGGGCCCCCGGCGTGTCGCGCGGCACCCGCCGCACGAAGGCCTTTTCCTCCATCAGCTGCATGTGCCGCGCCCGCCGCTCCTCCTCCAGCAGTTTCCGCTCGCGGTCCGGGTCGGAGAATTTCGCCAGCAGCGCCGATGCCAGCGCCAGCACGTGCGAACACACCACCCCGCGGTCCACCGAATCCCGGCACGGGCACCGGTTTTCCAGCGCACCGTCCGGCAGCACCCGCCCGCCCGTCCGGATGGAATGGCTGCCCCACGACACCACGCCGTGCATCACCCGCGTCTCGGGATTCCACTCGGACTCGGTGACGCAACCGCGTTGCGCCATGGACAGGCCGTCGCGGTATGCATTCGCGCCGCCCCAGTCCTGCATCTCTTTTTGCGTGAAAGGCAGTTTCATGGAAAATGAAGCCTCCGGTCCCCGATCCCGGGAAGGCAAGGATGGTCGAAGCTAGCATCCCCCCCCCGTTCCGTCAAGCTTCCGGCCCCGCCGCCGCCCGTCATTCGCAACGGCGGTCGAGCCAGAGCAGGAGCACCGTCGGCAGCACCGCCGCGACCCACTTGGCCGAGAAGGCTTCCCACGGGATGTCCCCGTCGATGCGGAGCGGAGAAAAATCCGCGAAATACGCGTAGATCGCGATGATCACCGCGAGCATCGCCAGACTCCCCCACTTCGCCCCGCCCCACGGCGTCAGGTCCACCGCCTTCGCGTCCCGGAACTCGTGCGCCTTCCCGCTCGGCGCGACCAGCCGCCAGAGGAGCATCAGGTCGAACACCGCGAGGAACACCAGCGCCACGAAATCGTATTCGCCGATGCGTTCGACCACGTTCCATTTCCCGCCGAGGAGCGGGAGCACGAAATGCCCGCAGGCGATCGCGGCGGCGCCCAGCAGCATCCCCGCGACCGCCGTCGCCTGCTTCGCGCGGCGCGAAACCAGCCCCAGCAGCACCACCGCGAGGATCGGGATGAAGTAGATGGAATTCATCTTCTGGAGGTACCCGAAAATCGAAGGAACCGAGTCGAGCAGGGGCGAAAACGTCATCGCCGCGATCGCGAGGACGGCGCCGAACCGCTTGCCCGCGACGACCGCGCGAGCCTCGCCCGCTTCCGGGAACAGCTTCTGGTAGATGCCCAGGGAAAAGAGCGTGCACGTCGAGTTGAGCGCGGAGTTGAACGAGGAGAGCACCGCGCCGATCATCGCCGCGGCGAAGAAGCCCGCGAGCCACGGGGGGAGGACCGTGCGGACGAGTTCGCCGTAGGCGTTCGCTTCCTTGAGGAGGCCCGTCGCCTCGTCCACCACCGCGGTCGAGGAGGGGACGATCGCCCCGTGCTTGAAGAGGAAGTACGCCATGATGCCCGGAAGGATCAGGTACAGCGGGCCGATGAGCTTGAGGAAGCCGCAGAGGAGCACGCCCTTCTGCCCTTCCTTGAGGGAGGAGGCCGCGAGCGTCCGCTGGATGATCTGCTGGTTGGTGCACCAGTAGAACGTGTTGATGAGCGTGACGCCGGTGAAAATCTCGAAGAAGGGCGCCTGCGAGGTTTCGCCCGCGATGGAGTTCATGCGAGCGGGCAGGTCGCGGACGAGGTTCGCCCAGCCGCGCGCGACGGAGCCGCCGAGCGCCGCGCCGCCGGCCAGGTCGATTTTTCCGCACACCCAGAGGCCGAAGAAGGTGATCATGAACCCGCCGATCAAAAGGCCGATGCCGTTCAAGAGGTCGGAAATCACGATGGATTTGAGGCCACCGAAAAGTGCGTAGCCCGTGCCGATGAGGCCGATGAGCCAGATGACGCACCAGAGGAGGACGGTGTCGCTCTCGAGGCCGGTGAGGGCCTTGAGGTCGAGGATGCCGCTCATGCCCTTGGCACCCGTGTAGAGGATCATGGGCAGAAGGATGAAGATGTACGCGAGCAGGAACAGCACGTTGCACGCCAGCTGCGCCACGCCGCCGAAGCGGATTTCGAGAAGCTCCGGGACCGTCGTGATGCCGCTCCGGAGGAACTTCGGAAGGAAGAAGAGCGCCATGAGGACGATGGCGACCACCGCGACCACTTCCCACATCATGACGGCGAGGCCCGTCGTGAAGCCCTGCCCGTTGAGGCCGACCAGCTGCTCGGTGGAGAGGTTCGTGAGGAGCAACGAGAACGCGATGAAGGGGAAGGTGAGCGACCGGCCCGCGAGGAAGAAGCCGCTGTCGGAATCGGCCCCGACCCCTCCGCGGGATTTCCACCAGGTGATGCCGGCGACAAGCGCGGTGAAAAAGATAAACGACGCAAATGTCAGGAACATGCAGGCCTCCTTTTCGGACGGGGTGGGAAACAGCCTTGCGGCATTTCCACTCTAGCCAATGCCCATCCCCGTTGCAAGGGGCCTTTCCGCACCCCCCGCGTTTTTGCGGCGGAATCCCGTTTTGCCAACGCTTGGCAAAAATGCCCCGTTTTTGCCGATCCTTGGCAAAATCGGAAAACGGCCCGCCGCGGAATTTGCCGATGTTTGGCAAAAATCGCCGTTTTTTGCCAAGCATTGGCAAATCGTCCGCGCGGCAATTCGGGATGGATTCCCGGGAGGGGAAAGTCTATCCTGCGTGCCATGTCCCCTCCCACGCCAGACGCCGCTCCCGCACCGCCCGCCAAACGCCGGCGGCCCGGCCTGTTCCTGCTGAAGCTGGCCGTCATGGCGGGTTTGCTGGCCTTTCTCTACCGCAAGGTGGATTTCGCCCAGTTCGCGGACGCGCTCAAGAACTTCGGCTGGTGGGCGCTTCCCGCCGCCTACGGGATGCTCTTTTTCAACACCTGCCTCAACTCCTGGAAGTGGGGGCTGCTCCTCGCTTCCGACGGGGTTGCGATTCCCTTCCCGCGGCTGGTGTCGAGCCATTTGATCGCCACCTTCTTCAACCTTTTCATGCCTTCCTCCATCGGCGGCGACGTCTACCGCATCGTCGATGTCGGCATGTCCGCCGGCGGCGCGCGCTCCTTCGCCTCGGTCTTCTGCGAGCGGCTGGTCGGGTTCCTCGCCCTCGCGGTGTGGGGACTCGTGTTTTCGGTCGTCGGTTGGCGGGGACTCCCGGACAAGCGCATCCTCCTGCTCCCGGTCGCGGTGTTCGCCCTCATGGCGGGCATGACCGCGGCGGTCGTCCAGCGCCAGGCGCTGGAATGGATGATGCGTTTCGTGCGCCTCGACCGCTTCGCCCCCAAGCTCCACGCCTTCGCGCGCGGCGTTCTCGATTCGGTCGCGGTCTACCGCTCGCGCCCCCGCCTGCTCCTCGGCGTATTCGGGCTCTCCCTCGTCTTCCAGATGGTCGTGATCACGACGATTTTCCTTCTTTCGCGCGCGCTCGGCTGGGACACGCCCTTCCCGTATTTCTGCATCTTCGTCCCGCTCATCACCCTCGGCGAAGCGCTCCCGGTTTCCATCTTCGGCATCGGCGTGCGCGACGGCCTCTACGTGCTCTTCTTCTCGTTCGCCGGCGTTCCCCGCGAAAAGGCGCTCGCGCTTTCGATGGTCTACGTGTTCGTCTCGATCCTCTATTCGCTCCTCGGCGGACTCGTCTTCCTCCTCCGCCGCTCCCCGCCCGCCGCGCCCGCCGCACCCGTCCCCGCGCCATGAAACCGGACATTCCCATCGAAGACAAAATCCTCGCCCGCCTCGAATACCTGAAGGAAAACGGCGTACGCACCCTTCCCCGTTCCCCCCGCCGCGACCGCCCGAAACCCGCCGGGCGCGCCCCCGCCGCCGCCCCGGCGGCTCCGGCTCCGGCCCCCGCTCCCCGTCCTTCCCGTCCCCCCGCGCGTTCCGCCTACGCTCCGCCGCCCCCCCTCCCCCCTCCTTCCGCCAACGCCTTCCGCCCCTCGCTTTCCGTCGAAGGCGTGGATTCCCTGGAACGGATCGCCGCCGAAGTCCAAACCTGCGCCGACGCCTGTTCCTGCCCCATCACGCGCGAACGCCGCCCCACACGCACCGTCCCCGGCCAGGGCAACCGGAACGCCCCCGACATCATGTTCGTCGGCGAAGGCCCTGGCGCCGACGAAGACCTCCAGGGCCTCGCTTTCGTCGGCCGCGCCGGCGCGCTCCTGACCGACATGATTTCCGCCATGGGCTATTCCCGCGACGAAGTCTTCATCGGCAACATCGTCAAATGCCGCCCCAACGCCAACCGCACGCCCACCGGCGAGGAAATGGCCTATTGCATCCCCTTCCTCATCCGCCAGATCCGCCTCGTCCGCCCGAAAATCATCGTCTGCCTCGGCAACACCGCCATCCGCGGGCTGGTGCCGGACGAACGCCTCGCCATCACCAAGGTCCACGGCCAGTGGCGCGAGTTCGAGGGCGTCCCCCTCATGCTCACCTTCCACCCCGCCTACCTCCTCCGCGACCCGACCAAGAAACGCCTCGCCTGGGACGACCTCAAGGCCGTCCTCCGCCGCCTCGGCAAACCCGTTCCGCCCCCGAAAAAACAAAGCGGGGTTGCGGGCGCTCCCCCCATGAAATAAAGTGCCGCCCATGAACCGTCCGACCCCGAAACTCCTCGCCGCGCTCTTCCTGCTGGCCCTCGCCCCGTTCCCCGCCGCCGCCCAGCGCTACATCGGCGACCTCCCGCCGCTCCCGAAAATCGAAGCCCCGCCCCTTCCCGTCCCCTCCGTCCCGCGCCGCGAAGGCTCCAACACCGTCGTTTTCGGCAGCGTCCGCCTCGACGAGCTGTCCAAGACCGTCACCGCCACCGGCTGGGTCAACCAAACCCGCGGCCTCATCGAAGTCTTCGCTTGCGGCCCGCGCGGCAAAACCCACGAATCCGCCTTCGTCCTCGACGCCAACCCCTTCGACCTCCAGGCCGCCCTGCTCGCCACCGGCCTCAAGGCCGGCGAACCCATGCCCGCCTTTGGCGAAGGCCCGCCGCACGGCTCGCCCGTGGACATCTTCCTTTCCTGGCCCGCCCCCGCCACCGGCGCAACCAACACCGCCCGCGCCGAATCGTTCGTCATGGACGTCGAACAGGGAAAACCGCTCGAAGAAGGACCATGGACCTTCACCGGCTCCATCGTCGTCGACGGCCGCTTCATGGCCATCGCGGAAGAAACCTACATCGCCTCGTTCTGGGATCCCTATGCCATCGTCAACAACTCCCTTCCTTCCGGCGTGAACGACGACATCCTCTTCGTCAACACCAACACCATCCCCCCCTACGGCACCCCCGTCACCTTCTCCTTCCGCCCGGCCGCCGCCCCCCACCCCCTCGCCGCCACCAACCACATGGCCCCCGAAGTCCCGCGCATCCGCTACAATTTCTAGCCGGTGAAAAACGCCTTCCTCGACAAATTCCTCGACCGCCTCGCCCGCCTCGACGCCGGCGACGTCCAGGCCCAGTTCCTCCGCCTCGCCGCGGAAAAGGGCCTCCTCGAAACCATTTTCCATTCCCTCCGCGAAGGCCTTCTCGTCCTCGACCCCGAACGCCACATCACCTTTGCCAACCGCGCCGCCTGCCGCATGTTCGGCATCCCCGACGACCCCCGCAAGACGCCCCGCACCCTCGACGGCCTCGCCCCCGACGTCGACTGGGCCGGCCTCTTCACCGAAGCCACCGCCCCCCAGGGCATGGCCACCCGCGAAATCGAAGTCTTCCGCCCCCAGCACCGCTACCTCGAAATCTACCTCGCCCCCCTCGCCCCCGGTCCCGGCAACGACGCCCCCCGCGGCCAGACCGGCGCCGTCCTCCTCCTCCGCGACGTCACCCGCGACCGCGATTCCGCCCGCGAACTCATCGAATCCGAACGCCTCAACGCCATCGTCCTCCTCGCCGCCGGCGTCGCCCACGAAATCGGCAACCCCCTCAACTCCCTCGGCATCCACCTCCAGCTCCTAGAACGCGAAATCGACGGCCTTCCCGAAAGCGACGACCGCGAATCCCTCGCCTCCCACGTCCGCATCGCCAAAAGCGAAATCGCCCGCCTCGACCGCATCCTCTCCCAGTTCCTCAAGGCCCTCCGCCCCGGCAACCCCGACTGCAAGGCCATGCCCCATCCCCCCCCCCACCCCGAAACCCTCGCCACCCTCGAAACCGAAATCGCCGACCGCGGCATCGCCGTCGCCGTCGCCGACCCGCCAGCCTCCCTCCCCGACGCCTGGGCCGACGCCACCCAGGTCCAGCAGGCCTTCTACAACGTCATCCGCAACGCCATCCAGGCCATGGACAGCGGCGGCCGCCTCGACATTTCCTTCGGCACCACCCGCCACATGGTCTGGGTCGCCTTCCGCGACAACGGCCCCGGCATCCCCTCCGACCGCATGGGCGAACTCTTCCAGCCCTTCTCCTCCACCAAACGCAACGGCCACGGCATGGGCCTGATGATCGTCCAGCGCATCCTCCGCGACCATGGCGGAAACGTCGTCCTCGAAACCTCCCCCGCCGGCACCCGCATCCAGCTCAACTTCCAGTGCGACGGCCCCCGCATGCTCCTCCTCGACGCCTCCTCCACCGCCCCATGACCCCCTCCGAATCCAAACCCCTCGTCCTCATCGTCGACGACGAACGCAACACCCGCGAAGGCCTCGCCCTCGCCCTCCGCCGCGACTACCGCATCGCCCTCGCCGACTCCGCCGCCCACGCCCTCCAGTGGCTCGCCGCCAACCGCGCCGACATCATCCTCTCCGACCTCCGCATGCCCGGACTCGACGGCCTTGCCTTCCTCGACCGCACCCGAGCCCTCTCCCCGCCCCCCGCCTTCATCCTCCTGACCGCCTACGGCTCCATCGAAACCGCCGTCGAAGCCATGCGCCGCGGCGCCTACGACTTCCTACCCAAACCCGTCCAGCTCGACCGCCTCGAAGCCCTTCTC